>Ga0102924_1000498_pt1 | contig 49283 bp, 37 predicted proteins | sample PaiPotPPM11metaG_FD_80116 | JGI IMG/M metagenome (GOLD analysis project Ga0102924, IMG submission 80116) | Iron sulfur acid spring bacterial and archeal communities from Banff, Canada, to study Microbial Dark Matter (Phase II) - Paint Pots PPM... ... | reverse complement strand
GTAGGCGAGGTCTTTGCCTAATTTTTCTGCGGCTTGGGTCTGGGATTCTTTTTGGGCGTGGTAGAAGCAAAAGTGGGGATGGTGGCCGGTGCGGGGGGTGCGGCAGCGGCGGCCATCGGTGAACGTGAATAGACAGAGGGATACGCGGTCCTTTGGACCGAGTGCGGACATGGATGTCTCCTTAGAGTGAGTTTTTGAGATGCGACGGAAAAAGAAGGAGCACAGGCAAGAGTGCCTGTGCTACTTGGAAGCAAAAACGCCTCGCGGGATGGCGAGGCGCAGTACTGAACGGAGAGAATGGTACCACAGCGTTAATAAAGTTTGCAAGCACAGAAGTGCGCGCAGGAGTGAAAGGCGAGGGGCAGCGAATCTATTGGGCTTGCGAGTCGGAGGCGAGACGAGGGCGGCGGTGGAGAGTGGCGCCGAGGAGGAGCCAGAGGGCTAGGGCGAGCCATTCGGCGTGGGTGAAGTGGCCGGGGAAGGCGGGGATTAGTTTCATGAGGACGAGCAGCAAGGAAACGGAGATGCCGAGGCCGGTGATGAGGCGCATGCGCGGGCGCGGCTCGACTAGCCAGAAGGAGAGGCAGGCGGCTAGCCAGCCTAGGGCGGAGGCCATGGAGCCGACTTCGGTGATGGGGACGAGAATGGAATCGCCGAGGAGGAGGCCGAGGAGCGTGCCAATCGTGATGCCGATGATGGCGACGGAGGGCGTGGAGAATTTTTCGTGGATGGTGGCAAAGCGAGGAGCGACAGTGCCGCGGCGGGCAAAGGCAAAGAGCAGGCGCGTGGAAGCGGCGAAGTTTCCGTTGAAACACTGGAAGAGGCCGAAGAGTGCCATGATCAGAATGAGTTGAACAGGCCAGTGCTTGCCGAGGCCATGCTCGAAGGCGATGGCGGTGGCGAAGCGCTTGCCGAGGAGGGATTGCCAGGGGGCGATGTAGGCGACCGCGGTGATACAAATTGCGTAGAAAAATGCGCCGACTCCGAGCGCGAGGCCGATGGCCTGCATGTAACTCGTTTGGCGGAAATCGGGGTTGGCTTCTTCCGCGTATTTGGGAACGGATTCGAAACCGGTCATAAAATACGGAACAATCTGCAGCGTGAGGAAAATGGAGAGGAATGGAGAGGCGTGGAATGCGGGATGAAAATTCGCGGGAGCGCCGCGGACGGCGCTGATGCCGACGAGAGCGAGGAAAATGAGAAGGACCATGCTCGTCATGGTTTTCTGGAAATTCGCGCTGAGACGGATGCCACGGTAGTTGATGGTGGCGAGAAGCAAAGTGAGGGCGATCGCAAGGATGAGACGCGGAAGGAAAACGGGCTGGCCGGCGACGCGATAGAGTTCAAAGGAATCGAGCGAAGGAAAAATGTAGGCGGCGATTTTTCCGAGGGCGACGGCTTCCCACGGGCAGACGATGAAGTAGGCGAGAAGCATCATCCATCCGGTGAAGTAGCTGATGATGGGCGGAAAAACTTGCGCGGCGTAGGCGGCTTCGCCTGCGGCATCGGGAAGGCGTTTGACCCATTGGCCGTAGACGTAGCCGACGGGAAGCAGAATAATTCCGCCGATGGCAAAACCGAGCGCGGCACCAGCGGGACCGCCGCGGCCCAGCCAATCGTCCATGAGGACGAGCCAACCGGTGCCAATCATGGTGCCGAAAGCGAGAGCGAAATAGTCGTGCAGACGAAGTTTGCGGGCTAGGGCGGGCATTTAGAGAACGCAGAGCAATTCGTAAAGGAGATTAGCGGCGAGGAGCGAGGTGATTTCGCCGGAGTCGTAGGGCGGGGAGACTTCGACGAGGTCGCAGCCGATGATATTGAGGCCGCGAAGAGCGCGAACGAGTTCGAGAATCTGGATGCTGGTGAGGCCGCCAACTTGCGGGGTTCCTGTGCCGGGAGCGTAGGCGGGATCGACGCAGTCGATATCGAGAGTGACGTAAACGGGCTTGCCGCGGAAGGCGCGCAGATGACGGCCAACAGTTGCGAGGCCTTTTTTGTGAAATTCCTCGGCGGTGACCATCTTTACTTTGTGGGCGCGGGCAAAGTCAAAGTCATCTTCGCCATAGACTTGGCCGCGAAGGCCCACTTGTAAAACGCCGCCATCGAGTAGCAAACCCTCTTCAAAAGCGCGGCGGAACGGCGTGCCGTGAGAATACTTGCTGCCGAAATACTCGTCCCACAAATCATTGTGAGCATCGAATTGGATGAGCGAAACGGGGCCGTGCTTTTTTGCGACGGCGCGGAGGATGGGGAGGCTGATGGAGTGATCGCCTCCGACGCAAACGCAACGCACGCCGGCTTTGAGAAGCGGAGCGATTCCCTGCTCGATGCGGAGAAACGTATCTTCGATGGAAAGCGGATTCACGGAGAGATCGCCAAAGTCCGCGACGCGATACTTGGCGAAGGGATTCACGTGCAGAACGGGATTCCACGGACGAATGATCGCGGACTGGACGCGGACATGGCGCGGGCCGAAGCGAGGGCCGGGGCGATAGGTTGTGCCGCCGTCGAAGGGAACGCCGATGAGGGCGACGTCCAACTCCTCGGGCTGCGCGATGTGCGGCAAACGCATGAAGGTGGGGATGCCGGTGAAGCGGGCGAAGTTGAGGGCGTCGAGCGGCTGGGGATGAGGCAAGCGAAAGGTGCGGCGGGGTTTAGGCACGGCGAGGCATCTTAGTTTCGCGGAGCAGAGGAAGTCAACGCGAGCCAGCTACTGGAGCATGGCGCGGTTCGAAGGTTACTCCGGCCGGCAAGTCTATAACCGGTTGTCCGCCTTCGGCTGGGCGGGCGAAGCGCTGTTCGGAACAGTGCCCGCTGTACTACACTCGCAGCGCCATGAAATATCGAAAACAGATCAAAGAATGCGCGCGGCTCGCCGAACCCTATTGCATTTCGAAAGGAGCAGGCTTTCGCCTGAAACACTTCGACACGAAGGACACCGGCGAAGTGAAAGACAAGCAGCACGGGCAAAAAATTATCGATGAGCGCGCCGACCTGCTAAGCAATTTGCAGGAAAAGCTCTATGCGCAGGACCGCTGGGCGCTGCTGCTGATTTTTCAAGCGATGGACGCCGCCGGCAAGGACGGCGTAATCAAGCACGTGATGTCCGGCGTGAATCCGCAAGGATGCGACGTTTATTCCTTCAAGACTCCGAGCACGGAAGAGTTGAACCACGATTACTTGTGGCGGGCGCACAGCCGGGTTCCGGAGCGCGGCAAGATTGGGATATTCAACCGTTCCTACTACGAAGAGGTCTTGGTCGTCCGAGTTCATCCGGCGATCCTGCGCGCCCAGAAACTGCCCGACGCAGTGATGACCAAACACATCTGGGAGCAGCGCTACGAGGATATCAATGCGTTTGAGGAGTATTTGACGCGTAACGGCATAGTGGTTCGCAAGTTTTTTCTGCATGTTTCGAAGAAAGAACAGAAGAAGCGTTTTCTGGAGCGCTTGGAGGATTCAAAGAAGAATTGGAAATTTTCGATGCCCGACGTCAAGGAACGCCGCTACTGGAAGGACTATCAAGAAGCGTACGAAGAAACGATCCAGAATACGGCCACGAAGCATGCGCCGTGGTATGTGGTCCCCGCGGACAATAAGTGGTACACGCAGCTGATCGTGGCGTCCGCGATCATCACGGCGCTCGAGGAGTTCGAACTTTCCTTCCCCGAAGTGGACAAAGAGAAGAAGAAAGAATTAGAGAGCGCGCGCGAGTCGCTGCTGCACGAGACAGATTGAGCCGGGCTATGAGCTTCTTCTGCCTCAACAAGCCAGGCTCGGAACCCTTACTCTGGCAGGCAGACCATTCTGCTGTGAGCCGCTGCGGTGGTAAGATGAAGACCGCGGCGACGCGGCTTGCCTGATTTAGCAAGCCAGAGGGGCGATGATGGCGAAGCCGATCGAGCTGGAAATTAATGGCAAGCGTTACCTGGTGCAGTCCGCGCCGGACACGCCTCTGCTGTCCGTACTCCGCGACGAACTGGGACTGACGGGCACCAAATACGGCTGTGGCGAGGGCCAGTGCGGCGCGTGCACGGTGTTGCTGGGCGGAGCGCCGCGCCGCTCGTGCCAGATTCCAGTCAGCGCAGCCGCCTCAAGATCCGTTACCACCATTGAAGGCCTCGAGAAGGACGGACAACTTCATCCGGTGCAGCAGGCATTTCTGGATGCGGGAGCGTTCCAGTGCGCTTATTGCACTTCAGGGATGATTTTGAGCAGCGTCGGTCTATTGTCGACAAATCCTAATCCTTCCTCGGCGGAGATCGTGCAATCCTTGCAAGGGAATATTTGCCGCTGCGGAACGTATCCGCGAATCATCGACGCGGTTCATCACGCGGCCAAAGCGATGCAGGAGCGCGGACGATGAGCAGCCCATCGGTTAAGTTCGTACCCGAACCGGAACGCTACGAATTCACGGCGGGGCCGATGCACCATTTCGAATTGGCGCGCCGCGATTTCTTTAAGTTTCTTGGCGCGGGAATTGCCGTATTCGCGGTGGCAAAAGATTCGCTCGCCAAACAGGAAACCGCGCCCACCCATGGGTTTCACTCCGAAGAGCTGCCGCAAGACATCACCGCGTGGCTGCATATCGGCGAAGACGGAAACATCACCGCTTTCACGGGCAAAGTCGAGATCGGGCAAAACATCCGCACCTCGCTGGCGCAAACAGTTGCCGATGAATTGCGCGTGCCATTTGAAAGCGTGACCATGGTGACGGCGGACACGGCGCTGACGCCTTTCGATTTCGGCACGGTGGGCAGCCGCTCGATGCCGACGATGTCGCCGCAGCTTCGCCGCGTGGCGGCTGCCGCGCGCGACCTGCTTGTCGCGGCTGCGGCAAAAGAGTGGAACGTGGCAGCGGAAGGACTCACCGCGGCAAACGGCAGGGTCACCAATCCGGCGACTGGCCGCTCTCTTAAATACGGTGAATTGGCGCATGGAAAGACCCTGGCGCAAAACTTGCCCGCGGAAGATCCCGTCACCCCGCCAGATCAATGGACGATTGCGGGAAAGCCAATTCCGAAGAAGGATGGGCGCGCGTTCATTACTGGCGAGCATCTTTACACCCCTGATCTTCGACGGCCAGGAATGCTGTACGGCAAGGTTCTTCGTCCACCGTCCTTTGGCGCGACGCTCACTTCTTACGATGCGAAGGCTGCGCAAGCGATGAACGGTGTCGTGATCGTGCACGATGGCGACTTCGTCGGGGCCGCCGCGGGCAATGAAGGTGACGCACAGAAGGCGCTCGAGGCAATTCGGGCAGAGTGGAAGGAAGTTTCGCAAATATCGAGCAAGGAACTTTTTTCATATCTTAAGCAAAATGCGAAGCCCAATGGGAACGAGCGCTCCCGGCACATAAAGGGATCCATGAAGGAAGGATTGGCGGCGGCGGCGCACCGCTTGGATGCGACGTATACAGTCGCGTTCATCGCGCACGCTCCTCTCGAACCGCGGGCGGCCGTGGCCGAATGGTCCGACGGAAAACTCACGGTGTGGACGGGCTCGCAGCGCCCCTTTGCGGTGCGCGATGAGCTGGCGGATGTCTTTCATGTTGCTGAGAACAACGTGCGCGTGATTGTGCCGGACACAGGTTCCGCTTATGGCGGCAAGCACACCGGAGATGCGGCGCTCGAGGCCGCACGGCTGGCGCGCGCTGCGGGGCGTCCCGTCAAGGTAGTCTGGACGCGAGAAGAAGAGTTCACCTGGGCGTATTTTCGTCCGGCAGGCGTGATGGAGATTAAGAGCGGGATTGCCGCGGATGGCGCACTGACGGCTTGGGAATTTCACAATTACAACTCGGGGATGTCCGCCATCGACACGCCATACAACGTTCCCAACCAGCACATCGAATTTCACTCGACGCTGTGCCCCTTGCGAAGCGGCTCCTATCGCGGGCTGGCCGCCACGGCAAACTTTTTCGCGCGAGAGAGCCACATGGACGATCTGGCTCGCACCGCGCAGATGGATTCGCTCGATTTCCGTCTGAAGAATCTTTCCGATCCTCGACTGCGGGCCGTGTTTGAAGCAGCGGCGAAATCTTTCGGCTGGCCGCGCAAGAAAACAAAGGAAGGTCAAGGATTAGGCATAGCGGGCGGCCACGAAAAAGGCGGGTATGTGGCGACGTGCGCCGAGGTTTCGGTAGATCGCACTTCCGGCGCGGTGCGCGTTGTGCGGATGACCACCGCCTTCGAATGCGGCGCCATCGTAAATCCGGATGGATTGCGCAATCAAGTGATCGGCGCAAATATTCAGGGACTGGGTGGCGCTCTTTTCGAAGCCGTGGCGTTCGAGAATGGCCGCATCACAAATGCGCATTTTTCGAGCTATCGGGTTCCGCGTTTCCGGGACGTGCCGGAAATCGAAGCCGTGCTGCTGGACCGCAAAGACCTTCCGTCGGCGGGAGCCGGTGAAACACCAATCATGGGAGTGGCCCCGGCCATCGGTAACGCCATCTTCGACGCGACGGGAACCCGGGTGCGCGAGCTTCCTATGGCCCCAAATGGCGTTTCATTCGCGAAGACCTAGAGTCAGTCCAGTAAGACTAAAGCCGGATGAAAGCCACGCGGTCTGTTCCACTGTGAACTAGTTGAATGGCTTTGTGCCGACCTGGGAATTTCTCGTTTCGGCTCGGCGGACGCAATCTGAGTAACATGTTGTTTTTTCAGTAGCTTAGACTCGGTCGCATCAGGTCTGTCTGGCCTCACTCTTGCCCCAGAAGGTTGGGGGTCCCTGTGTTTTTCAATCTTGTCCACGGACTCGCACGGCTCGCGACGGCGTGCCAGGTGCGTTTGCTCCGCGTGAATCAAAGAGTCTGCGCTGGGAGGTGTTTGCTCGTTCTGGGCCGCGGGAATGCTTTCTCCCAGGTCCGGCTGATTCGGGGTGCCTCTGCCCTGGTGTTGCTCGCCTTTGCGCTGCTGCTCCTGCCGTCCATAAGCGGCCAAGAGGGGAAGACCGACGAGTACCGCGCAAAAGCCAATTTCCTCGCGGCCTTTCCCAATTTTATGGAGTGGCCCGCGGACGCGTTCCCGTCAGCGCAAGCGCCGCTACTCATTTGCGTTTTCGGAGACTTCTCGTTCGGGACGTCTTTGGCAGAGACCACGCGAGGCGCTTCTATCCGCGGCCGGCGGATTGAAATTCGATGGGCACGCAAAGAACGGGATCTGCGCGCATGTCACATTCTTTTCGTGAGCCGCTCGGAGGGCAAGCGATACGCAAGAATCTTCAAGGCTATTCAAGGAGCAAGCGTGCTGACCGTGGGCGAGACTCCGGATTTTCTGGCAAGCGGCGGCGCGATCAATTTCCTATTCGATGCGGACAAACTGCAGTTTGAGGTGAATATGGCCGCGGCGAAGGACGCCCACGTCAGGATCAGTTCGAACATGCTCGCTCTGGCGAGGCACGTTGTAAGCAGGGCGGAGGCAGCGAAAAGTTAGCATGGCTTTCACGAACTGAAATTGAACGGTTTACGGACGGGAAAGTCGAAGATGGAAGTGAAACGATGAAGAACAGCGAAGAAAGTATTTCGGAACAGGTTTGGAACCTCCCCGAATTACACGAACGAGTCGAAAATGATCAGGAATTGCTCAGAGAGCTAGTGACTATTTTCAGGAGGGACTTCCCTCGAACGATTCGGTCTCTGGAGGAAGCCGTGGCTGCCGGGGACTTGAAAAACTCAGCTTCGCTGAGCCACGCGCTCAAGGGAATGCTTGCCAATCTAGGGGCGGCGCGTGCCGCGGCGGCAGCAGCGATGCTTGAAAAGATGGCCTCCTCCGCCGGAGAAGAAACCTCGCTAAAAAACGCTTTAAACGCCTTGCAACGCGAGGCCGCCAGCCTGTTGCCGGAATTGGATGCGTATATGAAGGAGGTGCGGCGTTGAGGATTTTGATCGCGGACGATGAAGCGCTCTCGCGTCGATTGCTCGAAAAAACGCTGGAACATGCCGGTTACGAAGTCACTGCGGTAGAAAATGGCAAACGGGCGCTGGAGCAACTTTTCAAGCCCGACGGACCTCGATTGGCTTTACTAGACTGGGTCATGCCGGAGCTGGACGGGCCGGGAGTCTGCCGCGCGGTTCGAACGCGCTCGGAGCAACCTTACGTTTATATGGTGCTCCTGACCTCCAAAGGATCCAAAGAGGAAACCGTGCTCGGTCTAGAATCGGGAGCGGACGACTATCTGACAAAGCCTTTCGACTCCGAAGAATTGCGTGCGCGGCTTCGCGTGGGAGAACGCATTTTGCTGTTGGAAGACCGGCTGGTGCAGGCCAGAGAGAACATGCGTTTTAGGGCGACGCACGATTCGCTGACTTCCCTGCTGAACCGCAGTGCGGTCATGGACCTGCTCGGGCGAGAGCTGCAGCGTTCGCAACGCGAGCACAAATCCACCGCGATCTTGCTGGGCGATGTGGACCACTTCAAGCGAGTGAACGACACATTGGGACACGTTGTGGGCGACGAAGTCCTAATTGAAATTGCCAATCGTCTGCTCAGCGCGGTGCGATCTTATGATTACGTGGGCCGTTATGGCGGGGAAGAATTCCTCATCGTGTTAAATAGCTGCGATCCAAATTATGCGCCCAGCCGAGCGGAAGAAATTCGCAAATCCATCTCGAATCATCAGATAAATACGGTGAAGGGACCACTTTCCCTGACCATGAGCCTGGGGTTGCTTTTGAGTGCGGATTGGGGGCCAAGACCGATAGAGGACTTGTTGCATGAGGCAGACATCGCGCTTTACGAAGCAAAAGCAGCCGGGCGCGATTGTCTTCGGATTGCCAAGCCCTTGGGAAAAATCGAAGCGCCACCCGTGGCGGTGCAACAAGCCGTGCGACGGCGGCACTGACAAAACCCGCAGGAATCAAAATTCAGCCGCTGGCAGAATCAAGCGCTCGGGGCTTTTTGCCGGGCTTGATCCATCAGTTGCCGCATGGCGGCGCTCGAACCCGGGGCCTTCTTCTCTCGCCAGGCCTCAAGCCGCTTGCACGTCTCTTCAATATGCAAGAAAAGCTGGGGATTCTTGAATGCGGCCCGCCAGGTGGGCACGATGGTATGCATGCGGTCCCATACCACCCAGATCTCCCCGTTGCTCTCGAAGAAAAGCTCGTCGTTGATCAAACCTCGATTTACGATGCTGGCCACCATGTCCCAATAGCTGATGACCATGCGTATGAACGTGTTTTCTTCACCCCCCTGCGGAAACTTCTGAATCATATCCTCGGGCGATGTGGGATGAAAATGCTCGAGGAACCAGGCGCGCGCCTGGCGCAGCCTCGGTTCACGTCTCATCTCGTAGAGTTTGAGCATCAGATTCACTTCTTCATAGGTAACTTGGCTCATGTCGGGCTCTCCTTGCTCTATTTTTCGGCCTCTGGCTTCGGCGCCTCTTGCGGAGAAGGAAAGGCGCTGGCAAGTTCGAAGCGTTGCACGCTGGATAGGGGGATGCCTTGGCGTTGAAATTCAATCTGGATGCGCCGCCGAAGTTCGCGCGAGACTTCATCCTGCCGCGTCGGCGCGGTTCGCACTTGCAAGCGCACCGTCGAGGCCGAACGGTCAAACGCTTGAACGCCCAGAATGCGCGGCCCATCGACGAGCGCCTGGGACCACGACGGATCGCTCCGCATTTCCGCTGCGGCGGATTCCAGCGCCTGCATCGTCTTTTCGAGGGATATGTCCGGCGCAATGGAAATGTCCACGAAGGCCTGCGACCAATCGCGGCTGAGGTTGCTCACCGTGCGTATTTCACCGTTGGCTATGGTCACCAGCGCGCCGCGGGCATCGCGCACCACGGTGCGACGCAACGTAAGATGTTCGACGCGCCCGGTAATGTCTCCTACTTGTATGGTATCGCCTATCGCGTATTGATCCTCGAGAACGATGTAGATGCCGGTTATCACGTCGCGGATGAGACTTTGCGCGCCGAAACCGATAGCAACGCTGGCGAGGCCCGCAAGCGTCAAGACAGGCGTGGGGTTGATGCCAACTTTGTAGGATGCGGTCAGTAGCGCAACAAACCAGACGACCTTGCTGGCCGTGCTGTAGAGCACCGCGGCGAGAGTACGGGTTTGCTGCTCGCGAACCTGCGCCGTGCGGCCCTGCGTGGCGGCAGGCTTGATCAACAGATTGGTCATCACGCGGAGAAAACGGTTGACGAGCAGCGCGATGAAGAAGATGGCTACGAGATCAAGAATACTGGTCAGCGTGAATTCGGGCCAGTGAATGGAGAGACTGGTCATCGTTTTTTCGGGAGGGAGAGTATAACATTGGACGAGCGCGGATGCCCGTCTGAAGCAGGGTCAAATTTCAGCCGGCGAAATCCGCGGCGAGGTAGCTATGTTTGATACGAGACGCAAGTTTTTGACTCTTCTAGCCGGCGCGGGGACGCTGGCAGTCGCGCGCACGGGCAGCCTTCGAGCGCAGGCCAAGCCGCAGCAGGGCCGTCCCCAGCCAGCCGACCCCACACTGAACCTAGACGAAGTGACGCCTCCTCCAGGGAAGTCCCCTAGGAAGATAATGCTGGAGGCCAATGAGAAAGACATAAAGAAGAACATCGAGAAACTGTATCAGCTGGCAAGCGACTTGAAGGCGGAGGTGGAGAAAACGGATTCTTCCCAAGTGCTCTCGCTGACCCTGGTGAAAAAAGCGGAAGAAATTGAAAAACTGGCTCGTGACATCAAGACGCGCGCAAAGGCCTGAACCCAATCGCACAGGCGCAGTGGAAGTCGCCAGCAGTAAGCGCTATGGCGCGGAAAGCGCGCAAGCGTTAGAATCATCAAGTAGGTCACCGTTTTTGCGTGAGGGCGTTTCCACGACCTCCTTGTGCAACGCAATAGTGCGCCCGTAGCTCAGATGGATAGAGCGACAGCCTCCGAAGCTGTAGGTCGTGAGTTCGAACCTCACCGGGCGCGCCACTTCCTGGCCATTTCTTTTCAACAACCTCCAGCTTCACGCTACTTGCAGTTTCGAGCTTGCCCCGCGAGCGCGCTAACGGGGCTTCTCCGCTTCGAGGCTGAGCGGGTGGCCGTTGCTGCGAAGCACGCTACGCTGGCTGCCACCTTTTCGAAATAAAGCAAGGCAATCCGGGCAGGACGGACGTAATTTCCAAATGAATGTCACGGAGTGGGATCTTTGGCAAGATTAGTCGTAAATTCCGAGAAACGCGGGTGTACCCTCTATCGTCATGATAAGTGGGTGAGATGATGCGATGATGTTTCGAGATCTGGTATTCGCGGGCCGTGCGCTGCGGAAGAGTCCAATCTTCACGCTCACTGCCGCGCTGACGATTGCGCTCGGGGTTGGCGCAAGCACGGCCATCTTCAGCGTCGCCAACGCCGTGCTGCTGCGTCCGCTGCCGTATCAAAATCCCGATCAGCTCGTCATCATCCCCACCGACATGCGCAGTCGCGGCGTCAAGGACTTTCCCTTTTCCAACGCAAATTTCATCGACTTGCGCGAAGCGACAAAGGATGAATTCCAGGGACTCGCGGGCGTCTTTACGGAGCCCGTCACGTTGACAGGCGACGACGGCATGCCGGAGCTAGTCCACTTGGGCGTCGTGACGACGAACTACTTCAAGCTTGTAGGGGCCAAGATCGCATTCGGCCGCGATTTCTCCAGCGACGACGGCCAACCGCAACCGCCGCCGCCTGCGGCAGGAACCCAATCGGCCACGCCCCCGCCACGCCTGCCGACTATGGCTATCATCAGTTACGAATACTTTCAGCGCCGGTTCGGCTCGAATCCTTCCGTACTCGGACAATCCTTAAATAAGGGGAAGCCGTTTAGTCCGCGAATCGTTGGAGTCCTCGCGCCGCACTTCCAGATCTACTTCCCGCCCTCCGCGGATTTGGAAGCCGCGCCGGAGATATGGATCGCCAATCGCCTCGGTTACGACGCGGCGCAACGATATGGGGTTTCGATGCACGTAATCGGCAGATTAAAGCCCGGCATCACGATCGGGCGCGCACAGGCTGCCGCCGATCAAGTCGCCGCGGAGGAGCGGAAAAATTTCTCAATACTCAACACGGCGGGCTACGCAATCCGCGTGGAGCCGATGCGGCAGCATCTCGTCTCCGATGTCCGTCCCGCCATTCTCGCGTTGATGGGCGCGGTGATTTTTCTTTTGCTCATTGCCTGCGCTAACGTCGCCAATCTTTTATTGGTGCGGGCTTCTTTGCGCCAGCGTGAACTTGCCATTCGCTCCGCCATCGGCGCCAGTTGGTGGGATCTCGCCCGCCAGATTCTTACTGAGGCCTTGCTGCTCGCGGCCATTGGCGCCTTAGGCGGCCTCGGCATCGCCTGGCTCGGAATTCACGAACTGCTCGCCATCGCTCCAGCGCATCTCCCGCGCCTCGATACGATCCAGATTGATTCGACCGTGCTGATCTTCACCGCAATCTCGAGTCTCGCCGCCGCAGCAATTTTCGGCCTGGCTCCGGCGTGGCGGGCAGCCCGTCCAGACGTGATGATCGTTCTGCGCGGCACCAGCCGCAGTGAAGGCCTCGCCAGTGGCGGCCTCTTGCGCAAGCTCGTCGTGGGTCTCGAAGTCGCTCTCGCTTATGTACTCCTCATCGGCTCGGGACTGATGGTCCGCAGCTTTATCGAATTGCAGCGCATCGATCCCGGGTTCAATCCCCATGGTCTCCTCACCTTTCAAGTCCAGTCCGACCGAATTCTCCAGTCGCCGCAAGAACGCGCCGTGGCGATTCGGCTGCTCGAAGATCGCCTGCGCGCCATACCGGGCGTTCAAAGCGTAACCGCGGCAAACCCTTTTCCGCTCACTGGCGGTTTCAGTCCGATTCGCTGGGGCACCGAAGAAGCGCTCGCCGACACGAGCAAATATAGAGCTGTCGATCCGCTCATCGTGCTTCCCGGCTACTTTGAAACCATGCACACCGCTCTGCTCGAGGGCCGCACTTTCACCGACGAGGACAACCAGCCGGGGCGCACTTATGCGGTCGTCGATAAAATTCTGGCCGATCTTGCGTATCCAGGTCAGTCCGCTGTCGGCAAGCGCATCCTTATCCGCATTCAAACGCCCGAACCCGTATGGGTCGACATCATTGGCGTGGTCGCCCACGAGCGGGGTGTATCGTTGAGCGAGCCCGGACGCGAGCAAGTTTACTTTACCGACGCCTATGTCGGCTCCGGCGCCACCGATCACTGGGCGCTGCGCACGGACACGAATCCATCGAATTACGCGAACAATGTTCGCGCTACGATCAAGGAATTCGACCCGCATCTCTTGATCACTGACATGCAGCCCATGGACGCGGTAATCGACAAGGCGCAAGCTGGGACGCGATTTTCGTTGCTGCTTATCGGAGCGTTCGCGGTAATCGCGGCGCTGCTCGCGGGCGTCGGACTCTATGGCGTGCTTGCGTCCGTCGTGCGACAGCGCACCGCCGAAATCGGTATTCGCATGGCCTTGGGCGCTCAGCCCGGCAACATTTTCCAGCTCGTTGTGGGCCAGGGACTTCGCCTCACGGCCATCGGCGTGGCCGCCGGGCTGTTGGCCGCCTTCGCTGTCACCCGCGAGATGGCTTCGATGCTTGTCGGAATTAAGGCTACCGACCCTTTGACTTTCGCCACGATGGCGGTCGTGTTCTTCTTGATCGCCGCTACTTCTGCGTGGCTTCCAGCTCGGCGGGCGGCGAGTCTCGACCCAACGGCGGCGCTTCTTGAACAGTGATTCTTTTATTGATTGGCGAACGCTACCGCGCGTCTTGCGCGGGGTGACAGCCGATTGACGCAACGCAGACTCAGGCAGGGGCGGGCCAATTCCCTGGAAGTCGGAATTTCTGCAAGGCCCCACATGTTTGTTCGAGTTTAGTTCGAGGAAGAGTTGCGCGTCATCCGCGCGAAGAATTATTCGTGTCGGAGAGCGATCATGGGGTCGACGCGCAGGGCGCGGCGCCCGGGTGATCGTCATCGGGGCGGAAGGTGCGGCCAAGAATGGGCCTTACGCCGAGGGTCGAAAAAAAGTCCGCAGAAATCATGTAACCGCTGAGGCGTTCCGCTTCGCCTTTGCCGATGAAGTTGTAATCCTGGTTGCGGTATATGGCCATGGAGGAAAATGTTTGCGTGCCGCGCTGCCAATCGAGGAAATTCAGATAGGCAAGCGGGGCGTGATCGAATCCGGGAGTCTTTCCATAAAGCGCGAAGAGCTGGCCGGAGTGTGGGTAGGCAATCGGGTAGAGCAGAACGCCGTTGACTACGGAAAAGAGCGCCGTATTCGCGCCAATGCCGAGCTGCCTCCCGTCTTTCAGACACGGGCAAAGTGACCTAATCGTATCGCAAGAAACTTGCGTCATTCCAGCTCATCCGACATTTCGGTGCGAATTGCCAGCTACTCAGAAATTATGGCTGGAGCGTTGGATACGACGCCAGGCCGGCGTTTACTCGGAGGTATAGTGGGTCACCGGACAGACTCCCTCAGGGCTCCCGAATAAGGTACAAGCTCAATCCTGCACGACGCTTCATAGATTGCAAGGCGGCCACGAAACCGCCGAGAAAAGCTCTAAAATCATCCCCTTCTGCGCGCCACTTCTTTTCTGCCACAGCGAACTCCGAATCATCTTCTCGTCAGTCAGGCGTGCGGAGACTCGCAGGCAACCTCGCGCCGTGGGGTTGCAGGATTACTCGATGTCATCGGCATCGTCCTGTGCGGGAGCTTTGGACTCGAGATGAATCTCCGGAAGATTGGCATCGTGAAGCTGGTGGTTCAACGCCGGGAGGTCCACGGACGTTAGCTGCATCCACTCCTTCGACACGGCCGCGAAAGTTTTCTCGGTTTCTGCCGTCGCGCTCGTTTGTGCGACGGTTGGCGTGGCATCGGCTCGCCCCACTTCGCCATAGAGCGTTGTGGCCTCGCCGTTCGCGCGGCTAAGCGTCGGCTTGGGCGACGGAGGCGCGAAGAAACCGCCTCCTGCGCCGAGGAGCGCAGACACTTTTTTGTCCAGAGCGGAAATTGCTTCGGCCACTTGCCCACTCGCCTGCGGCGTGAGTTTCTGCAACTGTTCATGCGCGGACCGCGCTTGCGTAAGGTCCTCCGTACTCTTGGTCATCATCGAGGCGAGGCGGGTCTGTAGCTTGAACATTTCCACCAAGCCTTCCTGAGATGTCTTAACGCGCGGATCCATCTTTACCAAGAGCGGTTCGTTGTAAGTGTGCCCATTCACGATCAGCCGAACGGTGTATCGCCCAGGCAGTGCGCTCGGTCCCTGCGGCACTCGCGGAGTGTCCTCGGGCACCGCGGCGATCGGGTAACCAAATCGCGTCGAAGCCGGCGTGGTGTAATGAAGGTCCCACACCCATCTGTGCATCCCCGCGGCGGTGGAAAGAATTTTCGGCATGCGGACCCAATAAGGGGGAATCAATTGCTTGGCGAGCTCTTCCTCGGTCAGGTCCGGCTTGTCCGTACTGGCATAACGCCGCACAACTTTGGATTGCGCATCGAGGATCTCCAGCGTGACGGGACCGTCAGCCGGCTGCGCGAGATAATAATCCACGATCGCTCCATCGGGAGGATTCTTTGCTGTCGGTTCATCCGGTGGGATTGGCGTATCCGTGTTGGTGTCGCGCATGACGCGGTAGGCTGTGCCGGGCTTGAAAAGAAATGCCCCGGCCTTCTGCATCGTTTCCGTGATCTGCCGCAGCGGAGTGATGTCGTCCAAGACCCAAAAGGAGCGGCCGTGCGTCGCAACAATCAAGTCATCATCGTGAATCCACAGGTCGCGCATCGAAGAGTGCGGCAAATTGAGCTGGAGGCTCTGCCAATGGTCGCCATCATCGAAGGACACCCACACGCTCGTTTCCGTGCTCGCAAACACGAGCCCCTTGCGAACGGGATCTTCACGTACCGCATCGACCGCCGAGTTGTCAGGCAGGCCGCTCGTTATGAGTGTCCACGTCTTCCCGCCGTCGTGCGTGCGATAGATATACGGGCGCTGGTCATCGATGCGAGAGCGGTTTACGGAAGCGTATGCTGTCTCGTCGTCGAAATGTGATGCGGCGATTTGCGTCACCTTGCTCCACGGCGTCAATTCCGGCGGCGTCACGTTTTTCCAATGGGTTCCGCCGTCGCGCGTCGTCCAAATCAACCCGTCGTCCGTGCCGGCCCAGAGCGTAGTCACGGATTTGAAGGATGGGGCCAATGAATAGATGACGCCGCGTTCTTTTTCAGCGTTTGGATCCTTCGCGGCGGTAGTTCCGAGACTCGCGGGAACGGCGTTGTGTTCGCGGCCGAGATCGGGGCTGATGGTCTGCCAATTGCGTCCGCCATCGGTCGTTTTGAACAGAAAATTCATCGTGGTGTAGAGGATGTGCGGATCGATGGGCGAAAAGATGATGGGCTGCGTGCGGTCGGCGCGGTACTTGGGGTCAGCCGCGGCAACCGGCGTGACGTCTTGCACCTGGCCGGTCTTAATCCAGTATTTTGAAACCTCGCGCCTGCCCGCTCCATAAATAATGTCGGGATTCAGCGGGTCGGGCGCGGCGTAGCCATATTCGATGACGCCGACAGGATGCCAGTCGCGAAACGTAATTTCGCCGTCGTTGCCGCGGCTCGAAACGCACACCGATCCGCTCTCCTGCTGCCCGCCGCAAACGAGATACGGAAACGAGTTGCTGGTCGCCGCGTGATACATCTGCGCTGTCGGCTGGTTGTACCACGTGCTCCACGTTTTCCCGCCGTTCACGGTCACCAGCGCGCCTTGATCTCCGACGAGCAAAATGATGTTCGGATCATTTGGATTGATCCACATGTTCTGATAGTCGTCTCCGCCCGGCGCTCCGCGAAAACTCATCCACGTTTTTCCGCCGTCCGTCGATTTCATCGTTACCGTGCTGGTGCAATAGACAATGTCTGGATTCTTCGGGTCCACTTTTGGCATCGGCAAATCTCCGCCACCGATGCGCCCCGCAGGCCTCGGGTCCGTGGTGATGCGCTGCCAATTTTCGCCGCCATCATCGGAGCGATAGATTCCGACTTCCGAACCCATTCCCGTCTCACCGCGCGCGCTCGCCACGCTGGCAAAGAGTCTGCTCGGCTGGCTCGGTGCAATTGTGACGTTGACTTGAATGACTCCCTTAGGCAGTCCGTTCGTCAGCGGGCTCCATGTCTTGCCTCCGTCGCTGGACTTGAAAAGTCCACCTCGTGTTCCCTGGTATTCATTCCCGTCCTCCCACGGACCCAACCGCAACTCCCACATCGAGGCATACACGATCTCCGGATTCGCCGGATCGATTTCCACATCGGAGCCGCCGGTGTTCTCGCCTTTCGAAAGCACCTTCTCCCAATTCTGTCCGCCATCGGTCGAGAGATAGATCCCGCGTTCTTCATTCGGTCCATAAGGATGTCCAAGCACCGCCGCGAATACGCGGTTGGCATCATGGGGATCGACGGCAAGAGCCGGAATGCCCTGGCTATCTCGCAGCGCGGCGAGATGCGTCCACGTTTTCCCCGCATCGGTTGATTTGTAGATGCCGTCGCCAATCGCGAGATCGGGCCGCGCGAGGCCTTCGCCGCTTGAAACGTAAACGATATTCGGATCGGAGAGAGCGACGGCGATCGCGCCGGTCGCTTGTGTCGGCTGCTCGTCGAAAATCGGCGTCCACGTCCTCCCAGCATCATCCGTTTTCCAGACGCCGCCGTTGACCGCGCCAACGTAGAAAACATTGGGCTGGCTCGGCACGCCGCTAGACGCGCGCGTCCGTCCGCCGCGGGTTGGACCGATCATCCGCCAGCGCATCTCCTGGTACGTGCTCTCTGGATACTCCTGCGCCTTGCTGATCTTCGCGTTGGAGAATGCGCACACCGCAGCGAGCACAACCATCGAGAGCCGTATCATTCGCATCACTTTGCACCTCGGAGAAAGAATTTGATTGGCGCGGCAGAGATCAAATCGCTGGCGGCGTATTTCCGCTGTTTTGCGGCTTCCATCCGCGACATCCGGAATGTTGCAGAACTCAAGCGCCGGGCAGCACTATGAACCGAATCGCCGAAAAACTCAATGCGGCTGCTTGTGCATATAATTTTCTGTCCGTTTCCATGCAGCCCCAGGTCCGCCTCCTGCTTTCGCCCGCGCATTTCGCATCTCGATCTTCTGCTCCTTGTGGGCTTACCGGGCACGGGGTAAACTTTCGCCAGCATTCGTAGGAGGCAGCTTATGGCCCGAGTCGTCCGCTGCGGCCTTATCCAGGCCAGTTGTGAATGGTCGCCGGAGAAATTTTCTCTGGCGCAAATCAAACAAAAAATGATGGCCAAGCACGAGCGCTTGATCGCCGCTGCCGCGAAGAAAAAAGTGCAAATCCTGGGACTGCAGGAACTTTTTTACGGACCCTATTTTTGCGCGGAGCAGCAGACCCGCTGGTACGAACTGACCGAGCGCGTTCCCAATGGCCCCACGATCGCGCGCATGCAAAAGCTCGCGAAACAGCACCAGATGGTGCTCGTCGTGCCCGTCTACGAAGTCGAGATGACGGGCCTTTATTACAACACTGCCGCCGTGATCGACGCCGACGGCCGTTATCTCGGAAAATACCGCAAGCATCACATCCCTCACTGCCACCCGGGCTTTTGGGAGAAATTTTATTTCACGCCGGGCAACGCCGGCTATCCCGTCTTCCAAACGCGTCACGCGCGCGTCGGCGTCTACATCTGTTACGACCGCCATTTCCCGGAAGGTGCGCGATGCCTGGGATTGAACGGCGCTGAGATAGTTTTCAATCCGTCCGCGACGGTCGCTGGACTTTCCGAATATCTGTGGGAACTCGAGCAACCAGCGCACGCCGTGGCCAATGCCTATTTTGTCGCGGCCATCAATCGAGTGGGCACGGAATCTCCCTGGAAAATCGGCGAATTCTATGGCAAGAGCTACTTTTGCAATCCGAGAGGAAAGATCGTGGCGCAAGCCAGCCGCGACAAGGATGAGTTGCTCGTCGCTGAGCTAGACCTCGACGAAATCCAAAAAGTGCGCGACACCTGGCAGTTCTATCGCGATCGCCGGCCGGAATCCTACGGCGAGATCACCCGGACACGGGCCGCCGAAAGCTCCGAGGCTGCGGACTGACCAGTTTTTTTCCGTCCGAAAATTCTCATGCCCGAATTTTATCCATGCTGACGCAAACGGACAGCCAAGATGAGTGACGCGCAAGGTGGCTCGCTCGCTGCCGAAACGATTCGCAGCAGCGAGCTATATAACAAGGAGCTGGCGCCCGTCTCACCGGAGCGCCGCAGTTGGGGCACTTACAATTACGCCGCGCTATGGATTTCCATGAGCGTGAATATCCCAACGTACATGCTCGCCAGCGGAATGATCGCCGGCGGCATGAACTGGAAGCAGGCGCTCTTCACCGTTTTTCTCGGTAACGTGCTCGTTTTGATCCCGATGTTGCTGAACGCGCACGCGGGAACGCGCTATGGGATTCCCTTCCCCGTTTTCGCGCGCGCCTCATTTGGCGTGCTGGGAGCGAACGTGCCAGCCATCTTGCGCGCGCTCGTAGCCTGCGGCTGGTTCGGCATTCAGACGTGGATTGGCGGTGAAGCAATTAACGCCATGCTCGTCGCGCTCGCTCCGGGCTGGCAACATTTTCAATACGGCCAGGCCGTCTGCTTCGGGGTTTTTTGGCTTTTGAATGTCTTGGTCATCCTGCGCGGTATCGAAACGATCCGCTTCTTGCAAGGCGTCTCCGCGCCGTTCTTGTTGCTCATCGGACTTGCACTTCTCCTCTGGGCACGCGCAAAAGCGGGGGGCTTCGGCCCCATGCTGGCCACACCTTCCAAGTTCAACAGCTTCGCGGAATTTTTCCGCTTTTTCGTTCCCTCTCTCACCGGTGTAGTTGGCTTTTGGGCTACCGTTTCTCTGAACATCCCAGACTTCACGCGCTATGCGCGCAGCCAGCGGGATCAAATGCTGGGCCAGGCTTTGGGCCTTCCCGCGACCATGACGTTTTATTCTTTCATTGGCATCGCGGTTACTTCCGCGACTCTGATTATCTTTGGCCAGGCTCTTTGGGATCCTGTCGCGGTGCTTTCGCGCCTTGGCCATCCCTGGGCTGTCGTCCTTGCGATGATCGCGCTGCTTATGGCCACGCTGAACGTCAACGTCGCCGCCAACGTCGTTTCGCCCGCGAATGATTTTTCCAATCTTTCTCCGCGACGCATCAGCTTTCGCACGGGCGGCCTGATCACCTGCGTGATGGGCATCATCATGCAACCGTGGAAGCTAATGGCGAACTACGGCAGCTATATTTTCGGCTGGCTGGTCGGCTATTCCGGATTCCTCGGCCCGATCGCCGGCGTCCTGATCTGCGATTATTTTGTGATTCGCCACAAAAATCTTTCGACGCAGGATCTCTACCAGCGCGGCGGGCTGTATGAATATTCGCGCGGCGTCAATTGGCAGGCCATTGTCGCCCTCGCAGCGGGCGCTGGAGTGGCCTTCATCGGTCTCTTCGTTCCCACGCTCCGCGTGCTATACAACTACGCGTGGTTTGTCGGCTTTGCGGTGAGCTTTGGCGCCTATTTCGTTCTGACCAACAAGATCCAGCCAGTCGCCGAGGTAGCCAACTGAAGCAGCGGACTGAGGAGGGCCAAATTTCATGGATTTCGGTATCACGATAAAACCTGACATCACCATCGACCGCATAGTGAGTTTGACGCAGCAAGCCGAAGCTGCCGGATTCTCCTACGGATGGATTTTCGACTCGCATGTGATTTGGAAAGAGCCTTTTCCGCTGCTGACGCTGATGGCGGCGAGCACGCAGACCATGCGGCTGGGAACGTGCGTCACGAATCCGGCCGTGCGCGATGTGACGGTATCGGCGAGCCTCTTTGCAACGCTAAACCTTGCTTCGCGCGGGCGGATGCAGCTGGGCATTGGGCGCGGCGACAGCTCGCGGCGCGTGCTCGGAAAAAAACCGACGACGCTGGAAAATCTTGAAGCGTTTGTGCGAGTCTTCCGCGATCTAAATGCCGGAAAGACAGTGGACCTCGATGGAGTCGCGACAAATTTTCCGTGGGCCAGCGGCGAAGTGCCACGTGTTTGGGTTGCCGGATACGGGCCGAAAGCTTTGCGGACCGCTGGGCGGATAGGCGATGGCGTGATTCTGCAATTCGCCGATCCGGATCTGATCGACTGGTGCTTGAGCTTCGTGCGCGAGGGTGCGAAAGAGGCCGGCCGCGACTTCCGCAAGTTCGAAGTGATGGCCGCCGCGCCGGTTTGGCCATCGGACGATTTGAAGACTGCGCGAGACCGTGTGCGCTGGTTTCCCGCGCTCGTTTCGAATCACGTGATGGACCTGATTTCGAAATACAAGCCCGAGGAATTGCCGCCCGCGCTGACGTCGTTCGTCAAGAACCGCGGCGGATACGATTATCACCACCACTGCGAAGTGGGAAGCGACAACGCCGATTTTGTCTCCGACGAAGTGATCGACCGTTTTTGCATCATCGGGCCGGTGGAAGCGCACCGCAAAAAGCTTCAAGCGCTGCAGAAGGCCGGCGTCACGCAGTTCAATATTTATCTGATGTGCGGCGAGGAAGAGAGAACTTTGGACGTGTACTCGCGCGAGGTTCTGCCTGTTTACGCGAAATGATCGCAGCGCGCTACTTTCCTTGGGCTGACCGGAGGGCCAGACATGCGTTTTGATACTGTCATCCGAAACGGGACGGTGGTCACCGCTACGGACACATTTGTTGCGGACCTCGGAATCCTCGACGGCAAGATTTCCGCCATCGCTGCTGCCTTGCCCATCGAAAACGCAGGCCGAGTCATCGATGCTGGCGGACTTCTCGTCATCCCCGGCGGGATTGATGTTCACACTCATCTGGACATGCCTTTTGGCGGCACGACGAGCGCGGACGATTTCCAAACCGGCACGATTGCCGCTGCGTTCGGCGGAACGACGACGCTGATCGATTTCGCGATCCAATATAAAGGGCAATCGCTTCGCCAAGCTTTTGATACGTGGATGAAGAAAGCGCATGACAAGGCCGTCGCCGACTACGCCTTCCACTGCATCATCACCGACCTCGGCGCCGCGCAGCTCGAAGAGATGGGCGAACTGGTCCGCGAAGGCGTCACCAGCTTCAAATTATTCATGGCCTATCCCGGCGTTTTTATGCTTGATGACGCGACGATTTTTCGCGCCATGCGCCAGGCCGCCAAGCACAATGGCTTGATCTGCATGCACGCGGAAAATGGCGGCGCGATCGACGTGATCGTTCAGCAGGCGCTGGCAGAAGGCAAGCGCGCGCCGAAGTATCATGCGCTGACGCGGCCGACGACCGCCGAGGCGGAAGCCACCTCGAGGGCCATCGCGCTGGCCGAAATGGCCGGCGCGCCCGTCTACATCGTTCATCTCTCTTGCAACGACGCGCTCGAAAAAGTCCGCGAAGGGCGCGACCGCGGCCTGCCTGTTTATGCGGAGACTTGTCCTCAATATTTGTATCTTTCACTCGAAAACATGGACGCTCCCGGCTTCGAGGGCGCCAAGTATGTGTTCACTCCGCCGCTGCGCGAAAAATGGCATCAGGAAAAACTTTGGCAAGGTCTGGCGACGGACACGCTGCAAGTGGTCTCCACCGATCACTGTCCGTTTTGTTTCAAGGAGCAAAAAGAACTAGGCAAGGACGACTTCACGAAAATTCCGAACGGCGGCCCGGGTATCGAGCATCGGCTGAGCCTCATCTACACGGGCGGCGTCCACGGAAAGAGATTCTCCGCCAACCGGTTCGTCGAACTGGTGTCCACGACACCCGCAAAACTCTTTGGCCTCTATCCACGCAAAGGAACCATCGCGGTAGGCTCGGACGCCGATCTCGTGATCTTCGACCCGAACGAAGAACAGGTCATCAGCGCAAAGACCCATCACATGCGCGTGGATTATTCGATGTTCGAGGGCATTCAAATCAAAGGAGCGCCGAAGACTGTTTTCTCGCGCGGCCGCGCCGTAATTGAAGCAGGAAAATTCGTCGGACGCCCCGGCGCAGGCCAGTTCCTTCGCCGCCAGACACATTCTGCAATCAAGTGAGTTGCCTCGGGCAAACAGCCCACTGAAATAGTTTTGGCGGAATGCTAGTGGGAAAAGACTGCTTTTTACTGATTTGGTCTCGCTTCACCGCTGGGCCCGCCGTCTGCCGGGGCCACATCGACTTTTGGCGCCGAAATCTTCTGCTGATCGTCCACGGCGAAGAGCACGTAATCGCTGAAGCTGTGGCGGCGGTGAATGCGCCGTCCCATCCAGTCGTAATAGACATCCGCGCTTTTCGGCAGCCACATATTGACATTGTCTTTGGTGAATTTCACTGGACCATATTCGATGTCTGCGCGGTCAGCGGCTAATTTGATCTGCGGCACCGGCGCGACCAGGTCTGTTTCCAGCCTCACGATCTGATAGTTGTCTGCTGAAATCCAGGCTCTCCCCTTGAGCGCGACAGGATAAGACGGTCCGTCCGCGCCAATCCGGTATCGCTTAATTACGTCCGGCTTGTCCGGCCTTTGCCTAAAATGGACTTGCCAGGCGGGCCCGGTGCTTAGTTGTGCTAATCCTTCGCAGGTCATCGCGAAGTTGACGGCGTTGTAGGGATGGAAAATAAGGACGAGAGCCGGCAACCCGTTGGTCGCCACTCCACCCGGGAATTCCGCAGGGCCACCGCTGCCGGTACTCCGATATTCTTCCACGTTTAGAAAGCCGTGCTGCACTTCCTGAATGGACGCCACGTAATTGAACTTGCGCTTCTCTGGAGCGGAAGCCATCCCATATTTGTCGATGGACTGATTCGTAAGAGTTTCCGTGGCAGCGAATCGATCGACATCGCTCACCAGTACCATGATTTGCTTCCCAGCCTTACCTACAACGTCGTCCACGTTGCATGAGGCGCCCGGGACTACGGATGGCACGCTTTCATCGACGTCCGGCGGCAGCCAATTGGAAGGTACCGGCAATTCAGTGGCCGCCGCTGTCGCCGCTGCCATTGCACTCGCTGCGTTCGGTAAATCGCCAGGTGCGTCGCCAGGCTGGGGATGTTCGAGTCTGTCGAGATACTTAGCCGTTTCTTTGTCCGCGGGGTGTCCTTGAACATAGAGTTCAAGTATGTGTGTCGCCTGTCCCTTGTCCCCTTTTTCGAACATCGCCCTGGCCATCACAAGTTGGGCTGATGCAGCTCGGTCGTGCCCCAACTCAATCGCCCGCTTGGCCTGGTTGATCGCCTCGTCGTCCTGCTTTTGCAGCACCAAGGCTTCCGCGAGAAGCGCGTGCGCCCGCCAGGAGGAAGGCGCCGTGTCGACAGCCCGCTTCAGATATTGCTGCGCTTCGGCCGGTTTGTTTTCGTGCAGAAAGTCTTGGCCAACGGCGAGCAATGCATTCAGATGTTTAGGCTCAAGTTCCAGAGCCTTTATCCAATAAGACTTGGCCTGAACCGGGTCGTTGGTTTGCGAGGCATAGACGCCGAAGAGGTACTCGACCTCCGGGCTTGCGGGAGCCGCTTTGTGAGCGGCCTCGAGATGCTTGCGCGCATCATTGGGCTTGTTGGCCCGCAGCGCTTCCAGAGCCTTGCCCACTTCCTTTTGCGTTCTGGGAGCCAGAGCGTAGAATCCCGCGGAGGAGGCAGCGGCTTCTGCCTCCATCGGCTGAAGGTTCAGGGTGACTGTTACAGCGCCAGGGCGCGCGACTTCGAATCGTTTTGTGGCAGGTTGGTAGCCTGGGGCAATTATCTGAACCGTGAATTCGCTGAAGGGTACACGGACGAATTGCACGAACCCGGCTTTGGTCGTGTCTTGGGCATAAAACTGGCCACCAGTTCGAAGCAGTGTCACAACTACCGGCTGGGCTATAGGCGCCCCATTTGGCCCTTTGACGTAAATCTCAGCATTCGCGGAGGCGTACTGCATCTCCACGCCGTTAAATCCAGTGGACGGGTCGGGAGAGGCCGCCACCTGAGGGGGCCTGCCCGCGATTGCGCCGGCTGGCAGCAACAAGCCAGTACCTATACCAAGAATCAAGGAATAGCTTAGAACACGTTTGTGCATAACCCACTCCGCCACCGATTGGAGAGATAAAGCTACCGGGATGATACCACCAACAGGCGTGTGCGGAGGATCGAAAAAAGGCTGAAGCCGGGAGCGCCCGTGAGCTTGGTGAGCGGAAATGGTGATGGTAAAGTACGCGCTCCGCAATGCGCCGGAGAAAGTTTTCGCAGAGAGCGCGCACCTGTCCAAATGACGAATACCAACACACCGGGTGGGTTGAAAGAGCAGCGCGGGTTGGCGCGGCATCTGGGGCTGTTTGGGACGACGATGGCCGTGATGGGCGGGATCATCGGCGCGGGCATCTTCATCAATCCCTATCTGGTTGCGGACCGCGTGCACACTTCGGCGCTCATCTTGAGCGCATGGATCGTCGGCGGCCTGATCGCACTGCTCGGCGGATTCATCTACGCTGAGCTTGCCGCCCGTCTGCCAGTTGTCGGCGGTCAATATGCTTATCTGCGCGAGGCGCTTCATCCCGCCGTGGCGTTCCTTTACGGCTGGGTACTTCTTCTGGTGATTCAGACGGGCGGGATGGCCGCCGTCGCGGTCACGTTCGCGCGATATTTTCTTGAGCTAACGCGATGGCAGCTCAGCGCTTCGCTCATCGCGACGGCCGCGCTCGCACTGCTGACGGTGATCAACTGCTTGGGTGTTCGCGCGGGTAGCCGGGTGCAATCGGCGATGACGCTCACGGCGATTGCCGCGATCGGGATGCTTGAGCTCTTCAGCTTGCTCCGCGGTGGACCGTCGCAAATTTCCTGGCACCCGGTTCTGGACCAGCCGGCTTCCATGAGTCTCATTTTCACATTTGGAGCGGCCATGACGCCGGTGCTATTCGCGTACGGTGGTTGGCAGACCTCGAGCTTTCTCGGTGGCGAAGTGCGTGACGCGCGCAAGACGCTTCCCCGTGGTCTTGTTCTGGGCGTGCTGGGCGTGATCGTGGTGTACACCTCGGTAAATTTCTTTTATGTGCGGACTCTGGGGCCTGCCGGACTGGCGGCCACGATGACGCCGGCGTCTTCCGTGATGCGCATGCTGCTCGGCCCGCGCGGCGGTTCGTTGATCGCCGCGGGAATTGCGTTTTCTGCATTCGGGTTTCTGGGACAATCGATGTTGACGGCGCCGCGCGTCTATTTCGCCATGGCCGAAGACGGCGTCTTTTTTCGTAGCGTAGCGTGGATTGATCCGCGCACCCACGTTCCGGTGGTTGCCATCCTGTTGCAGGGCGTGTGGGCCATCGTCATCGCGCTGACCGGAACCTACGCACAAGTCGTAAACTACGTCGTGGCGATGGACTCGATATTTTTTGGGCTGACCGCCATGTGTTTGTTTGTGCTGCGACGCCGCGCGGCAGATCAGGGCTCTGCCGCGATCGAGTTTCGCGTGCCAGGGCATCCGTGGACCACTTTGCTTTTCATCGCTGCGGAATGGATTGTGGTGGTGAGCACTTTCGCGCACGATCCAAAACGCTCGTTCATCGGGCTGGCCATCGCGATCGCGGGTTTGCCCGCATACTATATGTGGCGCGCGAGAAACAAGAGAGAAGGAAAAACATGACCGCTCCGGCACGAATAAAACGCTCGGCGTACATGGAATGGGCGAAAACGCGGTCGCATGCGCGATTTAATTTGGCGACCAGCGGCGTGTTGGGCGTCCCCATGGCGGAATTTCCGCTGGACCTGAAACAGCTCGAAGTCACGGCGCCCGGTGGCTACGGCTACGAGCCGCTGCAGCAGCGGCTCGCGCGCCACAGCGGCGCGCCCGAGGAATGCGTTGTCGCGGCCACCGGCACGTCCATGGCGAACCACCTGGCGATGGCCGCCGTTCTCGATCCTGGCGATGAGGTGTTGATCGAACAGCCGGTTTATGGGCCGCTTCTCGATGTCGCTGAATATCTGGGAGCGCGGGTGAAGCGCATCCCTCGCCGCTTTGAAACAGGATTCGCAATCGAAGCGGCGGAGCTCGAGCGGATTATCACCGACGAAACCCGGCTAATCGTACTGAGCAATCTCCACAATCCGAGCGGCGCTCTTATCCCCACGGCCACCTTGCGGGCGATTGGCGAAATGGCGCACCGCGTTGGCGCTCGCGTGCTGGTCGATGAGGTCTATCTCGAAATGCTGTTCGACAAGAGCGCGCCATTTTGCTTTCGAATCGGCCAAACACTCGCGCCCGCGGACGACAACCCCTTCCTCGTTACCAGCAGCCTCACAAAAATCTACGGCCTGAGCGGGTTGCGCTGCGGCTGGGTGCTCGCGTCGCCCGCGCTTGCCAAGCGCATGTGGCTTCTCAACGATTTGTTTGGAGCCGTCGCGGCCCACCCCGCCGAGCGCATGTCCGTGATGGCCTTCGATCATCTCGAACAATTTCGCGAACGCGCGCGCGCTCTCCTGGCCGCCAATCGCGTGCTCATCGATGCTTTTCTCGATTCGCGTACCGATCTCGAGTGCTCCCGACCGTGTGCTGGGACGGTAGTCTTTCCGCGCCTCACCAACGGTGATCCGGATACTTTTTTCCAGCTTCTGCGGGAGAAGTATGAAACGACGGTGGTGCCGGGAAAATTCTTCGAAATGCCGCGGCATTTCCGGATTGGCATAGGCGACGATACCACCAGCCTGCGCGGCGGGCTCGAACGTCTGAGCGCTGCGCTTGATGACTTTGCAAAGCGCTAAGGCCCGCGTTATCGCATCTGAGAACGTCACCAGCTCCCAACTGATGACAGCCTGAGCACCAATCGCGCAGGCTATGGCCCTTAATGGGGCTCTTTGTGGTGGAATAGGACCATAAAATTCGAGATAAAATGGCAAAACTCAAATTCCTGGTTTCTCTCACGAACGACGATAACGACTACCAGCTCGAACAACGCGAATCCGCGGAGCAGGCGGCGCGCAAAACGGGAGTGGAAGTGCAGATCGTGCATGCGCAAAACGACGCCATCAGCCAAAGCACGCAGATCCTGAAAGCCGTGCAAGCGCCAAAGGAACTGCGGCCGGACGCCATCATCTTTGAACCCGTCGGCGGCACCGCACTGCCTCAAGTGGCGCGCGCAGCGGTCAACGCCGGCATCGGCTGGGGGGTCCTGAATCGCGATGCAAGTTACATCGAGGAGCTGCGCAAGACTTCCACCGCGCCCCTTTTCGCGATTAGCTCGGACCACGCCGAAATTGGCCGCATTCAAGGGCGCCAGATGGCGGTGCTGCTCCGAGGGGGAGGTTCCGTTCTCTATATTCAGGGACCTTCGGAAAATTCCGCAGCCAAAGAACGAACGGTAGGCATGCAAGAAACTAAACCGCAGAGCGTACAGATTACGACGCTCAAGGCCCAGTGGACTCAGGAAAGTGCACAACGATCCGTGCGCTCCTGGCTCAAGCTGACGACTTCTCAGAGAGCGGCCATCGACCTCATTTGCGCGCAAGACGACGCGATGGCCATTGGCGCCCGGGATGCCTTCAAGGAATTGACCAACGAGGACGAACGCGAAAGATGGCTAAGGCTGCCATTCACCGGCTGCGATGGCCTTCCGAAAACAGGACAATCCTGGGTGCGCAGCGGACTGCTCGCCGCCACCGTCTTTGTTCCTCCGAACGCCGGCCAAGCGATCGAGATGCTTGTCGATGCAATTCAAAATAAGAAAAAGCCACCGGAGCGCGTGATGACAACACCTGTCTCCATCCCGGCCCTGGATGCGCTGGCGAGTAAGAAACCCTAAATCCTGAAGCCGTGCAAAGTTTGCGATTCCCGCTTGACGCAGCCACGTCTGCTGGCTCTTTTCTTAGCCCGCTCTCCGTCGCTCGCTCCAGTAAAATACTTTTGTGCCTTCCGCAACCGCTCGGGAGGCGTATAATGCCGCGGGTCGTATTTTGGCAGCGGGTCCGAAGAGCGCTTCTGGGGGTTTCGGCGTGCAAAGCTCACGAGGGGGTAAATCGGTTGACCGCAGGCAATTTCTTGCCGCGACTGGCGGAGGGTTGCTGGCAGCGACCGTTCCGGGGGGCGCCGATGTGAGGGAATCCATTATGGGCTCCGAGGCCGCGCCGAGAAGCGGATCGGCGGTCCCGCCAGCAACGCAGCGCAAAATCCCCATCGGCGTCTTCGACCCCGTCTACGAGAAGCTTTCCCTCGATGAGATGCTCGACAAGGTGAGCGCCCTCGGTCTCGAAGCGATGGAGATCGGCACGGGCGGCTATCCCGGATCGCATCATTGTCCGGTCGACGAACTGCTCGCCGATCCCGCCAAAGCCAAAGCATGGCAGAAGAAATTTGAGGATCGCGGAATTCAGGTAGCCACGCTCAGTTGTCACGGCAATCCCATTCACCCGGACGCAAAACATGCCGCGCGCGACGCCGAGAGCTTTCGCAAAACTGTTCTTCTCGCCGAGCGTCTCGGCGTGAAAGTGATCGTCGGTTTTTCCGGGTGCCCCGGCGGGACGCCGACGGATGCGCAGCCGAACTGGATCACCTATCGCTGGCCTCCTGAGTACGCGGAAATGCAGGATTGGCAGTGGAAAGAAAAAATCATTCCGTATTGGAAGGGAGCCGCCAAATTCGCCCGCGACCACGGCGTTCACCGGCTGGCCTTCGAGATGCACCCCAACTTCGCGGTATATAATCCGCGAACCCTGCTCAAGCTACGCGAAGCCGTCGGCGAGGAGATTGGCGCTAACTGCGACTTAAGCCATTTGTTTTGGCAGGGCTGCGACCCCGTCGAAGTGATTCATTTCCTGGGCAAGCAGGGCGCGATCTATCATGCGCACATGAAGGACACGCTGTTTTATCCGGAGAATCTCGCGAAATTTGGAGTCCTGAATTTTGCTTTTTCCACTAGTGAGCTGCCCATGGCTTCGGAAACTTTCCGTGCCGTGGGCTACGGCCACAGTGCGGGTTTGTGGAAGACCGTCGTGCAAGTGTACATGGATACGGGCTACGAAGGCATACTTAGCATTGAGAACGAGGATCCCATTCTTTCGGGCGAAGTGGGCGTCGAGCGCGCCGCCTACGTCCTAAAAAACGTGCGCAAGGAAATCCTGGAGGGATGATGAATCGCCGCGAATTCGGCCGGAGCATCGCCAGCCTAGCGGCGGGAACTGCCGCCGCGAGCGTGACCTCGGCGATGCCTTATTCACCTGGTTCCCAAAGCAAAGAGGCTGCGAGCAGCGGCGTTCCCTTCAAGCTCACGGTAATGCTGTGGACGGTCTTCCGTGGTCAACCATTCGCGCAACGCCTGGATAAAGTTGCCGAAGCCGGCTATCACGCCGTGGAACTCGTCGACGAGTTCAAGGGCTGGACGAAGGATGATTTCGCCGCTGCCCGCAAGAAGAAACACGAGTTGGGCTTCGACTTTGACGCCACAGCGGGCGTCTGGCATACCCTGGCCGACGCGAACGACCGTGACGCGTTCCTGCAGTCCGTTCGCGATTTTGTTCCTACCTTGCATGAGCTCGAGTGCACCCGCCTGATTCTCCAGAGCGGCAACGTAGTCCCAGGACTCTCGCCGCTTGCGATGCGCGCGAATTGCATAGAAACCTTAAAACGCGGGGGAGACATCGCGGCTCAAAACGGCATCGAACTTCTTGTGGAGAATATCGACCCGGAAGAAAATCCAAAATACTTTCTTACTTCTTCCGCCGAGGGATTTGAAATTGTCCGTTCCGTCGGTAATCCGCACGTCAAATTTCTTTATGATTTTTTCCACGAGCAGATTGCCGAGGGCAACCTGATCGAAAAGCTTGAGAAAAACATTGATCTGACCGGGCTGGTACACGTCGCGGACGTTCCCGGACGCCACGAACCAGGCACCGGCGAGATCTACTATCCCAACATCTACCGCAAGCTCTCCGAACTCGGCTATGACCGCCATGTGGCGATGGAGTTCCTGCCGCAAGGCGAGCCAGTCGCGGAACTCCGCGCCGCTCGCGAGATGGCGATGAAATTCGGCGCAGCGCAGAAGAAAACATCCTCGAATGAAACTCCACCAGGGAGGTCCCATGCAACGGCGTGACGCACTAAGGCTGCTGATGACCGGAGCTGTACTGCCAACTTTCACTCCCGAAGTCTTCGCATTCTTTCGCGAGGCGCATCCCGCGGCAGGATATGCGCTCAGAACTCTCAATCCTCATCAGAATGCGACCGTTATTACGATGACCGACATGATCGTGCCGGCAACGGATACGCCGGGCGCTAAAGGCGCGCTGGTCAACGAATTCATCGACCTCATCCTCACCGAGTGGGCTACCGAGGAAGAGCGCGCGAATTTCCTCACCGGTCTTTCCGGCGTCGACAAACAGAGCAACGGTCTCTTTGGAAAAGATTTCGTCGATGCTTCGTCTGCTCAGCAAACCGCTCTTCTGCGCTCCATGGATGATGCCGCCATGAGCGAGCTTAGCCACGCTCAACGCGCCATGGGTTCGCCGCGCAAGCCCGACACGCAGATGCAGGGAATTTTCTGGGTGGTCTTCAAGGGCATCACGCTGCACGGCTACTACACCTCCGAAATTGGATTTTCTCAAGAATTGAAGCTCCAGATCATTCCCGGCGCGCAGCATGGTTGCATGCCGATTGGTCAGGGAGTTGGGGAAGCTTAAATACAGGGAGCCGTCATGGCGACGCCAGTCTACGATGCAATTGTGGTTGGTTCAGGAATCACCGGAGGGTGGGCGGCAAAGGAACTCACCGAAAAGGGCCTCAACGTTCTAGTGCTCGAAGCCGGGCGCACCATCGTTCCGGAAAAGGACTACGTCGAACACGTGCCCGTGTGGGAGCTCAAATACCGCGACTGGGACAACCGCGCCGAGCGCCAGAAAACCCAGCCCATCCAGCGCGAGTGCTATTACGCCTGCGACGAATTTTCCCACAAATTTTTTACCAACGACGTCGAAAATCCTTACACCTGTGAGGAAGGGAAACACTTTTCGTGGATTCGCGGGCGCCAGGTCGGCGGCAAGTCCATCACTTGGGGCCGCCAGAGCTATCGCTGGAGCGACCTCGATTTTGAGGCCAATCTAAAGGATGGAATCGCCGTTGACTGGCCGATTCGCTATGCCGACCTCGCGCCTTGGTACGATTACGTCGAAGAATTCGCGGGAATCAGCGGACAGGCGGAAGGTTTGCCGCAGTTGCCCGACGGAAAATTCCTGCCGCCGATGGAGATGACCTGCGTCGAGCATGATTTCCGCGACGCGCTCGCCAAGCACTTCGATGATCGGATGATGACCATTGGGCGCGCCGCCGTCCTCACGCGCACTCATAAAGGACGCGCCGCTTGCCACTACTGCGGCTATTGCCATCGCGGATGCATCACGCAATCCTATTTCAGCAGCTTGAACTCGACGCTGCCCGCCGCGCAGAAAACCGGGCGCCTTACCCTTCGCCCTTACAGCGTGGTTCACAGCCTGATTTATGATTCGAAGACTAACCGCGTCGCGGGCGCCCGCGTCATCGATGCACAATCCAAGAATGCGCTTGAATTCAAGGCGCGCATCTTTTTCATTTGCGGTTCAACGCTCGAGTCCACGCGTCTTCTCTTGAACTCCGCCACTCCAGATATGCCCAATGGTCTCGCCAACGGCAGCGGCGAGCTCGGCCACAACCTCATGGACCACCACATGGGCGCGGGCGCGAGCGGCATCATGCCCGGCCATGAAGACAAAATGCCTTTCGGTAACCGCCCCAATGGAATCTACATTCCTCGATTCCGTAACGTGAAATCCAAGCAAAGAGATTTTATCCGCGGCTACGGTTACCAGGGCGGCGGAAGCCGCGATGGCTGGTCCCGCGGCATGACCATGCTTGGCTTCGGCGCGGATTTCAAGGATGCTCTCAAGAAGCCCGGCCCGTGGCGTATGGGCATGGGCGGTTTTGGCGAGTGCCTGCCCAATCACAACAACTACGTCGAAATAAACAAAGAGAAGCTCGATGCCTGGGGCATCCCCACAATCACGATCCACTGCGCGTGGGGAGAGAACGAACAGACCATGTCGAAGGACATTGCCGTCCAGGCCGCTGAAATGCTTGCCGCCGCCGGCGCGAAAACCATTTTTGTTCATCAAGACATTTCCAGTCCCGGACTTGGTATTCATGAGATGGGCACGGCCCGGATGGGCCGCGATCCCAAGACTTCCGTCCTGAACGAACACAATCAGGCGCACGAAGCGAAGAACCTTTTTATGACCGACGGAGCCTGCATGGTTTCGAGCTCGTGCGTCAATCCGTCGCTTACTTATATGGCCTTGACGGCTCGCGCCTGCGATTTCGCCGTTTCTCAAATGAAAAAGAACGAGCTCTAATCAGGGGTCAATGAAATGTCTCAAGTGATTCACTCGCCGAGAATGTACGACGTGTGTGTGATTGGATCCGGCGCCGGAGGTGGCACGGCCGCGAAAATCCTGACGGAAGGCGGCCTAAGCGTCGCGTTGCTCGAAGCCGGCCCGCAAGTCTACCCCGAAAAAGACTTCAAGATGCTCATGTGGCCTTATGAATTGCCGCATCGGGGAGCAGGTGTGGGCGGCCGCGCGGAGGAGAATTTTGGCGAATTCCTGGCTCCCAATGGCGCCTGGAACATCGAAGGCGAACCATATACTTCCGCGCCGGGCTCAAATTTTCAGTGGTTTCGTTCGCGCATCGTGGGCGGCCGGACGAACCACTGGGGCCGCATCGCGTTGCGCTTCGCTCCAATCGATTTTAGATCGGGCACCCGCGATGGCATCGGCGACGATTGGCCCATCAGCTACGACGACCTCGCTCCCTACTACGACAAAGTGGAGTCCTACATCGGCGTCTTCGGCACACGCGAAAACGTTTCGAGCGCTCCCGACGGCGTGTTTCTGCCACCGCCGGTCCCGCGGTGCACCGACCTAATCGTCAAGAAAGCCTGCGACAAGCTCAACATCACTTGCATCCCCTCCCGTCTCGCGATCCTCACGCGCTCCGTGAATGGCCGCCTTCCTTGCCATTATTGCGGACAATGCGGCCGCGGTTGCGTCACCGCTTCGAACTTTAGCTCCAGCCAGGTGATGATTCCTCCCGCGATGAAAACGGGCAAACTCACGATGATCACCGGCGCGATGGCGCGCGAAGTAATCCTCGGCAAAGATGGAAAAGCCGAAGGAGTCTCGTACATCGACAAGGCCACGCGCGCCGAGAGACGCGTGAACGCTCGCGCCATAGTCGTCGCGGCGAGCGCCTGCGAATCCGCGCGTCTGCTGCTGAACTCCAAATCCCCGCAATTTCCCGATGGGCTCGCCAATTCGTCCGGCGCCGTCGGCAGATACCTGACGGATTCCGTCGGCAGCGATGGCTGGGGAATCATTCCGCGGCTGGAAAAAATGCCGCCGCACAATCATGACGGCGTCGGCGGAATGCACATGTACATCCCGTGGTGGAAGTTCGACCGCAAGAATGCTTTTCCACGCGGCTATCACATTGAATTTGGCGGCGGCCGCGATATGCCCGGGATCGGCGAATTCGGTGATCTCTTGCACGAAGAGGAAGGCTACGGCCTAACCTTGAAGCGGCGCGCAAGAGAAACCTACGGCATCGGAATCGGCCTCTCCGGCCGCGGCGAAATGATTCCCAACCCGGACACCTACTGCGAGATCGACCCCAGCGTTGTCGATAAATGGGGCATTCCCGTCCTGCGGTTCCATTTCAAGTGGAGCGATTACGAATTGCGCCAGGCCCAGGACATGCAGGAAACCTTTCGCGCCATCATCGAGGCGGCCGGCGGAGAATATAAAACCAAAACGTCGATCCATGGCCAATATCCCTTTGGCATTACGGAAGGCGGAAAAATCATCCATGAGGTAGGCACGGTGCGCATGGGCGCGGATCCCAAGACTTCCGTGCTAAACGGATTCTGCCAGGCGCACGATGTGAAAAATCTTTTCGTCACGGATGGCGCGCCGCTCGTCACCAACCCCGATAAAAATCCAACCCTGACGATCATGGCATTGGCCTGGCGCGCTTCCGAGCATCTGCTCGACGAAGCCAAGAAGGGCAATTTGTAAACGTGGAGAAACGAACGGGAGATCGGCTATGAGCGAGAACTCCGTAACAAGGCGCGACATCCTGAAAACGCTGGCCGTTGGCGCCGTTGGCGGCTCGGTGTTGCAAGTCATCCCCGCGAAAGCGGCGGAGTACGCTCACCAGCTAGTTCACAACGAAAAGACGGCCTCCCCTTCGGGAAAGTACGTTCCGAAATATTTTCTACCGCACCAGTACGAGATGCTCACCACTCTCTGCGACACGATCATCCCGAAGGATGAAAAATCTGGAGGAGCCGTGGAAGCCGGCGCGCCGGAATTCATCGACCTGCTCTCGAGTGAGAACGAGGAGTATCAGCTCGCTCTCGGCGGAGGGCTGATGTGGCTGGACAGTTTCTGCTCTGACCGCTATTCGAATCTATTTCTGGATTGCACTCCGGAGCAGCGCAAAGAAGTGCTGGACCTCATCGCCTTTCGAAAGAACGCGAAACAGGATCCCACTTTGAGCCAAGGCGTGGCCTTCTTCGCCTTCTTGCGCAGAATGACTTGCGACGGCTTCTATACCAGCAAAATTGGCATCGCGGATTTGCAGTACATCGGTAATACCGCGCTTCGCGAATTCCCCGGCTGCCCTCCGGTACCGGAGGCATAGTTCATAGTCCTCCGGCGCGGAGCCGTCTGCCGCGAATCGTTCTTTTCCCCGCTTACAACTAGTACCTGTGCGGTCTGCCTTCCGGATGCGGTTTGGATTATGCGTTAGGTTTGCTTTCCCTCTGCGGTTTGTTCTGCGGATGCGGCTGATTCCTTGGCGCGTTGACCGCATTATTCACATGCGGAGCGTTATATCCGGCGCCCCCCGAGTGTGAAGGCGGACGGTTAGTCCTGTTAGCTTCGGCTGCATTATTCCCATGCTGATTCCCTGCGGCGTTTGGCGGACGGTTGTGCGAAACCCCCGCGGCGGCCACAGCTCCGTGCCCCGAAAACTCACCCGGCCTCGCGGTTGCAGCGATGGCTGGCCTTCCATGGTTCACCGAAGCCAGCAGTGCATGATTCGAGCCGGCAGAATGCTCATGCTGCGTTTGCATCGACGTTGGGGCAATATGGCGCTCGTGCTCGAACGACACTTCCTGCGCGGTTGGCCGCGCATTGATCCCGCCCCTCCCGCCGTTGTAGCTCACGCGATTGACGGTCACGTTGTTGATCACCGTTCTGTCCACGTACGTGTTGCGAATCACCGTGGTGTTGACGTGCATCACCGCCGTGTTGTACGCGAACTCTCCGTGCTCCCAGCGTCCACCAACGAAGCCAACGCCACCATAGCCAAACCCATAATTAATTCCGCCGTAGAATCCCACGTGCGGTCCCCAATATCCGGCATGCCAAAAATACCCGCCGCCGCCCCAGCCCCAATAGCCGGGCGTCCAGAGAAATCCGACTTGAGGCGCCATCACCCATGTTCCAGGCACCCAGTAATATCCCTCCGGGCCATACGCCCAATATCCCGGCGTCCACAGGTATCCCGCTCCCGGGCAAATCGGCTGCTCATACACCGGCAGCGCTGGCGGGCCGATATGCACGGCGACGCCAATGCTGACTTGCGCGCTCGATCGAGCCGGTAAGAACATCATCAAGACTACGCCGAGCAAAACTAATCCGCCGATATGAATTTTGCGCATCTGTGACACTCCTCGGTTGAATTCCCTGATTATACAACCCGTCCAATTCGCGGAAGTTGCGCTGCGGCTCACTCGTAACTGGCCGGATGGCCAGCGCGTTGATAGGCGATTGGAGCGCGGAATGGCGCGTTTGTAGAAGTAATTGCGAGGCGCTGAGAGAATGCTCGGCCTGGATCGGAAGCGTCGGGCGCTTCCCCATGTTAAGCAGAGGCGCCCGCAGTCAACAATAGGAATAGCCTATCGTTATAATGATCGGCCTATTCAGCTCATTCGGACTTGATCGTTCCGGACGCCGCGTCCCAGGTGACCGCGCTCAGCCGGAAGTACGATTGGTTCGCCATGTGGCACGCGAGCGCGGCGTTATTTCCAAACACCACATCCTCCGTCACGGGCTGTCGGCTCTTCACCGCCTGGAAGTATTTCCAGAGATGCGGTTTCTCGTCATCCCAAGAGTCGCCGCGATAACTGTACCCTTCCAGCGTCGGCTCTTTCCCCGGAACCGGATCGTGCTTCGCGTGCCATTCCGCCAAATACGCTTCCCGCATTTTCTGCGGATAGCCCGAAGTGTAATAACTCGGTCCCGAGTCCTCGCCCGTCTGCGGATAGTAGTTGATCGCAAACTCCGTGACTTCCAGGATTCCCTTCGATCCCTGGAATCGATAAGTCTCCGGAGTCTCGCAGCCCAGATTCAGCCGCAAATAAACGGGCGCGCTTCCGTAATCGAACAGCGTGGCGTGCACATCCGGCATGTTGCGTCCATCCGGGAAGCGCAGGATGGCGCCCAGCGCCATGGCCTTTTTCGGCGGCGCATTCCAGCCGAGCATGAAGTTCATTCCGCTCACGAGATGGACAAGCAAGTCTCCCGCGAGTCCTGTTCCGTACTCCTTCCAGCAGCGCCATCGCGCAAATATTTTAGGATTGAAAGGCACTTTTGGCACGGTGCCCTGCCAGGTATCCCAATCGAGATTTTCAGGAGAAAGGTCCGGCGGCGGCGGATATTCCCACGCTCCCGTGGGATCGTTCCGTCCCAGCGAGCCTTCCACAAGGGTAAGCGTCCCGATGATTCCCTGCGCGAGCAGCTCCTTGGCCTTGGCGCAAATCACGGAGCTGACGCGTTGCGAACCAATCTGCACGATGCGATTGGTTTTTTGCGCAGCCGCCACCATCGCCAACCCATCCGCCGCGGTGTGCGACATCGGCTTCTCGCAATAGATGTCCTTGTCCGCGCTTACCGCGTCCACCACCACTTGCTTGTGCCAGTGATCGGGCACCGCGGCAATCAGGCAATCAATGTCCTTGTTGTCCAGCAGCTCGTGGTAGTGCCGCGTCACCGGAATTTTCTTGCCCACAATTTCTCGCGCGAGCAAGTGGCGCCCATCGTACAGATCGCACGCCGCCACGCATTCGACGCCCGGCAATTGCACGGCAGCCGTCAGCAATCCCGAGCCCTGCATCCCAATGCCGATGATGCCGAAGCGCACCGTGTCGCTCGGCGCCGCCGCTTCGAGCGCCGATGGAATGTACTCCGGTTTCAGGAAGATGCTCGGAGCCGCTGCCAGCGCGCCTGTAGCCCCGGCCGTACGCTGCAGAAATTCACGACGCGAAAAACCTTGCTTGCCCATCACATCCTCCTGATCCGGCTCCGATATTTTGCTTGAGTGGTGTATCAATAACCGTACGCTGGCTTTTCCGTCTCCGCTGAATCACTCGGGGCTAGAAGCGCAGCGCCGCCAGATAGTCGTAGCTGATCTTGATGTCCTCGAACGGATTTTTCGCGTCGTCGTTCTCGACGAAATAATGCTTGATGCCGGCCTTATCCGAATGCGCAAAGATCCGTTTCCAGTCGACGATCCCCTTCCCGACGTCGGCGAGCCGCCCCTTAAATTTCACCGAGCCCGTCGCTCCGGCGTAACTACTCGTCGAGTTGGGGTCGTTCACATAGTCCTTCACGTGAACCAGCGGAAAGCGCCCCGGATATTTATTGAAATAGCTCACCGGATCTTTCTGCGCTACGCTGATCCAGCCCAAATCCATTTCCATCTTTACGAACTTGGGATCCGTTTCCGCCAACAGATAGTCGTAAGCAAGTTTCCCGCCCAGGCCTTCGACGGGCGCGAATTCGTAAGAGTGATTGTGAAAGCAGAACTGGATTCCCGCCTTCTGGCTGGCCTCGCCGGCCTTGTTGAAAAGCTCCGCGGCGCGCTTCCAGCCATCTGCGGTTCGCTGCTTTTCATCGATCCACGGGCACACAATATACGTGCACCCGATAACGTGCGCTTCTTCGAGCGTTTCAGGCCATTTATTCTCTAGGACATCGTAGCCCATGTGCTCTGAGGGAGCCGCGAGACCATTCTTGTCGAGCACCGCGCGGATATCTTTTGGCGAATGATTGTAGTGATCGGCGAATTCCACCTCTTTGTAACCCGTCTCGGCGACCTTGGCGATCGTCCCATCAAAGTCCTTGGCCATCTCCCCGCGGACGGTATAGAGCTGCAATCCCACCTTGTTGATGCGGTGTGTGGTTTCAGCGGCCCACGACGGGCGCGCCGCAAAAAGAGTTGCTGCTGCAACGGATGTTTCAATAAAGGTTCGGCGTTTCATGGTGTTCTTCACTCCTCCTTAATAGCCGGAGCGAGTATACAAAAAAGTGATGCCCATTATCAGAAAAAAAGGCGGCGCCCGAGAAAAAAGCGCCGCCCACTTTTTCCCGTTCAAGTTAGAAATAGAACCGCAACCCGAACTGCATGATGCGCGGGAAGTGCGCCGTAGTCAGATGCATGAAAGTGGGACTGCCGAAGCTGGAGTCAATCGAGCCTGTCCCGTTGCCGAATTGAGTGTGATTGAACAGGTTGAAGGATTCCCATTTGAAGTCGAAGCCGGTGTTTTCACTGATAGCGAAGCGTTTCGTGGCACCGAAGTCAAAGTTGACTCGGCCAGGAAGGAAGAGAGTGTCACGGCCGACGTTGCCAAAGGTCAACCCGGTAGGAATGGCGAATGCCGAAGGACTGTAAGCCGGCGGACCAAAAACACCCGCAGCGGCAGACAAGTCAGCAGGGGAGATAGTGCCAGGATTCCCGACGAGGTCGGGCCGAGAACCGGTGCCTGTGCCGTTGGCAACGCCGGCGTTATCGCCGAAGGTGGTGCCATTGGTAACGTTGAAGGGTGTGCCCGTTTGCGCGATAGTAATGCCGCTGACCTGCCACCCGCCTAGCAGAGAGTGTGTAAAGCCGTTTGCGCTTTTGAAGAAGGGCAAACTGTAGACATAGCTGATGGATAGACTGTGGCGCTGGTCAAACGTGGAGTTGCCGCGGTTCCCAGCGGGGTTGTAGGAGTTGACGAACGCCGTGTCGGAGCGGTCGGAAGAGTCGTCAATAGAGTGGCTGTACGTGTAAGCAAGGCTCAGCGTGAGATCGCCTACCGTGCGATTTGCGCCAACTTGCAAGGCGTGGTAGACCGAGTTGGCGGTGTCGCGTAGCTGATTGATGTTGCTATAGCCAGGGAATTGTGTGCGCAAAATGTCAGGGTTTGTGCCACAAGCTGCGACCCCTAGATTTACGGCGGCCGCGCCGGTAATTGGAACGCCGCTGGGGGTCATAGCGTTTGTAGGAACGCCATTCGCGTCGAAAGTGGCGCCGCAATCCGGGGAAATAGTCTGGCCGGAGAGCGGCTGACTGATGGCCTCGCCCGCCTTATAGGGGTTGGTAGCCACAGGCAGCAATTGGTTTGCGTTGGTAAGCATGGTCAAGTGTGTGCCCTTACTGCCGACGTAAGCCACGGACAGAACGGTGTGCGAAGGAAGCTCCCGCTGAACGTTGAGATTCCACTGTTGAACATAGGGCCAAACAGCCGTGTTCGGGATCGAAACGGCGGTGAGCGGGAAGAACGGCAAGGAAGCGCCAGCCCCGCCGATGCTTTGGTAACCCGCGATATTGGTTTGAGTCGAGGTGAGTACCAGAGGTGCTGAACCCTCCAGCGACTCGGTGTTACCTTCGTTGCCGTTGGTGTGTTCGAAGAATATGCCGTAGCCGCCGCGGATGGCCATCTTTCCGTCACCCTTGGGATCGAAGGCAAATCCGATGCGGGGCGCCGGGTTGAACAGATGGCCCTTCAGGCAGCCCGCAAAAGAAGAACCACCGAAAGCTGCGGCCCCGAATCCAGGAAGCGTAGCGGTTCCTCCTTTGCCGCCGCACTTGACGACGCCATTGATCGGATTTCCCACTCCGGGCGTGAGAGAACCATCCGACTGGAAAGTGGGCTCATTGCTTGTACTAAAGGCAGAGGGATCAAAATTAAAGCCTTGCTGATAGCGCTCGCGATAAGTTCCGAACGCGCTGATCCGAAGGCCAAGATTTAGCGTCAATCGCTTGCTGACCCGCCAGTCGTCTTGGAAGTACGGCTCTACGATCTTGTACCGATTGTAGTATTTGACCTTGGAGCTCCACTGTTTGTAGCTAGCGACGTTTCCGAGGAGCAAGTCAGCAAAGGAGTTGCCGCTTGTGACGCCAGAGGCAGCATCGAAGGTGAGGATTCCCTGAATGTTGGGTGAGTTTTCTTCGTTTTTCTGAGCGAAGGCGGCATAGGCGCCAAATGTGAACGTGTGAGTTCCAAATATTTTGGTCACGTTATCACGGTACGTATAGGTGGGATTTGCGTTCGTCCAGGGGAAATAACCCGTATCCTGGCCAAAGCTGACACCGGAAGCAGGGTTGCCGTTGAGTTGGATGGCGGGCAGCACACCGCCAAAGCCATTGGAGAAAATAGACCCCATGTTAAAGCCCGAGGGAAGTCCGACAGGTCCGAGGGCGGTCAGTGAAATATGGTCCGCGGTGTAGCTGGCAACAAATTCATTGAGGAGTGTCGGAGAAATGTTGGCATTGAGACGAGCGACAAAGCTCGTACCAGGGCCGACGAAATTGGTCTGCACATTTTGGAAGTTCGAATTCCCGTTGCCCCAAAGAGGATTAGGCACGATGGTCGACCAAGAGTCATGAATGTAGCGGAAGGTGAGGCGGTAGTTATCGGTGATGTTGTGGTCGATACGGATAAGCTCCTCGCGCCAGGTAGTCGGCGTGGACACGATGGATGCGAAAGCCGGGATCGGGGTCCCATCCGGATAAACGCCCGCCGTGGTATTAGGTTGAGGAATCAGGGCCAGAAGGGCCGTTCCCACCGCGGTTGGTGTGACATGGAAGCTTGTCACTTGCCCTCCAGTAGGACAGTCCACAGGATCATGCGTGCAAAAAGCAGTGAAATCACCTGAACGCTCGGCGGCTGTAGGAACATCCTGAGGAGAAACCGCGGACGGGTTCTTCTCACGCCGCCATTCCTGTGACCAGAAAAAGAAGGTTTTTTGCTTTTTGGAGTTGTAGTGGTTGGGGATATAAACCGGCCCACCGACGGTATATCCGAAGTCATGTTTTTTGTACGCAGGCTTGGGATTCCCTGCAATGTTGCCCGATTCCCAAGGACGGGCATTGAAAAAGTCGTTGCGCAGATATTCGAATGCACTCCCGTGGAAAGAGGTGGTGCCGGACTTGGTTTCGACTTCGACTGTGCCGGAGCCGTTGCGCCCATACTGCGCGCCATAGTTGGAGGTCAAAACCTTAAACTCCGCGATTGCCTCCAGGTTTGGGTAGACATTCAGCGTCGAGTTGCTGCCGTTATCCATATTGTCGCCGCCGTCGAGCTCCCAGTTGTTATATTCCGTTCGACCCCCGTTCATGCTATAGGCCACGTTTCCGTAGACCCCGACCTTGCCCTCATCCGATCCGGTCTGGTTAACAACGCCAGGAGTGAGCGTGACGAGCTGAGTAAAATTGCGGCCATTCAATTCGAGTTTATCGATCTGTTTACCGGAAATGGTTTGACCGATTTCAGAGGAAGTGGTTTCGACTTGAGCGACGCTTTCACCCGTCACGACGACTTCTTCCGTGATTGCACCGACAGTCAGCTGCACGTCAATGCGCGACTTCTGTGCCACGTCGAGCACAACACCCTGCGCCGTGAATTTTTGGAAACCTTTAGCGGTGACGGAAAGATTATAGGTGCCCCCAGGCAGTCCCGGTATGACGTAAGCGCCATCCGAGTTGGAGGCGGTGGTCCGAGTGAGGTTGCCGCCCACGTCGGTGAGTACCACCTCCGCGCCGACGACGGCGGCGCCGGACTTGTCCGAGACCGTCCCGCTGATATAACCGGTGTCTTGCGCGTTCGCCGCGCACACCACGCATAGCATCGCGAGCATTGCGCACAACACTGCCCGCACTGCTTCAGACCGACCGCCCAGAATTTGCGTACGAGGAACGGAATTCCCCTGTTCTCTCACTTTGTGACCTCCCGATTTTTTAATCTGGAATCCTGGCCGAGTGAGGGCACGAACACACCTGCCGCAGCGGGCACCGCTAGTTTTGCCGCTCGCAGATGACGACTCATCGGAGACAGCCCCCACCACTCGACTCTCAAAATGCACCCAAACTGACTTATTAAATCGAGTTAATAAAGCATTGCTCTGCCCGTGTCAAGTCGAAAATCGGGCTGACGGTCCTAAATGCCGGAACTGCCCCGCCCTTTTCTCCTCCGCCCGGTTCCTCACCTTGCCGCTTGAATTCGCCTCTCCGCTGCTGGACACTACAAAACGATGCCTTCTCCCCTGCACGCCTATCTCGCCCGTGCTCGATCCATCGGTCTATTTTTTGCGTTCTGCGCCGTGCTTTCACCGATCGCCGCAGTGAGCTCTGCTCCTCCGCCGTTCCAGCAACCCGCTTCCGGCGCCACACACAACTCCTCCGCGATCGACCCGCGGGCGTCCTTCGCGCAAGGCCAAGCTGCCCTGCAATCCGGTGACTTGGCCGCCGCCGAAGCAGCCTTCCGCCGTGTCCTCTCCGTCGATCCGCAATCTGGCGCGGCTTACGCCAATCTTGGCGTCATCGCCATGCGCCGCAAGGAGTGGGCCCACGCCCTCACTCTTCTTCAAAAAGCCGAAAAGCTCGAACCAAAAATGCCCGGCATCCGCCTCAACATCGGCCTCGTCAAATACCGCCGCGGCGACTACGCTGGCGCCGTTGCGCCCCTGGCCTCCGTCGTCCGGGACCAGTCCGATTCCCAGCAGGCTCGCTATCTCCTCGGCCTTTGCAACGTTTTCACCGAGCACTACGCCGATGCCGTCGCCGTGCTGGAGCCGCTCTGGCCGCAAATGTCCAACGATTTCACCTATCTCTACGTGCTCGGCATCGCCGCTCACAATGCCGGCAAAAACGATCTCGACGAAAAAGCCCTTAGCCGCCTTGTGGAGGTCGGAGGCCAAACTCCCGAGTTCCATCTCATTCTCGGCAAGGCCTATCTCAACCGAGAAGAACCAGACAAAGCCATCTCCGAGTTGGAAATCGCCGCGTCCGCGAATTCCAACTTGTCTTTCGTGCACTTTAGTCTTGGAGTGGCTTACATGAAGAAACAAGAGAACGAGCGAGCCGAAGCCGAATTTCGCAAGGACATCGCCATCGAGCCCGATCTCCCCGACAATTACGAACAACTTGGCTTGCTCTATCTACAAATGCAAAAGGACGACGAAGCCGAACGCTCTTTCCACCAAGCCTTGCGCTACAACCCCCGCATGCCCGTTTCTCTCCTCGAACTGGGCCGCCTGGATCAACGCCAGGGGAAAAATCGCGAAGCTCTCGGTTACCTCGACGCGGCAGAAAAGCTGGCGCCGGACAATCAGAATATTCACTACATCCGCGGCCAAGTCCTGCTCCGCCTCGGACGCCGCGAAGATGCCCAAGCCGAACTCGCCACCTCAAGAAAACTTGTCGACGCCAGCCTCAACAAACAACGCGAAAAGTACGGCGACACTCCCGTCCCGAATCCCGAGCTCAAACAACCCCCGCAACCCTAAACTGTACCAACGCCGCTGTAGGCGCGGGGCTTCGGCCCCGCACCGCCGCTCACTAATCTTAAACTTTTGGAATTTCCCACGGACCTCTTGCCTTCTCAAGCGCCTCCGCAACCGCCAAAATCAACTCCTCCTCATAAGGCCGCCCAATCACCTGCACGCCAATCGGCAACCCATCGCCCGACATTCCCACCGGCACTGCAACGCCCGGAAACCCGGCCAAATTCAACCACTGCGAATACCGCATCGTGTCTCGATAATTTTCTCGCTCACCGATTCGCCAATTCCCCTCCCCATGCCGGAACGCCGGCCCAGCCGACACTGGCGACAACAAAATCGTCACCTCGTCCATTTGCCGCAGAATCTCCGCCCGCAAACTATCGCGTTCTCCGCAAGCTTTCAGGAACCCCTCGTATGTCAACGTCATATCCCCCGTCGCCACCGCAACAAACTCACGAAGCATCGGACTCAACGCTTCTTCATGTCCAACGGTGCCCTGTCGTATCAAGTCCGCGATCACCGGCCCAAAAAAATACCACCACAACTCAATCGCCCGATCGAGCCCCCTCAATCGCTTCGTCTCTACAACGAATCCTTGCGCGCTCAACAAACTCGCCGCCCGCGCAACCGCCGCCGCAGTCGCCGGCGTCGCCGCGCCCAACGCATCGCTCTCCAAAATCCCCACGCGCAATCCCCGAATCTCTTTCTCTTTCACTGCGCGCACCGGCACGGGCGCGGAAAGCGCATCCCCCGCGTCCGGCCCTGCCATCACTTCAAACAACGCCCGCACATCCGCGACCGTCCGCGCCATCGGCCCAACAACGCCAATCCAACCGAACGCGCCGCCTCCCGCCGGAAAATGTCCGGTAGAAGGAATCCGTCCCGGAGTCGGCTTCAATCCGCATATCCCGCAAAAATGCGCCGGCACGCGTATCGATCCGCCTCCATCGCTACCCACTCCGCCCGCAGAGCATCCCGACGCAATCGCCGCCGCTTCGCCGCCGCTCGATCCCCCCGCCGACCGCTCCAAATTCCACGGATTGCTAGTCTTGCCATTCAGCAAATTGTCCGTCTCATACGCCATCAAATATTCCGGCGCATTTGTATTTCCCAAAACAATCGCACCCGCAGCACGCAACCGCGCCACAAGCGGCGCATCCGTCTGCGCCACGTAATCTTTCCGCAACAGAGATCCCGCCGGAGCCGGCCATCCCGCCGCGTCAATGCAGCTTTTGATCGTCAAAGGTACGCCGTGCAGCGGCCCCACGCCGTCCACCCGCATCAACGCAGCTTCCGCAGCTCGCGCTTGCTTGCGAGCGCCCTCGGCATCAAGATGCACAAACGCATTCAGCGTCGGCTGCAGCGCCGCCACCCGTTCGAGGTGCGCCTCCACAACCTCCACCGGCGAAAATTTCTTCTCGCGAATTCCCGCCGCGATCTCCGCAATCGTTCCAAAAATTATTTCGCTCATAGTCAGGCGTTCGAGACTATGTGCCCGTCAACCGCAGGTCAAGCAGGATGGAAATTCCCTGCACTCACTGTTCGCAGTTTACAACCGGGCTACATTCGCTCCACAATTTCGAATGCTCGACAATCGTCTGCGCCGCCGTCTGCTTCACCACGTTTTCATCGGTGCCGTGAGCATCGCGCTGACCATCCTCTTCATGCATCTGTTTCCGAAGCGCGATTTGATCTCCCGGCTGAGTATTGGGACGGCATACCCCGCGCTATTTCTCACGGCCGCCGCGCTCTTGTTGGGCCCATTCAACGTGCTGTGGCGGAAACCTAACCCGGTCAGCTTTGACCTGCGGCGCGATTTGGGCATCTGGGCGGGAATTTCTGCGCTGGCACATACGGCCTTCGGGCTAAATGTCCATTTGCGCGGGAAGATGTGGCTGTATTTCGTCGATACTCGCCACCACCTTCGCCGGGACGCCTTCGGTTTTGGAAATTACACCGGTGTTCTTGCGGCCTTGGTTTTCCTTTTGCTCTTGGCGCTGTCCAATGATGTTTCGCTTCGCACGCTCGGAGTCGGCCGCTGGAAGTCGCTTCAGCGCTGGGCGTACGCAGCGCTCGTGCTTACCGCGGCGCACGCAATCGCCTATCAGCGGGTTGAGCAGCGCATCTTGCCCTTCCAACTCGTTCTCTACATCCTGCTTGTAATTGTGTTGGCCCTCCAGATTGCGGCAGCCCTCAAAAGCCGGCAAAATCGAACAACGACGTAGTTTGTTGATTTTTCCCCACACCACGAACCCCGCGAGCTGGCGCTGCGTAATAAGTATCAAAGACTTAGGAAATGGAATTCACAAGGAAGCGTCTCGTCCGCCGCGCGGAAGTTTTGTGGATTGGCAACGCCTTCGCCTGCTCGAGGGCCACGCCGTGAAAAAGACAAAGTCAAAATCGTCTTATCGCCCTAAGGCTGTCCCACCAGCCGTGCACGCTTTCGTAAATAGCTTCCAGATCCCGAAGGGCACGATCGGTTAGCCTAACGAGGTATTGCATGGTTGCGCCGGAACATTTCCAGCGCTTTGCGCGCCGGACGCACCCGGCCCTTCTTCAAGTCTCCCCTGCCTTGACGGATGCCTTCCAGCGCATCCGCTTGTGCGGCGACATCCAGCAGGCGCTGATAGGCTTCGGCATCCTGTACCACCGCTTCGGCCTTTCCATTGACTGTGAGAACCAGCGGCTTTATCGTCTTTTTGAGATGCTTCATGAACTTCGCTGGATTGCGCCGGAGTGTCGTCATGGCTTGAATGTCTTTTTTATGTCGAACATGAAGACCTCGCACGACAAGGGGGCACCCTTAAAGGTGCTCTAGAAGAGTGAGTAGTGGGGAGCTGGCAGCCCGAGGAAATCAGGGCGGTGGGGGCAGGCGTTTGCTGCAGATCCCCAACGGGGTGGCGCCGCTTGGGCTTTGTTTTTGCAAGGGGTGCGAGTCCTGACTTCGCTTCCCACGGGACCTACGGGGCTTCGCCGGGCCTCGCACAAACACCAATTTTCGCGCACCAAACTCCTGTGCATCCCCATTCCTTTTATCAACTTACGCCCCGCGCGCCCGCCATTCGAATCATTACTACATAAGAAATAACTTGACAAGTTACCACAAGTTGCGGTAACATACACCGTGAACTTTGACTTCCAGCCTCGCACGGCGTTGCCCTCTTCTCTGCGAAACCTCCGTGTCCTCAGCGCCTCTGCGTTATCCTTTTCTTCGTCTCGCTACGCGTCGCCCGCCACTCGCCGCTTCCCCTTATCTGATTTCCCTTCCCATTTTGGAACCCGCTCTCTCCCCGCCCTCCCCAGTTACCTTTTTATAATTTCAGCCCTTCCACAAGCCGTTCAGAATCAACACTTGCACAACTATATAAAAACAAAGCATTTCATCTGCCTTGGAATCAACACTTACAAAAAAACCAGGGGGAGGGTCCAGTTATTGTTAACCAAAATTCTCCGCATGTTGCCATTCGAGTTACCCAGCCCTCTTCTTCCTGTCACAAGTCACATGCCACCGCCCGCGGAGCAGGTTCCATAGTTCGCAAACTGCATGCTCAACACTGCTCACTACTCTCTACCCACAACTCACTCTCGGCGCTTGCCGCGCTTCTGGCGAACTTTGTCTCGCCTCTGTATAATTCCCAGGCTCCACGAAAACTTGGCGATCTCTTGCACGCTAACAGGAACGCAAACGCATCTTTCTACCAAACGGGAGAATCTTTCGTGACGATTTCCAATCACTTTGCACGCAAACTTTCTTTGCTCATCGCATCCGCCTGCGCTCTCTCCTTCTCTCCTTCCGCCTTCGCTCAATCCGCCACCACTCTCCCCAGCGAAACGCCCGCGCAGCTTAAGCCCGTTACCGGCACCTTCGGCTACACACGCCGCGAAGTGATGATCCCCATGCGCGACGGCGTAAGACTCCACACCGTCATCCTTATTCCCAAAGGCGCGCACTCCGCGCCGATCCTTCTCACGCGCACGCCTTACAACGCCAGCGATCTCACCTCGCACGCCAACAGCTCGCATCTCGGCCCGATTCTCGAAGGCTACGACAACGCCACCGACGTTATCGTCGAAGACGGCTACATCCGCGTTGTGCAGGACGTGCGCGGCAAGTACGGCTCCGAGGGCGACTACGTAATGAACCGGCCGCTACACGGACCGCTCAATCCCACGAACGTCGATCACTCCACCGACACTTACGACACCATCGACTGGCTGGTCAAAAATCTCCCCGAATCGAACGGTAAAGTCGGCATCCTCGGCATTTCGTACGACGGCTTTCTGCCGCTGATGGCGCTCGTCAATCCTCATCCCGCGCTGAAAGTCTCCGTCCCGATGAACCCCATGGTCGACGGCTGGATGGGCGACGACTGGTTTCACAACGGCGCTTTCCGCGAGCAAAACATGCCGTATATCTATGAGCAGGACGGCACGCGCGACAACAGCATCAAGTGGTGGACCGATCATTTCGACGATTACGACGTTTATATGGACGCGGGTTCAGCTGGCGAACTCGGGCGGCGCCACGGCCTCGAACAAATGGGCTTCTGGCGCAAAATTCTCGAGCATCCCAGCTACGATTCCTTCTGGCAGCAACAAGCAGGACCTTCCTGATTTTTTCTCTGCGAACCTGGGCAAGTGACGGAAGAACAGAGGTTTATTGTTTTTGAAAAGTGGGAGGGGACGGAATCCGTGGTAGAAGGGTTTTCGCCAAAAAATCC
>Ga0102924_1000497_pt1 | contig 49288 bp, 60 predicted proteins | sample PaiPotPPM11metaG_FD_80116 | JGI IMG/M metagenome (GOLD analysis project Ga0102924, IMG submission 80116) | Iron sulfur acid spring bacterial and archeal communities from Banff, Canada, to study Microbial Dark Matter (Phase II) - Paint Pots PPM... ... | reverse complement strand
CTCCCATTCGACCACCACCGGCTCACGCCTCGTGCCGGTCCAGCGAAAGGAGGAGGACGGCCAGGACGACTGGGGACGGGATGAGAAGATCGCAAAGCTCGCAGAGAGACTTCTTTCCCTCAAAAAGGGCGAATGCTACGTAAAGACTCCGGACGATGTGTATCGCTATACCGTGCCCTGGGTACACGACTACTTGTTAAATCCGGCAAGGGTCTTAGAATATAAGCAATCCCTCCAACCAAACGCACCAACACCCCATGAAGCAGATGAAATCCTCAGGGAAGCGGAAGCTCGCTTTCTCCGGAAAGGAGACGAGTATGCCGCAAAAGGAAAAGCAAGACCCATCAAAAAGAGGGCTCTATCGCCGCAGCAGTGACGATGATATTTATTTTTACCTTGGTAAGTTCTCTTTCCTTACGGCGGAGGAGCTCGCGCACCTGTCCGACCGAAACCCGGTATCCCTCCGGAAACGGCTCCGCCAGCTCACGGCGGCGACAATCATCGGGAGAGAATCCTCGTCCGTCCAGCGGACGGAGTTCTTCGAGGAGATCACGTGCGAACATTGTGGTAAGCCGAATAAGCTCGCGCGCCAGGATGGGAAGATCCGTCCAAACCCGTTCTTCCATTTCCTGCTCACGAAGGGCGGTGAGAAGGCCTCAACGCTTATTGAACACCCCATCGCCTACAAGTCGAAGGCCCAGAGCCGGATCGATCACGACCGCGTGATCACCCTGATTCACCTTGCGCTCGACCGCGCATTCGGGGACAGCCTCACGGAGTGGCTCCAGCAGAAGGACGACGTGAAGGAGACCGTCGAGATCGCCGGCGAGAGGATCAGTTTCTATCCGGACGGCCGCTGCTACCTGAACGACACGCTACTCTTTGTCGAGTATGCCAACTCCGAACCATCGAGCAAGAATGGCGTGAACGACATCGTGGAGAAAGTGGAGCGGTACAACCCGATCATGAAGCACGAAAAACACGGTAAGGTGCTCTTCATCTTTCGCGAACGGGCCATGGTCGAGAACTTCGTAAACCGACTCGCCGACGAGTTTCCTTACCAATGGATCTACGCCACGGACATCGAGAGCATGAAGCACAATCCGACCGGCAAAATCTTCTGGACGCCGAAGGATTTCGACCAGCACGCGCATGGACTTATCGACTGAATCTCCTATGCTGAAAGGAATCGGCTTCCCGTTCCGGGGAGCGGGTACCCCGTCCCTCGTACCTTCCCGCTTCGAGGCGGTGTCCGCTTTCGACGGCGGGAAGGACGTAGGACAATGAACGACGAAATCCCCGTAATCATCGGGACGGAACTCGGCCACGACTTCCATATCAATATGAAGCCTCACACTTTTGCCATCGGGCAGACGGGCGTCGGCAAGTCCACCTTCATGACCAATGCAGCAATCGAATTGATACAAAACGGCTATGGTCTCATCTTCGAGGATCCCCACGGGAATGCCATCGAGAAGATCATCCGCTACATCCCCAAGCACCGCCTGAATGATGTCATCGTTATAGACCCGACCGCTCCCTTCGTTCCCGGCATCATTCCCCAATACCAATCGAAGGACGAGGAACAGCTCTTTATCGCGTTCTTCATCGGCATGCTCAAATCGATCTTCCGCAACCAGTGGGGAGACGAGACCGAGCGTGTCCTTACCGGCGCGGTCCTTGCCGTGACCGAGTATTACGGCTACCTGAACGTCCCCGCGATCTACCTCTTCATCGCCCGTGACACCTTCCGCGCGGAGGTGCTTTCACGATGCACAAACCCCCTGCTCGCAGATTTCTCCGAGCAGTACGAGGACAAGCTCAAGGCGTCGGAGCAGATGAGCAAGTTCTCGCCGCCACTCAACAAGATCGACGGCTTCGTCCTGCCCATCATGCGGCCCCTCATGTCCCGCGACAAGCCGATAGACTTCCTGCGCGCGATGAACGACCGCAAGATCATCCTCGTTGACCTATCGAAAGGCAAGCTCGGCGCGGAGGCCTCACAGCTCATCGGCTCAATTCTCCTCGGCAACATTGCCATCGCCGCAATGCGCCGGAAGGCGAACGACCCGCAGTTCTTCGTCTTCGTGGACGAGGTGCAGAACTTCCTCCACGGCGTGGACCTGGAGACGATCCTTTCGGAGCTGCGCAAATACAACATCTCGCTCATCATCGCTTCGCAGTATCTTGAGAACTTTCCTTCCCGGAGCGCCTTGTTTGCGAATTGCCAGAATGCCATCATCTACCGCGTGAGCGGACGCGATGCTCTGGAGATCGAGGAGAACTATCTCGACGAAGGCGCGGCAAAGCTCATCGTCAATCTGCCGAACTACGAGTTCATCTGCTATCGGATAGAGCGGAACCTCCCGGTTCCATCGGGCGTGATCAGATCACGGAAGAAGATTCGGAAGACCGGAGACGAACCTCCGCCAGGGGCGGTCGTAGCGGAGAGTTTCCGCAGGTACGGCGTAAACCGGAGCGAGACGGACGCCAAGGTGCTGAAGTTTCTCACGCCGCCCAAGAAGCCGGCGAAGGCGGTTCGCTCGACTCGTCCTGCTTCCTCACGCTCGCCGAAGCCTCACGCTCGGTCGTAGCGGACTTCGCCTCGCCTGTTATACCCGCCCACCACCCCAGAAGAAAGAGGGGAGTGTGTGCTTCACATGCCTTTTCATTCTACGGGGCACCCCCTCGCCCCTCAAGGAACTACAACCCTTTGCCGCCGTCGCTTCCGCGCGGAGCGGCTACTTTTTTGACGTTCCTCCTTGACCGGCAGGGACCCGCCCCGTACCTCAATGAAAAGCAGTGAGAGCACACTGCGTAAAGGTCGAAACCTAATAACAAACCTATGAAAAAATACGAAGCTGTCGTGCGGGAATCCACGTACCGGCATATCGAAGTATGGGCTCCCGATATACAGGCTGGCGTCGATGAAGCGTTGCGTACGATCGATGACTTGCGACCGAACGACGATCCGACCGACCATGCAGAGGTAGTTGCGATCGAAGAGGCAGGATGGCGTAACGCATAGGCATTTCGATGGCCCCGCGTGTTGCCTGTGAATTCGCGGGGCTTGCAAGCCGCTTGCAATAGTGGCGTAACCTCCTATGATTAAAGGAGGTCGAGCAATATCAACTAACTAATTTATTACATTCATGGATTTACAAAGCATCAAAGTTTCCGCTTGTTATGAGTCGGAGACCAACCCTCGTGGCAGTATGGTGGCAGACGCATCATTCAATGACCTGCTTGCGAGTGTGACAGAAAAAGGAGTCTTGGTTCCTATCCTCGTGCGGGCGCGCGCGGAGAATGGAAAGCAATATGAGGTGGTAGCCGGAAACCGAAGGTTTCGCGCGGCGAGCGCGGCAGGACTTTCGACGATCCCCGCGATGGTCAAAGAGATGACCGATGTCGAAGCGCGGGAAGCACAGATCGTGGAGAACCTACAGCGCCAGGACATCCACCCGCTTGAGGAAGGTCAGGCGTACCGCGAACTGATCGAAGAAGGAAAGAAGAGCGTCAAAGACGTTGCCATCAAGGTCGGCAGGTCTGAGACTTACGTCCGAGGGCGTTTGTTCCTTACCAACCTGTCAGAGCCAGCCGCAAAGGCATATCGTTCCGGCAAGATTTCCGACAGCTTCGCCGCCGTCATTGCCCGTCTGACAGCAGACGCGCAGAAGAAGACGCTAAAGTATCTCAGCGAATCGTACGGGGATGTTGATCTTGAAGATCTCAAGCGTTTTATTACACGCGAGTTTTCCAATCCCTTGAGCTTCCAGCCATGGCTCAAGGACGAGGCGATCGCGAAGGTCGTCGGCCCGTGCAAAGAGTGTCCGCCGAACCGCGAGGATCTCTTTGGCAAAGTGCAATCAGGCCAGTGCACTGATCTGAAGTGTTGGCAGCGCAAAATAACTGCGTACCTGAAATGGCGAAAGGAGCAAGATCCTGAACTCGCATTTGTCACAATGTCGTATGGAAAATCGGAGGTGCCCGGCGTTATCACGCAGAGCAACTTCCAGATTGTTGGCGCCCGCGACCGATGCGACTTCGCCGAGAAAGCCCTTGTGGTCGAAGGTGAGGACCTTGGCAAGACACTGTGGATTTGCGGTGATGGCAAGTGCAAAGAGCACTATGGCGGACGCTCAGAGTACGCACCGAGTCCGAAGGAACAAGCGAACCGCAAGAAAGAGCGCGAGCGCGAAGAGGCCAAGCGCGTGAAGTTCGACCTGGTTGTGTCGAATGCGCTTCTCAAGGTAACGTGGCCCCTCTCCGAAAAACATCTCGACGCTTTGCTTGAAATTGCCCTGTCGAACATGAGTACCAGTTATCTGATGCCTGTTCTCAAGCGTCACGATTTGAAAGCCGAAAAGACAAAAGACGGCGGACGAGACTATCGGGCACCACTCCGTAAGCTTGCGGAAGAAAATGAAAAAGACGGCAAGCTCCGTATGATCTTCGAGCTTCTCCTGCCAACGTATAGCTCATATACGGAATCCGGAGAGCTGAACAAGCGTATCGCTAAGCTCTAAGAAATTAGCCCCGCCTCAGCTTGTGACTGGGACGGGGTTTTTTTATTGTTCGCTATCTCTCATTCCTTCAGTGATATAGTGATTTTCCATGGACCAATCGGAGACGAAGAGCGCGCTGACGTGGATCTTTGGCATCGTGCTTTTTTCCATATTGCTTGCCTTTTTCATCGTTGCGTTCATACACGTGTTCAAGAACGATCGGAGCACTCAAACCGCTGTTACAGCCCCCTCCGGCAACTTCTCACGCATGATTTGCGATAACGCCTATCAAACAGAGATGCATTACGACAATGACAACCCTCCGTTTATTGATTTCAAGCTGAAGGAAGGATGCTTCTCCGGATTCATAACGATGCCGAAAGCATGGCGTTCGTGGCAGGGCCAGATGCTCGACAACGATCCGACTGACTGGGAAGCCCTGTGGGCGAGCGGAGTGCAAGAACCTTACGGCCCCTGGAGCGCCACGCAAATCAATTCGGGGAAGATCCAGAATGTCAGCATGCCCGAAAAGAAGATGAGGCTTGAGGGTAAAGGAACGGTCAGGTTCTATCCGACCGTGAACGACGCCAATACAACTCCTCCTGCCGAAAGTGAGCGGCCAGCGAACGGATCAGCGAAGCGGGTGGCCGGAACAGAGGCCGCAGTGCCAGCCGCGCCATTGCCGCCACAACTGCCTCGGCATCACATTCCTCCCGCAAAAGGCGCCAATCCTGAATATGACATCTTTATCGAACAATGTGTCCACAATGGGGAGCGGATTGACTGTTGGGGGCTTGTCACAAATAAAATCGCCGATGAGTCCGTTGGCCTCTCGCTTGCCGACAGCGATGCCGTTGATGACATGGGAAACTCAAGCCGTTCCGAAATCGATTACGGGCCGCATCCTGGACCGTTTATGCCCCAAAAAGACCTCATTCCCGGAAGGCCCACGAAGTTTTTCATCAAGGTTTACGACGCGCACATCGGCGTGAAATCACTCGCATTCAATATCACAACCCGCTGGCGTGGAAGCGATAACAAATATTACTTTCCCGACGTGCCCGTCGAGCAATAAAAAAAGCCCCGTCCTTTAGAGGATAGGGGCTAGAATTTTGTACAGTTCCATGGACGACAGCGAGTCCGGCTGTTTTCCGTCCGGCAGGTTGACCGCACGGATGTAGTGGTTTGCCGCGAGCCGTGGAGCGATAGCGGCCTGTGCCTCCCGCCCAGGTTCATCGGGGTCGAGCATGAGGATGAGCCGCTTGAAGCGGGCAAGCAGGTTCTCTTGAGTCTCCGAAAGCGTCCGTCCCATCAGCCCGATCACATTCGGAATACCCGCTTGAGCGACCTTCAATGTGCCGAAGAATCCCTCGACGAGAATGGCCGTATCGTCGGTTACTCGATGTAGATTGAAAAGTTCCATAGTCTTGCGGAAGCCCGAGGGGAAGTGATACTTGTCCTTCAGTTCCGGGTCGAGCGAGCGGCCAATGTATGCGACGAGTTCGCCCTGGCTGTTGTGGATGGGAATGACGATGCGGTACGGATCCTTGATGACGGACGATTTGCCGGCGTAGAAACCCACGCCGAACGCCTTGGCCGTCTCTGGCCGTATGCCGCGCTTCTTTAGGTATTCATGGGCGTAATCCAGTTCCTTGAAGCCGGCCTGGAATTTGAGCGGAGCATTCACAACCGAAGCCTCCGCTTTTTGAGGCTCCGGCTTCGGCGACGGAGCAGGTGTAGCAGGGGCATGTGCGCCATTCCCGTTGCCGTCTGCCACGACGCGGAAATCGTCCATGAGGGACTTCGCCGCGCTGTAGTAGTCCGTATGGTTGCCGAGCCAATACGCGAGCGTGATTACATCGCCGCCCGTCTTACCGGCCCGGTTCTGTTGGCACGATCGCGAATGGCATACAAAGAAATTGCTGCGTATATTTACCGAGAACGACGTTTTACTCTTCTTTGATTCGTGGGAGCGCAACTTGCATTCGCCGTGCAGCCATTCATCATTGCCGTTCGGTTTGAGTTCGATGCCGTGACGCCGAGCAACATCTACTACGGCGACATCCCGCTTGATCTGCGCAAAGGGAATCTTTGGACGTTCCATAAAGTCTCCTATCGGTATCACACGTGAAACGCACGAACGATGTAAGCGAAGAACACTTGCTGATATTGCTCGATTGGCACAAATGAAAAAGCCTCCGCGCAGGGCAGAGGCTCGGTCGAATTGCGTTGGGATTACTCCGATTTCTTGTCCCGTATTTGAAGCTGGAGATCCGGAAAGAGGTCGAGCTTCACGTTGATGGAGCCGTCCTTATTGACGAATGCGACGCCGCATTTATTCCAAAATGATTTGTCGCCGTTCTTCGTAATGACAAATACGTCTTTCATATTTCCTCCTGGTAAAGAGCTAACTACCCAATCACTCTAGAAAACTCTCAGGATTGCGCAAGACGCAGGCTGGGGATAACGGACGGCTTGTTTTCTCGCGTCAGTGTGCTTTGCTTAGGGAATGAACAAAGCACTAACGAAGTTCTTCCGCACGAACGGCAAAAAAGGAGGACAGAAGACAGCAGAGCGCGGCCCGGAGTTCTATTCACGAATCGGCAAATTGGGCATGAAAAAGCGATGGGCCAAGCGTCGTACTCTTGCCAAGAAAGCGACTGTGTAGCGCAATACTTTATCCCCAACAGGCGGCTTGCTATTACCTGCCAGCTTGCTATTGTTATGAAGTGGTCAGGTCGAACCACTCAAACCCTAACAACAAAAGCAATGCTGAAAGAAAACGTGCTGTGGAGTCGAGTCATTGACCCTATGTCAGGCCGGTTCACGAGACAGCTCACATTCGGAGGTGCGATCCTGGCAGTCATCGGAGGAGTCGCAACCGCCTGGGTGATTGGCTATTTCCTCTTTGTCATCGTGCCGGTCGCATTCCAATAAAGACTCTCATTCGAGGGGGCAGAAGCTAAGACGAGAGCCTTTCTTCTCCCTCGAATCTCGGAAACATAAACCCTAACAATTCAAACCATGCAAATCACCGAGCAAGTACAAGCGGAGATCATGGAGATCGCCGCAGACGACCAGATGAGGCACGCAGAAGCCCCGTCCGACGAAGAGATGGAGCAGATGTTTCATCAGACGACGCAGGAAGAGATCGTCGAAGAGAATCGCAAGTCAGCAGAGCGTGAAGCATTCTTCGCAGAGCAAGACGCACACCAGTATTGTTCCCCGCCGCGCGGCTGCAAAGCGTGCAGAGACGCGTGGAGTGCGCCGTTGTCTCGGAGACCCCGCTACAACCGCGAGCTGACATCAGCCGAGAACACCGCAGAGCAACTCGCGGACATCGAACGAGGCAATTTCGAAGCCTCCCGAAATAATCACTCACGTCCATGATTGAAGTACCCTACCCAGACATCCCTGACATCTGCCCATCGAGAGACCATTGGTGGAATCTCATTGTGGATGGTGTGTGCTGGACGTGCAAGAAAGAGTTTGCACCAGCGCCGAAAGGTCGGACAGCAGAAGCAATAGTATCAAAATGAAGATAACCATTACACGCAGTTTCAGCAGGACAAAGCAGGTAGCCGCATTTGAGCCGATCAATGCATTTTGTTCGATGCAGATGGAGTGCGATGAGGGAGAATATGCGCGAGTGTCAATGGAACTCTCTGAACTCTGTATCGGGGAGGTTGAGAAGACCATCCAGGTCGAGATGGAGAAGGTTGAAGCAATCAAAAAAACTAACGAATTCTAAAACATGAAATACACCAAATCGCAGGCAATCGCAGGAGCATGGGTCAAAGGCAGTGAAGTAGTGTCGGGAACGCATTGCAAGTTGATGAGCGAGACGAACCCGATGCCGAGCCAGTTCTTGAACAAAGACGGCTCGGTAAAGATGCAGGACGTTGCGAAGATTCAGATCAGTGGTGATGCGGAGCAGAAGAACATCAGCTTAAACCGAGCGACGATCAACGGCCTCGTGGATGCGTTCGGGGAGGATTCGGCAGGTTGGCAGGGCCACGTCTTGACCATCGAAACGGAGAAGGTCAGAGTCGCGGGCAAGGCAGTCACGGCGGTCTACCTCGTGCCGGAAGGATACGAGCGCGTGGATGACGAGAACGGATACACCGTGATTCTAAAGAAGGGAACAAAGGTCTCTGCGCCGGAGGAGTTGCCGGACATCGAGCAGGATTTCTAACGATGTATCGCTTCACGAAAGGTCAGATCGTATACATCCTCGGACGCTATAAGGCGAAGGTAATCGACGCCAACGAGGAGAACGTTACCTGTGATGTGTATGAGGGCCTTGCCCCGAACCAAAAGGCACCGCAACGCGCGACCTATGGTCCGGGGATCGTGGAGCCAAATCAAGCCACCAAACAACCATGAATATGTACATCGTACGAGAGAACGGAACGCCTATCTATCTTTTCAATGATGAGACGGACACGGTACATGAACTGTATCCCGTTACCAACCGGAATGCCCCGCTGGAATCTGAATCTACGTCATCATCAGTTCTCAAGCGTAAATACACCAAGAAGGGAAAGAAGGTCGCCAAAGTAACGGGACGGGTCGCACATTGTAAGAACTGTGGCGGCGTTGGACACTTCGCTAAGACCTGCCCTGAGAAAGATGGTTCGCTTCCGCCTGATGAAGTTGCTAGCCGTCCAGAAATCACGAAGGAGCAGGTTGACGAACTAAGGGCCAAAGGTCTTGACTCGCTTCGCATCGCAGCGAAACTCCATACGACGCTGGCCGAAGTAAATAAACACTGGTAACAATGATTCAAGACACCTCCCTCCACGCCTACGCCCTTGCGACACAGAACCTCGGGGCCAAGCAGAAGGCCGTCCTCGACGCCCTGCGGTTCTTCCCGGACGCGACGAACGCGGAGCTTGCCGCATACATTGGCTGGCCGATCAACCGCGTAACGCCCCGAACGGGAGAGCTGAAGAAGCTAGGACTTGCCTACGACGTGGAGCGCCGGAGGTGCAAGGCAACGGGCGGGACGGCGTGGGCGATAAAAGCCAAGCATCCAGTGTTGCCGGAGGCATTCGAGAAGCCAGTCGAACAAACCAATCAATCACTATTCAAATGAATCTAGTCGTATTGTCTATCGGATTTGCTCTGTATCTTGCCTTTTGGGGCCTGGGAGCTTTTCTTGATCAGCAGGAGCACCTCACGAACGTGAAACTATTTTGGGCACTTGGCGTAGGAGCGGGGGTCGGACTGACGCTGATCGTTCTTGCATTTCTTCCCCGATGATCCGCGCTATCCTCATCAGACTCGGCATCATCTGCCCGAAGTGCCGGGAGAAGTATTGGACGTTCACGTACATGAAGCCGATGAAGTGCGGGTGTCTCTAAACCGCTGTAAGTGCCACTTTCTCTGCATCGCTGACATTGTTCAGACCTCGTGCGATCACGTACGCGCAACCGACGAGAGATGCCCATTGAGGCAGAGCGGCGGTAATAATCGTCATGTTAAGGGCGATAGAGAAACCAGATATGATTCCGAACCCGATTTCGACGAATCCATACCACTTTTGACTTTTGCGCTTGAACCATGCGGCCCCGAATCCCGTGGCGACAACAACTACCGCTATCGAATCCTGCGCCTTGTAAGCGCCGATCAATTCAACCAGCCACTGGTAGATCCTCACGCGGTGATGCTGAAGCTCACGTAGCGCCACACCAACGAGAAGCATGACTAAAGTCAATTGAATCAAAGCGACGCAGAGTTTCTTCAACTCTATGGCCAACGCTGCGAGGAATGTAATGGCTGTCTTTGACCACCGTTTGAATGATTGCTTGGCGTTCTCAGCCAGTCGTCTTCTCATCTCATCGAAGAATCTTTGCAAAAGTGTGCGCTTCTGCCGTCTGCTTCTCATGTTTCGTAATGGACGTAATGAATTCACGATAACCGAACCAAATGTATCACGTACCAATCAAGCCCTTATCAGTAAACCGCAGCTATCAGGGCCGCAGGTTTGCAACACCAGAACTCAAATCGTACAAGGAAGCGCTTGGCTACCTCTTACCGAAACTCACGATTCCCCAGGGAAAGCTCAAGGTGCATTACATCTTCGGCGTATCGTCCAAGGCGTCAGACGGCGACAACCTCATCAAGAGCTTCCAGGACACGCTCTGTGAGAAGTACGGCGTGAATGACAGGGACATCTACGCGTGGCAAGTGGAGAAGGTGATTGTGCCGAAGGGCGAGGAGTTTGCGGCTTTTGAAATCGAGACATTATGAAGGGCTCGAACGTTTCCTCAGCTGTTCTTGAAGGCCCTCAATTTCAGCGTCGATCTTCTGCACTACCGCTTCGACTTTTTCGCGGGTGTCACGCGCTACATGTTGATACCCCGCCAGAGCAGCGCCTCCGCTTACACCAAAACAAACTATCGCCGCAAATCGCATATTGAATATGATCGTTTTAGCAAGCGGGAGAGGTGATTGCGCTGCCGCTATAAGCCAGGAAAAGCCCCCGATTGAAGCTCCGAGAGATACACTGATGAGGCATAAGAAGATACTCTGGAATGCGAAAAGGTATATCCATCGTTCAGAGGTAAGCTTCTTTTGATAATCCTTCAATTGCTGTATCCGCAGCGTGAGCAGGGTAGTCGATCGTTCGGACATCCGATTCTTTAATTCTCGTATAGCCTCGCGAAATCGAGAGCCAATGCCGACTATATCGACGATTACGCCAAAAATGAGTCCAAAGATCAGGGCGAAGATTGCAGCCCATATAATGTCTTCTCTGTGCTGAATGAGATGATTCCATGCGGTCACGTTCAATTTCCTCGGATGTGCAATTGTACTCAACTCTGCAATCGTGAGAATATCTTTTGTCGAGAGGGGTCAATATGCACAGTGGCGTCGATTGGACCAAAGCTCCTAAGAACGCTGTTTGGTGGGCCGTGGACGAGGACGGCAAGGCGCACTGGTTCAAAGCGCCGGATGTCGTACCGCATACCAGATTCTGGTTTATGGATGTGGTGCCTGCCCCGCTCTTTGGTTACGACGGGAACTGGCGCGAGAGCCTCATGAAGAGGCCGGACCTGTAAATCGTCAGCCGGTCAGTATCCGAACCATGTCATCGGATAATAGTTGGCCTACTCGGAGCGTCACGAAGATGAGGCGCGCGCCCGCCTCGATTGGCTTCTCGATCTCCAGGAACTCCCCATCCCGCTGCAGTTCCATGAGATCACCCGTATGCGTTTCGACCTTCCAGGACCCTCCCATCGTCGCCCCCTGACGGGATTTGATGCGGGCCGAAGTGGTTGTGCTTACTATGGACCTATTTTCTTCCGGACAACATCCTGACGATGCCATCGGCGAGCGACTCGTCAACCTGTATTTCCATAAACACTTTTCGTACTGCAGGCTCATCGGGACGCGGAATCTCAAGCATCTCGCCTTCGCGCGCCACTGTTATCTGCTCGCCGGTGTGCTCAATGACTGTCCAGGTGTGTTTCATCGCCCATCCCTTGTGGCGTTGGATGCGGACAGGATCGATTGTGTTTACTGCAGACTATTTTCGCCCCGTCAGAAGTCGGAGCGTACCCTCATCGACCAACCGGCCTGGCTGAATCTCCATGAACATTTTTTTCGCTATGGGATCGCTGGGACAAGGTATTTCCATCTTCTCAAACCCACGTTCGAGCTCCATCCGCTTCCCGGTATGCTGCACAACTACCCACGTCTTGACCATCGCTTCTCCGTTGCTTGACACTTCGCGCATCAATTATATGATTTAGATACGCCCCCACCATAAACCTAACGATTCCTTCACATTCAGATTCATGGATGACGACCAGGACCTCGACGCGGAACCCGTGCGCGTAGCGGAGTGCCACAAGCGCAACGGCAAATGCGTGTGCTCCGGCCATTCCCAAGGCGTGTGCGACATGTGCGGCCATCTCACCTACGTTCATGGGAGGCACGGCGGCTGCATGTTCACCGTGAGCGACGCGGACGGTTCTAGGACGTGCGCTTGTCCACAGTCGCAGGCTTGCAACGCTGTGCAGATGCCCTAAACTTATATCAATCCCACCACAACCATGATTCGATTCATCGCGAGATTCGTAGCGAAACGGCAATACATTTTCAAATTGGAAAAGGAAGGCCAGGTCAATGAGTTAAACGCGCGAGTGGCTCTGAAAAACGCCACTGACCGCCGCAGCCTGATCGATCAGCTCAACCGCGAAGCCGACGACATCGACGCGAACATCGCCAAGGAGGAAGAGACCGAGGAATATAAGGCGCTCACCGGCCAGGAGAAATACGAAGCCGACCGCGAGAAGGACGAGGCGAAGAAGATCGCCGCAGAGAAGCGCCGTGCAGCCGAAGCAGAAGCGATAAACGTATCAGAGGGCGAGAAGACAGCTCAGATGCTCCGCAACATGGCACAAAGTAGTTTTCTGTTGGCAGATAAAATCCGCAAACTCTAACCCGCAATGCCACCCAAGAAAGCCAAGGCCCCGAAGATCATCCAAGTGTGCATGACCCATGACGGGCGCGTTGCATCAGTTCTCTACGACGATGGCCGCGTGTTCATCCGAATCTATACGAGCGACTCCTACGGAAATGCCAACGCGGCAGGCTTTTGGGCAGAGCTCAACTATCCCGATACAAAGGTCGAAAAGCAATAATCATTATTTCTATGGAACCAGATAACACGGAAGAGCAGAAGACCGAAGAGACAACCGCAGGTGCGGATACCTCGGAGGAGACCAGCACCGAGACGACTGAAACGACCGCTGCGGAGAGCACGGAAGGTCAGACCGAGACGTCGGGCGAAGAAGCAGCATCGACGGAATCAGCCGGCGAAGAGTCGAGCGAGTCCAGCGAAGCAGCAGCATAGCTTGAGTGGCCGGGAACGCGAAACCGCAAGGCCGCGACGGGGAATAGGCAGATATGGGTCCGCACAAACCCTGGTATCAACGATTCCTGTGTAACCGCCCGTCTGTCGGGCAAATGGAACTTCCCGGCTACCTTCTTTTTCATAGTTTGGTTCACGTGCCGCCGCAAGAAACCTCGTAGGCGTAGAATTGTTTTTCTTACCCAAACTAGAAAGGGATCGTTGAATGGCACAAGTCGTCAATCTTGACGCTCTAATTACTCGTGAAGACTTTCTGGCATCGGCAGGCATTGACGCAGGTTCAGCAGGGAAGAGCGAGGCCAGCCGGACCGATCTCACAAAGGGCGAAAACTTCTATCTAACCCTTCGCAAGCCTGACTTCCAACGCGAGACTGCGGCATGGACTCCTGAAGCCGTTAGGGATTTCATCAAGGCATTCATCGAGGGTGATCTGATTCCCTCCGTCATATGCTGGCAATCACCCGCGCGCCTGACTTTCGTTATCGACGGCGCACATCGCCTGAGTGCCATTATCGCGTGGCTGCTGGACGATTACGGCGACGGGGACGATTCCATCAAGTTTTATAACAACAACATCCCGGAAGAGCAGCGTCGAATAGCCGACAAAACCCGCCTTATGGTCAACAAGACCATTGGGCCATGGAAAGACTTTCGCGCTGAGTCACAGAATCCGGGCTCCAATCCGACGTTGACCGATAAGGTGCGCGCGTTAGCTCACAGCAGCATCCCATTGCTGTGGATCAAAGGACAGGACTCTACGAAAGCCGAGCGTGCGTTTCTTACGATCAATAGGGCCGCAGTGCAAATCGATCCGACCGAGCTCAAAATATTGAATGCTCGTTTCAGGCCCGAGGCCATCACGTCACGTGCCATTGTCCGGAATGCTACCGGCCACAAGTATTGGAAGGACTTTTCCGCAGAAGGGCAGAAGGAACTCGAAGGGCTTGCGAAAGGAATCTACAAGGCTCTGTACAGTCCGCCTTTAGATCCGCCTATCAAAACGAATGAGCTGCCGATCGCGGGCCACGGATACGGGTCCCAAACGCTTCCCCTGATCTTTGACTTCGTGAATATTGCGAACAAGCTGCCCGTCATAGATGCTTCGAAAGTCAGGGATGTTAAGCCTGTTGAAAAGGTAGTTCCCAATGAGGAGGCTACGCTAACCGCAATGCGCAATGCCGACAAGCTTGCGAAGAGAATGACGGGCACCCACGCTTCCTCTTTAGGCCTCTTGCCCGCTATCTATTTTTATTCCCTGAGTGCACGTCATCAGCCTACTTCGGTGCTTGCCATGGGAGCGCTTCTCATGGAACTCGATACCAACGATGGCTTTAACGAGTTCACTCGTGTACGCGCACCATTTGAGCAGTTTTTGGTAGACAACAAGCCGTTCGTCAACCAACTCACCGTGCGACATGGCAGTATGGCAAAGGGCTACCGCCAACAAAAAGATTATCTTTTGTTTGTGATGAATGCATTTGCTGAGGGAAAGGCAGCCGAGCAAGTCTTAGATGACCTACGCAATCATTCGACATATAGGACCCTTGTCAAAGATCCCCCCGTCAAGACGACTAAGTCGAAGGAGTTTTCCGGCGAGCTAAAGAGCTGGGCTTTCATTTCCAATGCTCTTGAGCAGGCAATTAAGTGTGACCTTTGTGGAGCGCGTCTCGATAACAAATCCATGCAGTTGGGCCACATTGTTGATCGAAAAGACAATGGCTCGGGAAGCGGAGATAACGCCGCATGGGAACATCCGTTCTGCAATTCGACGTATAAACATCATTTGCAAAGAGTACAGCACGAATAGCGCAGAGTAGTGTCGTCTTTTCAATACCGGCAATCGGCGGTAGAGTTTAGGAAAGCCCACAAATACCCGCTCCACTATGCCACTCGTCGCAAAGGACAGGCAAGACTTCTACAAAGCGCGCATCCGTGCGCTTCTTTCCGTTGACCACCAGGCGACGCACGTCCAGCTACTAGAGAAGCTCAGGGTCGAAGGCATCATCTTGGACCGGGAGTATCTCTCAAAACTCGTTGGTAAGGTGCTGCGCGAGCGCATCAAGCGTGCCGACCGCCAGACCTTGAACTTCGCCCTTGCCGCATTCGAGGACACGATGACCGAGGTCGTGCGTGTAGCCTGGAGCATTGCAACAGACCCCTTTGCGCGCAAGCAGGACCGTGTAGCGGCATTGCGTGAGATACGCGAATCGCACAACGCCGTGTTCGAGAAACTGTTCGATGCCGGCGTGTTCGACCGGAAGCTTGGCACGCTCGACGCAGTGATTCGCAACACCCCGCTCCCCGATGAGAAGAAGCAGGCAATAACCGCCGTGTTCGAAAACTGGAAACTCTTACCCGCCCCTCCGGAGGATGCAACACCCACAACCACCGGAACCGAATAGCTTCGCCTTTGACACCTATGAGGCACGCAAACAGACGAGGCAACATCTCCTCGGCTTTTCGTTGGTCTACCTGTCCGGCTATTTCACCGATCCGCCCGCACTCTTCCATCCAGAACTCATCCATTCGCTAGAGAGCGACGACCTCCGCCGTCTGCTCATCATCGGCTTTCGCGGATCCGGCAAGAGTACGTTCGGCAGCTTGGCCCTTCCGCTATGGGCTGCGCTCGAATACCCCGACAAGTTCCCGTTCATTATCCTGATTGCCGACTCTGCCAGACAGGCCACACTTAATATCTCCGCCATCAAGCACGAGCTTGAAACGAACAACCTCATCAAGCAAGACTATGGCGAGATCACGGGCAAAGTGATCGAAGACTTCGCGCTCAAGGGCGAAGGCGAGGAATGGCAGAAGCAGAACATAGTGCTCTCGAACGGCGTTCGCATCCTTGCGCGATCACGCGGCCAGAAGGTACGCGGGCTTCGCCACCTGCAGCACAGGCCAAAGCTCGTGGTCGTAGACGACCCGGAAGACGGCGAATGGGTGCGCACGAAAGAGAACCGCGACAAGACCGATCGCTGGCTTCATTCCGAGGTCATGCCAGGACTCGACGCCCGCAAGGGCAAGCTGGTTGTCATTGGAAACCTGCTCCACATGGATGCCTTGCTTTCGCGTCTCAAAGCGCCAGGTACCGGCTTCAAATGTCTTGAGTTCCCGCTCATTGACGACAAGGGTGTCTGCACATGGCCGGCAATGTATCCGACGGAGCAGTCGCTCAAGGACCGCGAGCGGGATATGGGCGCCGTGCCGTGGCAGCGCGAGATGCTCCTCAAGATCGTGGCAGACGAAGACCAGATCATCACGCCGGAGGACATTCACTATTACGACGAAAAGCCGACCGGCCAGCTAGCCGCCATGAAGGGACACGGCATCGATCTTGCCATCTCGCAAAAGGAGAACGCGGACTATACGGCGATCGTGAGCGGAGAGGTGTACTACGAGGAAGGTTCGCCGAAGATATACATCAACCAGAACCCGTACAACGAGCACGTAACCTTCCACAACTTCCTGCAGAAGGTCCGGGACATCCCAGGCGAGCTGAAAGGCGCGAACATCTTTTTCGTGGAGGACGTGGCGTACCAGAAAGCGGCCATCCAGGAGATGGAGCGTATGATGATTCCCGTCGTGCCGATGAAGCCGCAAGGCGACAAGCGCGCGCGGTTGCAGGTTGTAGCGCCGTACATCAAGAACGGCACGGTGCTATTCCCACGGAGCGGGTGCGAGGAGCTATTGGGTCAGATATTCAATCTCGGGGTGGAGTCGCATGACGACTTGAATGATGCTCTTGTGTATTTGCTTCAGGGTTTGGCGCAGCAGGGTTTGGAGTTGCCGAAGATACATTGGATCGAAATTTAATAATCGCGGTGGTCTGTGTCTGTTCTCTTGAATGTCACTGAATACTTTTGACCTGTCTGATCCATTCTAGAGATGGGCATGATACCTACATCTTTTAGATACTCACCGTTTGGAAAGGTCAAAAAGATGAAATCTGGCTTTAGCGGGACACCCTTGGTAAACACCGTGACAATTGCCGGGGTGCCAATCAGATCGACAACACTCCTGACGTGTAGGCTATTGCGCATGATCGTTGATTTTCCATTACACATCTCAAGCTCGACGCTGGTACCTGCGTTTTCGAGAGTAGTACTGCCCTTAACCATAAACTCTATGGAATTTTCGGTGTCCTTTAAGTCCTTGAAGAACTCTAACTGAAATACGTAGTCACTTCTAACACTTTTTGCGTTTGGATCTGTGCAAATAGGACCGTGATGCCAGCTCGGATCATCGCAGTCTTCGCTAAATTTCACCCACACCACAGGACTGGACAAAGGCGAAAGAGCTTTTTGTATTTCAGTTAGAGTTTCGTCCGATTTCTGCGCTAGTACTAATGCCTTTTAGCATCGTTGGCTGACTCCCTTAGCTGAGCTACGAAGCCGCACGATGTCGAAATCAAAATGCCTCCGAGTGATATGTATCCCCATTTAGTGACCTTTCCCGTTTGCTTCTCTTTGAATTCTGTCACGAGGCCGAGAACACCGAACGCACCCGTCAGCACGATCGACGATGCTTTCCACGCGGTTACGAAGTCCATTAAGGCGCTCCTTACATTCGGCTACTGTGTCGGCGCTTTGTCTGCACGTTTCTTAGACTTACGCTCTGTTCCAGGAACATTTGTGGAGTACATGTGAAGAAGTTGCTTTGCGATTTCGGCCATTGATTCACGTTTCAGTTTCGGGTCATCGCCTAGAGATTCCAATATCTGTACGCTCATACCAACAGCATTGATGCGTTCGAGAATCGTTACATATTCCTTTGCTTGTGCCATCGTGGCTTTGTAGAGGACGAGGAATGTTCCACCGATGAAGCTGACAATTACGCCAGAGACAGCACTCAATACTGACGCATGAAACTTCTTGTCATCATGAAACGCGTAATAGGAGCCCACGCCAATCAACGAAAATCCGACGAACATCACTATTACCGTCAACAAGTAAATGGATTTTACCTGTGCCAGATTCCGCGTGAGGTAACTTTCTAGCCTGACCTGTGCAAGTTCCCAAGCAAGCTGCGGCTTATCAGGTTCCGCTTCGACTCTTTTCTCAGCAACCTCAATCTTCTTGCGTTCTCGATCAATTTCTTCTGCTCTTTGAAGCGTGCTAGTACCTACGGCGAGTAGGGCGGCCAGACCTCCCATGAATTGTGCGATTAGGAGGTCTTTGGGGCCGCCCAACACCACTCGCATTATGAAAAAACAACAAGCAAGCAATCCAGCGACGATCGACATGACAGCCGCAATGCGGACAACCCCCCTCCCATAACGGAGCGCGTTGAAAAGCCTTGTTACGATCGTATCGACGTCCATGTTGCCATTCCCTGCCTTTCCCTGAAACCTGAATGATTGCAACTATACCCTAGCGCTCTCTTGTTATCCCCTTTACGACGTCTGCCCATTTGCTAGAGTTTGAGTAATCCCCTTCAATGCAATCGCTCCAAGCCTTTGAAGTCCGTCGTGTGCCCAGTTCCGGCGATCTCAACGCACCGGGCGATTTCGCGTTCATCCCGAAGCGCGAACCAATACGCCGTCTTGAACACGTGCCAATTACCCCTCCTAGCAATTTCTTCAAGCGCATCCTTTGGCATTTCTTTGGCGAGAAATGGAAAGTGAATCAGTACATCGAGTTGCAATGGCCCGAGTACGACGCCGTGATCCTGAACTGTCCGCATTGCAACATGCCGCTCGCGACAACGAAGACGCACAAGATCGTCTCGCTTGAGCCGCTCACCATCGAATCGCCGATCGGCTGCGAATACTCGCGCGGCAGAGGCATCGCTACGAAAGCGCGTGAGCAGGAGGAAGCAGTCGTCTTCCTTGTGAAGGACGGGAAAATAATCGCCGCGTAGTAATGGCTGAAAACCGCTTCATCCCCACATCTCTTACCGCCAAGAACAAACCGAGCTGGATAGCGCGCCAGGTTGGCAAGGTTGCCGCACGAATCATCCCAGAACTCTACTCGCAGGGTCAGAACATCACGTTCGACATCTACGGCCTCCGCAAGGCTGTAGGCGGGAAGTTCGGCGAGTTCGGCAGTGACTCGAACCCGATGGCGATCAATCGCCCGAGCAGCTCGACAGGCATCGATGCGGGCAAGGCCATGGCGAACAACCGGGGCTTTGTGTTCGCATCCGTGAACGCGATTGCTCGCGACATCATGAACATCGACTGGCGTCTCTTCCAGGTGGATGGCAAAGACGACAGGGAACAGACCGAACACGACCTTTTGGATTTGCTCGACGGCGTGAACCCGGACATGACCGGACCGGAGCTAAAGTATTTGCTTTCGGCCCACCTCGACCTTACCGGCAACGCGTATTGGTATTTGGATGGCGTGAAGAACGATACGGACGAACCAACCGCGATCTATCCGCTCGACCCGTCGATTGTGAAGACCGTGATCGACACGTCGTTGTTCCCGTACCAGGTTAAAGGGTATGAGCTGAAGCTTGAAACCAAGACCATAAAGTTTGAACCATACCAGATCCTCCACTTCCGGTTGCCCAATGCATCGGACCCGTTCAATGGCCTCGGTGTCGTACAGGCGGCAGCGGACTATATCGACAACGACAACTACGCCCAGGAGTTCAATCGCAAGTTCTTCCAGAACGGCGCAAGGCCGGCAGGAGTGCTTGAAACAGAGTTCGTAGCAGAATCGCAGGTTGAATCGCTCAAGATCGGCTTTACGTCCTCGCACCAAGGCGTGGACAACATGAACAATATCCTCGTCCTGCCGAAGGGTGTGAAGTGGACCGGCATCGGCTCGAACCCGAAGGACATGGACTTCCGCAATCTCTCGCTCGATTCGCGTGACCGCATCCTTGCGATGTTCGGCGTTTCGAAGACGATCCTCGGCACGGCAGAGTCGGACACGAACCGCGCGACCGCAGAGACAGCTGACTATGTGTTCTCTAAGCGCGTCATCAAGCCGCGCATGATCCTCATTTGCAGCTTCCTCAATGAGAAGCTCGTTCCTCGCTACGGCGACGATCTCTACATCACTTTCATCGATCCAGTGCCGGAAGACAGGGCAGCGAGAACGACGGAGATGCAGACCTCTGTAGCGAGCCAGCCGGTACTGACTGTGAATGAAGCACGCGACGAGTTCATGGGCTTAGGGCCGGTGGACGGCGGCGATGTGCTCATGAGTCCGACCTCGATGGCACCGTCGGGAGAGCCGGTAGGCGATGGCGATGTTACCCCGGAAGCAGACCGCAGCGGAAAGTCGGCTCAGCGCGTCGAGAAGGCGGCCAACGGACAGCGAGTAGCGTTCCGGCCAGCACGTACGAAGCTCCAGAAGCGAGCCAAGTATCGGAAGCAGATGTCCGAGAGCCTGGCAGAGAAGGTTGCCAATGCCGTCAAGGACGCGCTCGACCATCCGACCCGCAAGTTCTCTACGAAAGCGATGGACGAGGCCGCGCATAAGGCCGCGACAGAGCGCACGGTTGAGGCCGAGAAAGAGATCGCTGAGACCGTACGGCGCATCAACGCCGAGCAGTACAAGGAAGTGTCTGACAACCTGCCATCCGTCATTGGGAAGGCCATCGACCCGACCAAGCTCTTTGACATCGAGAAATGGATCGGCATCACGACCGACGCCATGACCCCGATCATGGAATCGCTCTACGAGTCAGAAGGGAAGACCGCCGCATCGGAGCTTGGCATCGCAGACCTGAACCCCCTCTCGGACGCGAACGCCGCGAAGGCATTACACGAATCCATCGCCAAGATGGCAACGAGCTACCAGACGACCGTCTTAGGACAGCTTGAGAAGGCGATCAACCAGGGGCTCGCCGAGGGGCAGAGTCTTGCAGACATCACGAGCGCGGTAAGCGAGGTTTACGGCGCGGCAGACGACTACGGAGCCGAGCGCATCGCGAAGACGGAAGCATTCCGAACGACGAACGCATCGCTCAAAGAGACGTGGAAACAATCGGGCGTTGTGCAGACCATCAAGTGGTACACCGCATCCGGTGAGCCATGCCCGTTCTGCAAAGCGCTCGATGGTACCGTCATATCGATCGACAGCAACTTCCTCGACAGCGGGGCGACTCTAAGCGCCGCCGATGACGCAACGATGACCGCCGACTACGGCGACGTTGGCGCGCCGCCTTTGCACCCGAACTGTTACTGCGTAGCACGTCCCGAAGACGTGAGCATCAACTAGCACCAGCATGGCAACATTAGATCCCGTCGCAAACTTCATAAAGCTCACCGTTTCAGGGGGATACGACCAGAACGCGTACCTCATAACGCTCGTCTCAGGAGGCTCGCTTCTCCCATCTGCAGGTGGGTTCAACCTCGTATGGTGGAACTCTACCGACTACGCGTCACCGGAACTTGACCCGAACGTGGAGATCGTCCGCGTGGCAGCGAGCGGCATCAGCGGCAACGTGCTCACGCTTGTGCATAGCGGCTCGTCCAGGACTGCCCAGGAAGGAACCGCGGCATCCACGAAGAACACACCCGGCAAGTCTTATTCGCTGATCCTGGCGCTCACGGCAAAGATGATCGCCGACATCCAGGCCAATCTCCAGAAGCCGTGGCAGTACGTCGCGGTACAGGGAACGATCGACGGCGTGAACAGGGTATTTACCATTTCCCCCGTTCCGTTCGATCCGGCATCCGTCCAACTCCGCCTCGACCGCCAGCCGCAGGAGGAAGGTATTGACTACACCATCCTAGGTGGCACACTTACTTACATAACAGCACCGGACGCGAGCCTTGCAGGCCAACCTCACGTCGCGCAATATCAATAAACACAATCACCATTACATGAAGAAAGCACGTTGGCTCGTCGGTTCGCTCATCGCATTAGGACTTCTCGGTCAAACAGGAACGGCGTTAGCGGCACCGTACCCACCGGCCCTCGGAGGCACAGGAACAGCGACCGTTCCGAGCGCTGGCATGGTGCTGATCGGCAACTCAGGCGGGACTTACACGCCAGCTTATCTTCAATGTTCAAGTGGGTGCAGCGTAGCGACCTCATCGGGAGGCGTCGCGATCACTGTGCCAACGACCCCAGGCACTTCGCTCTTTGCCGGACCCTACATCCTCATCACGGCATCCGGTACGAACGGATACACCGTACAGAACATCGGTGTCCTCTCACTTGCGTCGTCAGCCGACATTGGCGTATCGAATGCGACGGGCACTGGCATCACGTTCTCGTTCCTCAACCCGAAAGGGTACGCGACCACGACCATTCAGAGCGTGCTCAACTCGCTTTCGGCCATCGGACTCGCCACCTACAACAGTTCTACTGGCCAGTTCAGCGTATCGAGTTCTTCGCTCAACCTGAAATCGGCATCGCAGTACAACTTCTCGGATTTCTTGCCATCATCCACCGTGTATGTGGCGAATGCGAACGGCAACTGGGCGGGCACCTGGCAGAACACGAACACGACGGATTTCCTCGCTTCATCGACGGCGTTTGTTTCATCATTCAATACGCGTACCGGCGCGGTAACGCTCACGTCCGCTGATGTGACGACGGCACTCGGCTTTACTCCTCTTTCAAAAGCAATCACGACGATCAACGGAGCATCGAGCACCAGCCAGACATTCAGCGCAGGAACCGGGTTGAACGTGACCACGGTTGCCGGAGCGTCAAACTCGACGACGACCTTTACGAACACCGGCGTCACGTCCTTCAATGGCGCAACGGGAACAATTACCTACGCGCCATCTACAACGATTCCGACGAACAACAACCAGCTCACGAACGGCTCTGGGTATATCACGACATCAACCAATAACTTTGGCGGCCTCACAAATGCCTCTGTAACGGCGCTTTCGCCTATCGTGTGGTCATCGACGAGTACGATCTCATGCCCAACGTGCATCACCACCTCGACAAGTAGTGGCGTAGCGACCGGCACCGTCGTCTCTCTCGGGTCTCCGCTAATCGTCGGTGGGGCAGTGACCTCGACGATCTATGGCGACGGTTCAAGCACCTATATTTCAGACTTCAATACGAAGTATCAGATTCCGGCATCATCATCGCTTGCTGCAAATGGCTGCCCGGGAAATTCAAGCATCACGGACGTTACGCTCTGTCTCCATTACCTCTACACGAACGCTCCGGGCAGTGTTGAGATCGATCTAGCAGGCACAAGCTATCCAAGCGCGGCCAGCACATCATTCAATATCGCAAACAAGTACATCCTGATAAAGGGAGTTGCGGGTGGCGCGACAGCAATCAATTCCAGTTTTTCTACCACAGGCCAGTGCGCGTGGACGTTTGACATCGGCAACGCAAAGCAGACCGGCTGGGGTATGGATGGGATCTATTTGAATGGTCCGAATAGCGGCCAATCGCTCGGAACATGCTGGGGTGGAAGCCAAGGCGCGGAAGGAGGCGGACTACACGACTCGCTTGTCACGCACTTCTACCACAACATCAAGGTGCTAGATAACACCTATCTCTGGTTCATGGATCACAGCGTCTCGAACTTCAACGTATCGGGCGGCGACCTTCTTTGGATCAATGGCAGCTCGAACACCGGAGAAACAATTGTGGTTGGCGGTGTAAGCTTGCTTGCCGACGCGCAGCCCGCCGCGAATGGCGTTCATATTCAGACATCGGGCGAGACGAATGTCGTTTTTGAAGGGTGCAGCCTTGATGACGCTCAGGCGTTCATAGATCAATACGGAGGGCAGGGAAACTACGTCGCCTTTTCTAATTGCAACGTTGAGAATCCGGCGGCATGGAACGGCTCGATCCCTTACTACGACTATTTCACGATGAACTCGGGCAACCCGTACATGAACGATACCCTCGTCTTGGATAAGGACAAGATACAGAGCGACGCGGGGACGTATGTCATGAACCAGATAGTAGGCAACCTCAACGGCCATCTCGTTTTCACCAACAACGAAGTGGCGAATGACGGCCAGAACGGTTTTGGCGCATGGACGGCAGTAGCGAGTTTCGCAACCACGTCTAGCACGATCTATAGTGCTGGGAACACCCAAGCGAGCGACCTCTATGACGGAGTAGGTGCAAAATATCTCTATAATACGAAACCCTTTGGTGGTGGAGTTCAAACTTATAACGTGACTTCGACATTTGACGGCCCGACGGTCTTCTATGTGACCCCTACGGATGCAAATGGCAACCCCTTCGCGACCTCATCAGCGAGTCTTGCAACGACGACCCCGTTCTCGGCGGGCTATGTTCCTTTCGCCAGTTCATCAAATGCGGTCACGAACTCGAATATTTATGAACTGCCGAACGCCACGACAACGATTCTCACGGCCACGAGCACCATAACACTAGACAACACATCAGGGGGTTCATATAACGGTGGCGCGACCAGCACCCTTACCGCAGCCTATACCGTTGGGACGAGCACCAACAGAATGCTTTTTATCGGTGTCCTGGGGCAAATTTCAGTCAGCAACATAACGGGCGTAACGTATGCCGGAGTCCCCATGACTCTTATTGGGAGAAATCTAAACGCCGGAGATCGCTACGAGTATCTCTTTGCCCTGGCGAATCCCGCAACGGGAACCAATAACTACGTCGTGACGGCGAGCGACAACAACCTCATTGCGACAGTGGTGGAGTCGTTCTTCGGAGTGAAGCAGAGCGTCGTCATGGATGCGACCAGTAGCGCGAATGTAACATCCGGTACGAGCCTCACGACGAGCCTCACGACAAACACCGATAACGACTGGTCAATCCTTATCGGACGAACGGCAGTCAATACGGCAGTTGCGGGCGCAAGTTCCACTCTCCGGCAGTCCAATGGCACGTTCCAGACCTATGACACGAATGGCGCTAAAACCCCTCCAGGAACGCAAGCCATGACCTTCACCGCTTCGAGCGACAATTTTGCTTCGATCATGGCGGCGTTTTCTCCCGCTCCAGCAGTGACCACAAGTACCCTGAATCCGTACATCGGCGTTGGCACACAAACTCCTTCCACGCGTTTAGACGTGAATGGAGACATCACCGATGAGAACGTAACCTCATCGCCTTTTGTCGGAACGAATTCGACGGGCACCCTCATCAAGGTAACGACCTCGACCCTGAAGTCTTACACCGACACGTTCGGCTATGTGACCTCGACAGGCACTTCGTTCTCAACCACCACCGCTTACACGTTTGGCGCAACCCAGACATTCAATAGCAGCACCAACTTCAACGCAACAGCGACCTTCAACTCATCGACGATATTCACGGCCAACACTTCGACGATTCTTGTCACGAATGCCTCGGGAAGCGTCGCAAACTATACCGCGACATCGTGCGCGGCGGGTTCAGCCTTTACCGGACTTTCAGCGAGCGGGACGCCGAGTTGTACGAGCTACGCGCCCTCGACCACCATCCCAACCACCTATGTGACTTCAGTGAATGGCGCGACGGGGACATACAAGATAAACGTCACAGGCCCACTCACTATCGCAACGGACACCCAGAGTTCCACGCTCTCATGCCCTACCTGCGATACTGCGGCAATCCCCTCAGGAGCGAACCCGTCCGCGACCATTTCAACGTCTACCCAGAACGGCTCTGCTTCGACCTTCATGCGCTCAGACGCAGCACCCGTGCTCTCACAATCCCTTGGCTACACGTTTTCGGCGCTCGGAAACACGACAAGTACCGGTAACATCTCGGCAGCGACATTGAATGTTTCAACGACCGCCCAACTTGGCTCTACGACCGTAACGGGGACCCTTGGGGCAACGGGACTTGTCAGCTCAACATCGGGCTTCGCACAAGGAGCGAACGTAGGTGTATCGACGACCTGCGCTCAGGCACTTGCCTATGTTTCTTCCACCCATTCAGGCGGTATCGCAACCGCAGGGACGTGCGATACCTACTCGACATTCTGGCAACCATTTCAGGGATACAATTCGAACCTGAACTCCACAAGCTCTGTCACAAATTCCACAAGACTTTGGGGTCCCGTCCAAATCGAACACCCGACCCAAGCGAATGCGCTGCTCCTGTTTACGACCACCGCCGACGCTTCGACGACCGATAAATACGACATGGGGTTATATTTCATGCCCGCGATCAACGCGACGACTGCCACGAAAATAATCAGCACAGGGGCAATCGCGCTGAACGCCACTGCCGGAACGCTGAACGTATCTTCGACACAAGGAACCACCGTTCTTCAGCCTGGCATCTACCTCATTGGTCTTACGGGAAACAGCACAACGGCCAAGTTTGCTATCTCAAACTCGTTCTGGTTCGCTGGCTGGATAAGCGCCGTCGGAACCGTATCCGCGGGAGGAGTGTTGCCAGCAACGACCACCGTCCCCGCCGCAACATGGACCATTCCCTACACTGGAGCAGGTGGTGGTGCGCCGAATATCGGACTCCACCTATAACGATATGTACGGCTTCTCAGGATACGGAACGAATGCCTATGGGTCGGAGCGGAGGTCCTTTTCAGCCCCGTTCGTCAAGATGGCCATGGTTGTTATCCGGAACACGTACGGCATGGGCGTCGCACTCATGCTGAAATTCAAAGCCCTCACACTCGAACTATGATCCAACCGATCCAAGTAGTGCAGAACGATTACGGCTATGAGATGCCCTTCACGCTTGAGGACGGCAACGGCAATGCCGTAGACCTTACCGGCTCCTCTCTCACTCTCAAGTTGCAGTCAGCCCAGGACCCGTCCCAGACGCTCATCACACTCGGCGGCACGATGGCGATTGATAGCCCGACAGCAGGCACCTGCCACTTCACCCCGGCTTCCACGGACTTCGCCGCCACCGGCAAGTTCGTTGCTTCGATCACGGCAACATGGAGTTCGAGCGAAACACTCACGTGGTCCGGCATCCAGATCGTCGTCATTCCGGCGCTCCCGGTAACAAACAACTAACGACGATGCCAGAACGAAAGAAATCCACTGCATACGAGATAGTCAAGTGCTCCGGCTGCGGGCTTCTCATTCGACGAAAGACCGGTGTTCTCCATCCTCGGTGCATCTGTTGTAAACAGCGCAAGGCAACCGAGAACTGGAAGAGAAACCGCGCCAGTTATGCACATAGCAAAAAGCAGCCCAATAGCTACACTGAAGGCAAGAGCGATGAGGTATCAGCTCAATCCCCACGGAGCAAATGAACCATGAAGCACTGAAAATCTTTTCGGACGATCTCGCGAAAGACCTGAAGGCGAAGCTCCAGGACCAGGCGACCGCCGACTTCGTAGACAAGGTAAAGGCATCCGGCGACGACCGGAGTTTTGAAGTTGTGATGAGCACGTCCGACGAAGACCGCCAGGGAGATTCTCTTGACCAGTCAACGTGGGACTTCAAATACTATGACCTCAATCCCGTCGTTCTCTGGGCTCACGACTACCAGAGTTTTCCCATCGGCATCGTCACTGACATCCAGATCCAGGGCGAGAAGACGGTAGCGATCGGCAAGTTCGCGCCGGAAGGCGTGAATCCAGATGCCGACATGGCATGTGCCCTCTACCAACTGAAGATCCTCCGCGCCGTATCCCCCGGCTATATCCAGAATGACGACGGCAGCCGTGAATTGCTCGAAATGAGCTTTTGTCCGGTTCCGGCAGGCCGCAATGCACTATCCATGCGCCAGGTGAGCACCCTTGGGGTTTCGACCCGTGACCTTGTGACCAAAGGCTTTTTCTACGAAGAAAAGACCGCCAAGGCAGAACAGGTCGGCGACGCGTGCACGCTTGAAGACGGAACGGCCGGAACACTTGCGGAAGACGACGACAATCCCGGCACTCTTATATGCCAACCTTCAGAAAGCAAAGCGCAGGAAGACACCACGACGAACATGAACGAAGAACTCAACAAATCACTCAAAACAGAAAGTACCCGGCACGGAGAAGCGATTGCCAAGAGCATCTCGGACTATGCCGACGACACTACCAAGTCCATTGATGAGTTCGAGAAGTCCATCGACGACGAGCATGCCGAGCATCTCGATAAGACCATGAAGGCGATTGACGACAACTACGAGCTTGAGGACCAGAAGAAGTCCATCGACGAGTTCAAGTCTGCCATGCAGGGCGAACACGTTGAGCACGTGAAATGCATGGACAAGGCAATTGACGAATTCAAGTCCGCGCTTGCCGATGGCACCGACGAAGACCGCACCAAGGCGATCGATAATTTCACCGCGAAGTCCGCAGCCGAGCTTGGACGACACGAGAATGCCCAGCGTGATCTCGTAAAAGCTGAGATGGGCGAGGGCGAGACCGCCGAGGAGAAAGCCCTCAAGGCTAAAGGCCAGGTTGCGGAGGAGCTTCAGGAGGACCAGATATTTGAGGCTAAGTACGCCAAGCTAAACACCATTTGCGAGATCTTTTACGCCTTCACAAGCGCCTATATGGACGAAAGCGTAGGAGTTGACGACCTAGAAAAGCTGCTCGACGAAGCCGTGGTCCTGATGAAGGGCGGCAAAGAGAAGAGCTTCGTTTCCGCTTTCATTGGAAAATCCCTACCGACCTTACCGGCTGCGATCAAAGAGAAGATTGCCACGGTAATCACGACCCTCGAAGCTCTCCCAGAGCGCGAGTCTACCACCAACGATGCAATTGCCAGCCTCAAGGAACTTACGGGTTCCCCACAGGAAGACAAGGGGACGGAACAGCCTACTGCAAAGGAGGTTGCCCCGAAACAAAGGTCGAGTCCTCCAGTAGCCACGGTGGTCACGGACGAAAAAACTCTTACCGAGTTCGAATCGTTCATGCTCACACGCAAGTTACTGAAGGCGGTCTACAAGGCCTCCGGTGATGGACTCGTTGAGATGAAAAAAGTCTTGCGAGAGAAGTATCCGGATCGCCGCTAGACCACAACCTACAAGTTTTTAGCATGGATAAAAATGAAGTCTTATTGACTGCTGTCCAAGACACCGTCAAAAAGAGTTTCAACGACTTTATGGAGCAGACTCTCCTTCCTACGATCGATGAGTCTTCCGTAAAGGCAGCGCGCAAAGAAGTCGAGCGGATGCAGATCGAACGTTTCGTCCGTGGCCGGGATGTTTCCGGCTTGGGTGATGAGCAGAAGAAAGCTTTTGCAAAACAGGTTCAGTCCGTATTCCGTGGCGACCGCGAAGGCGCTTTGAAGGTGAAAGCCAACGAAGCACTCATCGGCGAGCAGGACAACCGTGGAGGCTATTTGGTCGAGGCAGAGGTAGCGAGCGCAATTTTGCGTATCGCCGCTTCCGTCGGAACGATCATGAAGCAGTGCCAGCAATGGCCGATGAAGACCGATGAATTGGGAATCCCTAATTACACCGGTTCATTCCTCACCGGTTCCTACGTTGGCGTTGACCTTCCTGGCACCGTTACCGGCCTCACCTTCGGACAGGCAGTTCTCATTGCGAGAAAGTGGCAGCTTGCATTCACCGTTGGCAACGACCTTTTGGCCGATGCCTCAGTGCAGCTCGCTGACTGGCTTTTGGCAATGGCTGGCGAAGCTCTCGCCAACATGGTTGACCAACAGGGATTCATCGGTGGAACCGTCACTACGGCCCCGGGTCCTTTCGTTGGCATCTTGAACACGCCGAACGTCCAGAAGTACACCTTGGCAGCAACGAACACGACCTATGCGAAGTTCGGAGTCATCTCCGACGCTTCGAACATGATCGGTCAGCTCGAAGAGTCGATCTTGGATGGTGCCGCATTCTATATGCACCGCACCGTCTGGGCATCGCTCCGCGTGCAGACCGGTTCTGATGGTTTACCGCTCTTGCTCTTCGGTGGACTCGCGTCCCCGGCAACGCTTGACATTGACCCGACTGGCGGACCTATCAAGCCAGCAGGATCGATCCTTGGCTTCCCGGTTTACACGAACCGTTGGTTGCCTTCAACATCAACTGTGTCCCAGGCAAACACGCCGTTCCTGATCTTCGGGAACATGAAGGCGTGCGCGTTCGGCGACAAGGGCGATTTGAGAGTGGCCCAGTTCGAATCCGGCAGCTTCGGCGGCAAAGAGGTAGCTCTTTCCGACCAGCGCGGTATCGTCTACAAGCATCGCCACGCATTCGTGGTGGTACTCCCTCAGGCCTTCGTAGTGGCTTACACCGCCGCTTCCTAGTCCCTAATCCGGCTTCGGCTCATGCTGATTCCACAGTGTGAGCCAAGCTGGCCGAGGATCGTATAAACCGCCCGTCGAACCGCAAGGTTCGTCCCTTCCGATTAAAGTCGAAGGAAGGCAGGGGCCAAAAAACAGAATTATCAAATGCACATAAACGCATACGATAACATTCGCAACGCAACAAGCGTCGCTCCTCAGAGCTTCACCGGTTCCACTCCCGCGACTGGTCTTTCCGTCGATACCCTCGGGTATGACAACGCGAAGGTCCACGTCTATGGAGCACAGGCCTCCGGTTCTCCGACCGCAGCCTCTCTTGTCGCGAAGGTTCAGGAGAGTGCTGATGGCAGCACAAACTGGGCTGATGCGCTCGATAACACTGGTACGGTGATCGGCTTTACGGTTAGCGCCCTCCAGACTGCTGCAGCGCCCGGCGCGGCACGCATCGAAGGCCTCGGTCTTAATCGGAAGCGATACCTCCGCGTGGTCGTGACCCCGGCATTTACCGGCGGAACGTCACCTGCGATTCTCGCTTATGGCGAAATAGTGTTCGGTGGAGATGCTCAGCAGCTCCCCATCACATCGGCAGTCTCAAATACCTAGTATTTGAGTCTTCGCACGCATGGCCTCTCCGGTGAGGTAGGGGCCATGAAGCGAGGACGATTCCTCGCCATTTGAATGACACAAAAAGCCGAACAAGTTTATCCATACGCACTCACCACTCTAAGCCGCGTCAAAGACATCTTGGGTCTTGGAGGCGAGACTGCTTTTGATTCCATACTTACCCGTTACATCAACAGCGTCACGGACAATATCGAGCGCGCGTGCGGCAAGTCAGGACTTGAGCGCAGCCCGAATGATGGTCATTTTGTGCAGAAGAAATATACGAACGAGGTCTATAGCGTAAACGGCAAGCGGCAGGACCGTCTTGTCCTTCGGAACGCTCCCGTCATCTACGCCTTCCTCACTGGCGACCTTACGAACAATTCCGCGACGGTAGAGAACTGCTCGACAGTGGCCGGCCTGGCGGTCGGGATGCCGATCGTGGGCGTGGGCATTTCGAGCGGAACGACGATCACGGCGGTTGGCACGACAACCATTACCTTGAGCCAGGTCGCAGGGACGACGCAGACCGGTGTTTACCTTGAGGCAAGTGGCCTCTTGAGTTTCCAGTGGCGCGCCGGTACCCCGAGCAATCCGGTGTGGACCCCCTTCATCCCGGACCAGTTCGAGATCGAGGAGCAGGGCGCATCGGGGATCATCCGTGTCTACGGCGTCATGCCGCGGCTCTATTCGAACATGCTCCGTGTGACTTATGTCGCGGGGTATCCCGTGGATTGGCAGAGCGCGGGCAATGGCTCAACGCATCGCCTTCCAGCAGATCTCACGAACACCTGCGAGAACATCGTTATCCGCCTCTACAAACGTCAGTTGCTTGCCGGAAAAGCCTCGGAGAACATCCAGGGCGCCACGAACGCATGGCGCGACCAGCTCGATTCAATTGATAAAGCCGTGATTCAGTCGTACACGCGCGTCGGCACCTATTTCTAATGGCTGATACTCGAAGCGCCACATTTCAAGTCACCATCAATAAGCTCCCGCAACTCCAGGCGGCCCTCGCCTCATATCCAGAGATCACAAGACCGACCCTCCAGAGCGCCATTGTGGCAGCCCAGGCGATCCTTGCGAAATTCACTACATCGGCCACCGTTCCCGTGCTCACTGGCTACCTGTTGCAGAACTGGGGCTTTGACATCGGCGACCTCCAGGCACGGTGGTATCCGAAGGCAGCGTACGCTCCATACGTGGAATTCGGCACCGCCCCCCACCTCATCACGGCCAAGAACGCCCGCGTCCTTGCGAACACAAAGACTGGGCAGATATTCGGGCCTGTGGTCCACCATCCCGGCACGAAGGCAAACCCGTTTCTTGAACGGATCATGGCAGCGGCCCAGCCGGACATCGACGCGTTATTTCTCGGAGCGTTAGACAAGATAAATCAACAAGTTGCCGCCAAAACCTCATGATGAACTTCTCAGGAAAAATGAAAGCGGCCATCATCGCCGACCTTGAGGCACTTGTTACGGCTGGCACGCTCGGCAGCGTCATTTCGGACGACTTCACAAGGCTCAATCCGCTTGACCGAAACATCTCCCAGACGCCGGTTGCCATCGTGATTCCGCCGATCGTCACATCCTCCGTGTATGAGGATGTCGCTACAAACACCCGTGAATATGCCTGGTACATCATGATCGCAGACACTCCGGAGCACGTGACCGCAGGAGGCACCACCTATATCGAGGACCTCATGGATGCGGTATTGAACGCCTTCGACCTTGATTGCACGCTTCAAGGAACGTCGAACGGTGCCACGCTCCCAGCGGTGCTAGAGCCACCCGGTATCGTGAGCGCGAACAACATCAGCTATATGACGTTCTACGTGGCCATCAAGGCGAAGACGATTGTCCCTGCCGGAGTAAAGCAATGAGGTATGCACATGGACACCGCTTGACGAATTGCTATGCTGAACGCAAGAGAAGCCCGCAGCTCGTCCCTGCCGCAGCCAAAACAACAAATCGCACCAGATGATCGGTGAATCCCCCAAAAACAAAATGATGGACCCAGCAGCCGATGAGGCTGGACAAGTCACGCTCAAGGCCGTGAGCGGCATCAAGAACGAGTATCACTTTCCCGGCGTTCCGCTGTGGAAACCCTTGGCCGTCACTGCTTCCACCTATGAGGAGGCGCTCGGAATTTGGAAGCAATTGAGAACTCCGGTGACACCGGAACCGCTGGCACAGCCGGCACCTGAAAAGGTCGAAGCCCCCAAAGAAATCACTAAAGCACAATAGCAATGTCAGCAAAAGGAATCGGCAGGCTATTCAGTATTGGTATTGCAAAAGAGTCATCGCGTGGCACAGCCATCGGATCCGCTTCGTACTGGCTTCCATTCAGTGATGCGGCGATCGAGGAGAAGTTTACGAACGTTACGCAGGACGAGGCGTATGGCATCATCGAGGATTCGGTAGGGCAGTTTCGCGTGAAGAACTGGGCCGAAGGCACGCTCAAGGTGCCCGTTACGGACCAGAGCTTGCCGCTCTTGCTGCTTTCCCAGTTCGGCGCCGTAGCAAACACGACCCACGCAGGCGAGACGGTTGTCTATGACCACACGATCACGGTAGGGGAATCGGCACAGCACCAGTCGCTCACCCTCTTCATCCACGACCCGCTTTCGGGTACGGATTACTCGCATGCGCTCGGCGTCGTTCACAAGACGGACCTCGACGTGCAGCTCGGCAAGTTCCCGGAACTCTCGCTCTCTGTCAAAGCCCAGAAAGGCGTATCGCAGTCGGCGTTCACCCCATCGATCCTCTCGGAGAATCGCTTCTTACCGCAGTACATGACCTTCAAGTACGCGACAGCCGTGTCCGGACTCTCCGGAGCGACCGCCATCCAGTTGAAGTCGGTAAAGCTTTCGATCGATGACAGTATCGAGGACGATGAAGTGCTCGGCAGCGTTGCCCCGATCGACTTCCTCAACAAGGAATTCAAGATTGAGGGAACGCTAGAAGCGATCTACCAGAACCTCACGGACTTCAAAAACGTTTCTCTCGCGACCCCGAACGTTCCCCAGGCAATCCTCATCGACCTCAAGAATACCGATGTCACGATCGGCAGCACCACGAACCCCGAGGTTGCGATCACCCTCAACCAGGTGTACTTCACCGAATACTCCCGCCCAATAAAGATCAAAGACCTCGTTTACCAGACGATCAAGTTCAAAGCCACATACAAGATCGCGGACTCCGCGATGGGCAAGATCGTCGTCACCAATACCGTCGCAAGCTACTAAATCACCAAATCCTCACCACATGGAACGACCCACCAAAGAACTGACGACGCCGGGAAAGCACACCGCCGTCATAAAGGAATATCTCACCGCCCGCGAAGTTGACGGCATCCTCCGCGAGCTTTTCAAGGACAGGGAATCGACGGACGCCAAAGTATCCGTTCCCATGGTCCTTGGTATCGACCGAAACGCCGCGCTCGTAAGGTGCGCCCTCATATCGTTCGACGGCAACACCGAGAACCCGTTCGAAGCCCTTCAGGACCTTCCGGCCAGCGAGTACGCGTTCATCCTCAAATACGTTCAGGATCTCGCCAACGGAAATTTTTAGACGGCGAGGAACTGCGTTGGCATGAGTTCTTCGCCTTAGGGCGTGCTGATCTTCTTCCCGAACAAGTAGCTGCCATCATTTGCCGAGAATACGGCTGGACATGGGACGAGTATCAGACCCAGCCGTCGTGGTTCAAGACGGTCATCCTCCACATGCTTCAGGAGGAAACGGAGGAATCGAACCGCAGGAACAAGAAGTAGCTTGCTTGCCAAATTGCCCATAACGACGCATAGTTAGCGAAAGGTCGCAACCAACACATATCTAACTATCATGGCAACTGCAATCACAATTTTTATCATTCTCTTCTTCGCAGGACTCGGCTATGCCGCCTACTGGGGGTACCGTTGGGGTACCCGGCTAAGAAAGAGCGCCAAAGGCTACCTAAATTCATAATCACCCACCCGCTTCATGGCTGCATCGCAATCCGTACTAGAAATCCTTATCACTGCGGTTGACGAATCGGCAGCAGCTCTTGAAGGCGCACAGAACAACCTCAAGCAGGTTGCCCAGGACGCTATCAGCACCGGCGTCCAGGTGGGACTCGCCGGGGCTGCACTCACCGCCGTATATGGCGGTATTGTGGATTCTGCTGCAGGCGTTCAGGAATCGCAGGACGGCCTCAGGCAGGCGGTCACCGATGCAATGGCTGGCGCAGGTACCGCGACCACTTCCTACGCAACGCAGGTAACGTTCCTTCAGGACAAGATCAATGGCTACAAAGCAGCGATTGCAGGAGCTCAGGCGACGCTTGATACCCACACGGGAAGCGTCATAAAGTCGGCGGCAGCGCACGACGCGGCGGCAGCCAAGATTGCAACCGATACGTTGAATATCGCGAAGTATCAGCAACAGCTCGACCTCCTTCAGAACTCGCAACAGCTCGCCGGCGAATCAGTCGATGACGTTACGGCCAAGCTTGAGAGCCAAGCAGACGCGAATGTCTCTCTTGGCTTTTCACTGTCCGACAGCAACCAAAGCCTCATGCAGGCATTCACGGCGACGAAGAGCGTGAGCGAAGCCATGCAGGTGAATGCCGCGGCGATGGACCTCGCACGTGCAAAGAACATCGACCTTGGCACCGCGACGAACCAGGTCATCTTGGCAATGAACGGCCAAGGCCGCGCGCTCGCAACGTACGGCATCCAGATCAAAGATGGGCTCTCCGGGATGTCAGCGCTTCAAGCGGTCCAAGGAGCCGTCAACGGGCAGGCACAGGCATACGCGGATACGCTCTCCGGCCAACTTGCCGTCGCCATGTCGAGTTTCAATAAACTGCTCTCCGACATGGGCACCACCCAGTTGCCGATGCTTGGACAATTGCTCGGCGTTATCGTGAAGATCATCGACGCCGTGGATAGCTGGACACAGAAGCACAAACAACTCACCGAGACCGTTCTCATTTTCATCGGCGTCCTTGGGATTCTCCTGACGGCAATCGGAGCCATTCTTGTCGCGTTTGGAACGGTAACCCTTATCATTCTCGCGATTGGCGCTCCGTTCACCATACTTATAGGCCTTGTCGCACTCTTGGCAGCCGTAATCATCGCCAATTGGTCTGCACTCAGCGCTGATGTTCAGGCCATCTGGACCGTGATCAAAGGGTTCTTTACGAACACCTGGAACTTCATCAAGAACGTCTTTACGACATCCCTCAACGACGTGAAAGGTGTCTGGAATACCGCCTGGACGGACATGAGCAACTTTCTGTCGAACATTTGGGGCATGATCGAGAACACCGTCAAGAGCGGTATCGACAATGTGATCACGGTAATAAACGCGTTTATAAGTGGACTCGATGCTCTCCACATATCCCTGCCCGCTATCTCGATCCCGGGCACTAAACTTTCGACGCCGGCCATCAATCTCGGATTCAGCATTCCGAATATCCCGATGCTTGCGGACGGAGGCTTTGTCACGTCCCCTACGCTTGCCCTGATCGGCGAGGCAGGACCTGAGGCGGTCATTCCGCTTTCGAGCATGGGCACCGGCGTCGGCCCAGCAGGCGGGACCCAGATAACCGTGAATATCCAGGGCGGTATCTTCCCCGCTGACCAGAGCGCTATCAAGCAGATTGGGGACATGCTCGCGAAGACGATCGTCCAGAACATTCGGGTACAAAATTACGCGCGCTAACAATGGCGAATCCGGTAAAGATAACCTGCAACGGAACGGACATTTCGAAGAGCATCGACTGGAAAACCATCGACTGTACATCCGTTCTTACGAAAGAGAACTCCCAGCTCCGCTTCAGCGTCCGCATCGGCTCGGGCCAGACACTCCCCGCAAAGACTGTTCCGCAGGTCGGCAATATCGTTGAGCTGTTTGATTCTTCCGGCATGATCTTTGGCGGCACGGTTACGGAGGTCGAAGCGACAATCTCCGGCCTCATGCTCACATGGCAGATCACGGCTTCCGATTGGGGGTATCTGTTCGACGGAACGCTCGTAAAGAAGAACTACGCCATGGAGGACCCGCACGACATCGTGGTGAACCTCGTGACGACGTTTTGCGCAAGCAAAGGCTTTACCACCAATCATGTCCAGGTGGGCAACTTCCTTATTCCGTCCATCAAGTTCAATTACCAGCAGCCGACCAAGTGTCTTGAGTCGCTCGCGAAGCTCATCGGGTGGGATTGGTACATCGACGCGAACAAGGATGTTCACTTTTTCTTGGGTGACGTTGAGAACGCCATCGGCGAGGGTGGCGTGGCACCGATCACGGTGGACGCAACGAGCGGCAAGATCGAGTGGAACTCGCTCGACGTAGACCTCAATTTACAGAATATGCAGAACAGCGTGTACGTCATCGGCGGCACGTATACCAAGACCTTTACCGCAGGCAACACGCCCGACAGTTTCCCGTCAGACGGCATCACTCAGTTCTTCACCACCTCATATCCCTACAACTCAACGACGATTACCGTTACATTGAACGGCGTAGCCCAGACCGTGGGCATCGCGAACCAGACTGACCCAACCACCGTGCAGGTCCTTTACAACGACGCCCAGCGGTGGATTCAATTCACATCCGGAGCGCCCACATCAGGTCAGACGGTGAAGGTATATGGCAATGCCAAGGTGCCGATCGTAGCGCATGCGGGCGACAACGCAAGCATCGCGACCTATGGCGAATACCAGAGCGTCATCGTGGACGCGAAGATCACATCCGTACCCGAGGCACAGCAGCGCGCACAAGCGGCGATCCTTCAGTTCGGCCATCCGGTCTATGATGTGAAGTTCAACACGCTCGTTCCCGGTTGCGCCATCGGACAAGCGATTACGGTCAATCTGCCAGCGTTCAATATCAGCAAGCAACTTGTCATCAAGCGTGTCGAAGCCGTCGGCTATGCTCCTGGCGACAACACCCTCAATATCGACGGGATGCTTGAATATCAGGTCGAGTGCATCGGGTCAGACAACGTGACGTTTACTGACCTTATGACGACGATCCTGCAGCAGGAGGCAAACCAAACCCCGGTGGACGATTCGACAGTCATCGAGGATCTCATCACGATACCTGAATCCATCGCTTCTGCGGATGCGCTTACCGTGACATCGACGGCTCCGCCGTATCTCTGGGGGACGACCGTCGGGACAGAGATACGATGGAGCTTCTTTACCTGGAGCTAACGGCTATCAACATTGAAAAGTAAATTGAGAGTGCTACGGTTAGAACAAAGGAGATGGATCAACTCAAAGAATCAATAGGCATAACAGGCACTGTCATCGTCCGCGCTCATCCCGCAGGTACGATCGACGCGTATCACGCCCTCGTTGCTGAGGGGAAGATTCAGGAAGCCCAGTGGCTCATCAGAGCGGGTGAGACAAGAGTTATTCAAAAGAATCTCATCGTCGATTCCCTGAACTACGGCAAAGACATTCTCGTTCAATACCTTCTCTCCGCCTACAACGGCTCATTCGCTTTTCCACTCGGCATTGCGTACGGCGAAATCGGCACCGGCACTACCGCGCCCACATCGACCGACACTACCTTGCAGACGCCGACGAACCGCATTTCAACAACCTATGGCGCTGACAGCGGATTCAACACCGCAGTCTTGCAGTTCTTCTTTCCAGATTCAACGCTCGCCAATGGGACGTATACCGAGTTCGGCACGTTTATCGGCGGATCGAACACTATCGGTTCAGGCAATATGTTCAACCACGCGCTCTTTTCTACCGCCTATTCAAAGTCCGCAGGAACCGATACCACAGTCGAGGTTGACATCACTTTTACCTAATCAATGAAAAGCTCCGCCGTTTCACCCGGCCAGACAGGAACCGCAGCACAATACAACAACCTGAGAGCCGACGCATACGGCGGATCGATGCTCTTGCCGCATCAGCAGTCGAGCGCAAATCTCACGCTCTTGATCGAACCGGGGGTCGCCTACATCGGAGCGACCCGCGTTCTTTTCACGGGCGGCAACAGCCCATCATTCATCGCCCCGGTCACCCATCCGCGCATCGACATTCTCACGATCGACAGCAGCGGCACGCTCGCGATCACCCAGGGCGTTGAAGCGTCGTCACCCGTCGTTCCCTCATATCCAGCGAACAAAGCCGTGCTCTGCGAGATCTACAATCGCGTGGGCGAAACAAGCATCAAGGACGCTGACGACACGGTGAACGGGTACGTTTTGAATGACGTTCGTCCAGTCATCGCACCACCGTACATCAGCAGCGTCTCGCAGGTGGCGAGCGGCTTATTCGTGCCGGACCCAGGAAGCGATGCGCAAGGCGATCTTCTCTATTACAGCGGATCGGCGTGGGCCAGACTCCCAGCAGGCACGTCTGGCCAGTTCCTCAAAACCCTTGGCGCAGGCGCTAATCCCCAGTGGGGAGCGATCACCGTAGGCGAAGCGGACGGAACTCAGTCGAACCAATCGCTTACGGCAACGACGACCATCCAGAACGATAATCTCACCGTCACGCATGGCCTCGGACGCACTCCTGCGTTTATCCGGCTTTCATGCTTGATCGCACCGGGCAACAACCCGGCCTCAGGTGACGTAAGCGCCCAGATGGACATGACCTATAACGGCAGCGGGACTGCCGTCGCAGGCTTTACCGCAACATTCGAGCCGAACAATAATTCCTACGCCGCGAGCAACACCACTTTCGGCGGGGCCGCCACGACATTCACAGTTGTCGGACTTGGCGCTACCGCCGCCGCTACGGTCACCGTGAGTATCACTTCGATCTCGACAACCCAGTTCACCATCCACATCACGTATCAGGTCACGACGGGAAGCGGTACGCTCGGCGTTGCGGTCAACAACATAAGCTGGGCGGTCATAGGCTAATTCCAAAAACATGGAAGAAGAAGCAAAACTCCCAACGCAACCAGGCAGTCCGACCTCCGAACACGGCCAGATTATGTTCGCGATGGGCAAGATGTTTGGACGCCTTGACGCGATTGACGCAAAACAGGCCTATGCGAATGGCCGTACGGGAAAGCTTGAGGAAGCAGTGGAGGAACTCAACAAATGGCGCGCGACCCAGAGCGGTGAAGGACTTGGCAAACGGGCCGTGTGGAACTTTCTGTACGTTCTCGCCGGGCTCGTCCTCGGTGCGCTCACGGCGTACTGGAGCTTTCACCACTAGCCTATCCCCTCTTCAGGATGTCGCTATTTTCCTCACTTTTTGCGGTGGGGGAGTGGTCCGAGAGGGGAGGGGATGTACAGCTTCATTGTTCTCACTTGGTCGCTATCAAATCGTCACCGTTTCCCTTTGAGTTTTGACATATCATCTTCGATAGCTAGAGCGAGTTTTCTCAATCCTTCTGCCAAGTCGCTGATCGCCTGATCATCCGTCTTTGACTTGGCTTGCTCGAACGATTGCCTTGCTCCCATGTAGCTCATGTTTTGTCTCCAATTCGTAAGTGGGGATAAACCCCTCTGGACTTCTACCCTCAATATCTCACAATGAAGGGAATGACCGCTGAACATCGCTGTCTCATCCTCAAACCCCGTGCCACTGACTATGTGAAGGGAGTCGATTCCCCCATCGCTTTCAAGGCGGTTGTCGAGAATTGGGAACCGCATTTCGGTTTCTTTGAGCGTCAATTGATCGGCTTTGAAACGAACGGCTGCGTTCTCTTCTCTACGCAAGAGGATTTCGATGCGCAGATCGATGCACTGATCGCAGACGGAACTGTCCCGGCGACAATGCTCACGCAGTTTGAATCAATGGGGTATATGGATACCAACTCACGGGATGGCACGTCGCACTTCCACTCCTCTCCACGCTTTCTTCAGATACAGACGGGCAACGGATATAACGGCAATGCGGTACAGGACGGCTGGGATACCATCCGAACCTATGGCGTACTCCCATGGTCAGATTTACCCTTTGACGCGACGATCCCCGAGGAAACTTACCTCACGGGAGTCACGCCGGAGATGCTCGCGAAAGCAGCCCAATTTCTTGCCCTTATCGGGGGAAAGAACACGGTCCAATACCACTGGCTGAACGATGGCCCGCCAAAGAACATTCCGCAGATTCTTGGTTCCCTCCCACAAGCGCCGCTTTGCACCGGCGTATTTCTGCTGGACACTACATGGAATCAGGTCACGCCAGGGAACCCGCCGAATGATCCTCCATGCCATTGTGTGACGACTTATGCCGTAAACGGAGAGGATTCCAATATCCTCGACCACTACCCGCCATTCGAAAAAGTCCTCGGCGCAGGATACCCCATGAACTACAACTTCCAAGGCGTCGTTCAGATCATCGCCCCCGTGGAACAGCAAATCGTTCAGACTACTGAGCAAGTCGTTTCGCAGATAGCCACCGATACCACAGACACCCCCGCAGTAAAGGAGACCTTACTGCAAGAGGCCGAGGAGGTGTTGAAAGAAATAGAAACAATCATATGATCAAAACAATCTTCGCGAATTCAAGCAGGTTTTGGAATTGGCTTGTGGTTTCGAGCGCCGATCCAGCATCGGTAGCACTCACCGTGCAAGGCTTCTTCTCCATGACGATCGTGCAGACGGTCTTCGGACTCCTGCCCTACATCGGAATCCATCCCGCCTTTACGCTCGCCATGGCAAGCGCTGGTGTAGTGAGCGCTATTTACACGGTCGCAACGATCGTCACATCAGTCGTGACCCTCTATGGCATCCTCCGCAAAGCGATCGTTACGATCCACAATCTGGTGCCCGCTCCCGTTGTGAAGCAGTCCGTACCGAGCGTCTCGCCCGCGAGTACGTCCCCTCAGCAGTAGTCGAACTTCCACACCAGTAGCTTTTACGGACGGGACGGTCCAGCTAAGCCGCGCGGCTTGCTCCTACAGAATTGCTACTGGCGTGGGCGCTGGATACACGTCCAGTTCTGGAGATCGTGAAAGAAGTTTGTTCGACCTTTCTTTGACTAGCAGTCTCCGGAACTGGGCGCTTATGAGATCCGCTCTCACGGTGCAACCACACCGCAGCGCCCTTCATTGCACTTTCACAAATCAATCGAAAAGGAGGGCACATGATCCCCGTTCCCGACGAGGACTTCAAGAAACTCCGCTCACTCGCACGAGCTACGAAAGGCGGAACGCTCGACCCCGAGCGGCTTGCCTACCGTGCTTACGAAATGGGCAGGGCAGCCGCAAGCTCCGAAACCGTAAACGTGGCGGAGCTTGAAAAGGCCGCTCTCTTACGCGCACTCCATACCACCGGCAACATGGTCGCCGCAGCCCGACTTATGGGCATCGGCAAAACCACAGCGTATCGCAAAGCCAAACAGTACCGACTTCACTAAGGAGAACCACCCATGGAAGGACTTATGGCACACACCGGCGCGCAAAAGCTTACGCGTGACCAGCTCGTCACGATCCTGCCTCCCGAGGCGACCGACACCCACAAACCGATAGCTCACACCGAGCTTATCTCCAACCTGATTGACGGCTTGTCCTACCGACATATCAATATCGTGAAGGACGAGTACGCCGTGTCAGAGGACGGTATGAAACTCTTTGGCGTTCTTGAACTCGAATCAGGGTTCGAAGGCGCCCGATTCGCACTCGGCATCCGCAACGCGAACGACAAGTCCATGCGACTTGCGCTCACGGTCGGCTACCGCGTGTTCGTCTGCGACAACATGGCGTTCCACGGCGATTTCACGCCGGTGCTCGCCAAACACTCCAAGCACTTCAACCTGCAGGACGCGCTCGCGATCGGCATCGACCGGATGCAGCGCAACTTCGAACCCATGCAGAAGCAGGTAGAGGGGTGGCGGAAGTATCAGCTTAGTGATGCCGCCGCAAAGCTCCTCATCTACCACGCGTTCATCGAGGACGCTTTGGAAGCGCCGAAGCATCTCGCAAGGCGCGTGAACGACCTGTACTTTGACCCGCAGTTTCCGGACTTTGCCCCACGCACATTCTGGAGCCTGTCGAACGCCTTCACATCGGCTTTCAAGGAGCTTGACCCGATCCCGCAGTTCAAAGCGACCGCGAAGCTCGGGACATTCCTCAATGCCGTGAACTGAGCAATTCGAGCGACATGGGCGAATGTTCTTCTCTTACGTCGCTCGGCTTGTAGTTCGTAGAGTTGCTTTGGAGGTATCCCCATGCTGAAACCTACCGAGGTGGCATGTCCCCATTGCCATCTCACGACCAACACCTGGAGGACCGAATGCCAGCACTGCTTTCGCCTCCTTGACCCTGAACCCGGTAACCGCCCACCCCATTATCTTGAACCCTTCTATCGGGAGGTGCCCCTTGCCTCAATCAACCGAGTGTGACGGCTCTTGCCTTGTGAACGCAAAGAACGGCGACATCATTCGCTGCCAAGACGGCGAAGCTCTCCGTCTTTACTATTGCTTTCACGAGCGGATCTATATCCTTACAACGTACGCACCCGCACCATCTGAAATCCGCGATACCGATTTCATCTAGCCACCCCAATCCGGTGGCTTTTTTTGCCTGTGGACAGCCACTTGCAATTCCCGGCCATCATGAAAAGATTATGAAGTTCCCTTTCCCCAAGTCGAGAGACTTGGCTATGTCTGCGCCCTCGGGAGCTAATCGAAATTACTACACAGCTTGTTGCTGAATCCCGATTGGCTCGTGGGGCAAGGGAACACCAGTCGAATAAACTAACCATCCGCCTAAACACCGGATAGTCCAACGGACAGGGAACTAGCAACTCCCACCCCATTGAAAACCCCCGTACTTTGTCTCATAGCCTTTTTTACCCTATTTTTGACCCCTGCAGCCCGCTATAGCGTAATCCCTCACGCCGACGCACAAAACCTTGCCACGAGCACCGCAGGAGCGCCCAGCCCCCTTTCCGTAGCGGCCTACGTCCAGCTGGAAGCCCAGATATACGGCGTTGACCCCAAGCGCGCCCTTTGGATCGTCTCGCACGAGTCCCAGGACGGCAGGAATATGCGCGGAGACGACGGCCAGAGCCGAGGCTATTGGATGATCAGCGACGTTTGGCACCCGGAGGTTTCAACCGCCTGCGCCGACGACCTCCAGTGTTCAACCGATTGGTCACTGAAATGGATACTCGCTGGCCATATCAATCAGTGGTCCACCTGGCGCTTCCGTTTCAAGTGGTACGCCGATCAGAACCCGCCGCTCTAGCTTCACAGAATCTTCATCCGCCCTGCGCTACCATGACGATTCGCTCATGGGTATGGGGCGTGGGCGGGTCGAAAACGTACGCTTTCAAAAGTAAAACAAACGTGCATTGAATCGCTTATACCGGTTACCGAAAGGGCCGGTTTTTTGCAGATTGACATATTCGCCTTTTATTCGCCTATACTGTTTTGCATGGGTGAGATGAAGCGGGCGAACGCGTGTGAGGAAAGCCAGCGCACCAGGGACCGGTTCGCGTCCACGCTTGTCATCGCCGCGTCCATCATCGCTGCCGTCCGGCTCGCGCGAGACGAGAATATCAGCCGGCCATCCCCAGGCTCACAAGCGTCATCAGCGATTGCGTGGGGCTGGCAAAGATGATCTTGGAGCGGGTATTGCGGTGAACCAATCTAGTAACCCACCACAAATGGGCGGCTGATTTGCAACACCTCTAAATCTGGTATGAATAGAGGTGGCAATACCTCCTGGTGCGGGAGCCTGCCATATTGTTCACGCGCCCAAGGCCACATGGTCTTGTTCGCAACAATCCTTCATTCGCTTCAATCCTCGAACCATCGCCCACCCGGATCTGGGCACCGCAAAGATAAGGCAAGTATCTTGTAGCGCCATTCTTCTATGCGCCGGGGCTGAATAGGAGAATGTGTGCCAATAGACACGCCAAAGCGCCACCCCGCGTCCGTTCCGCCACCAACAATTGAAGAGATAATCAACCGCCGCTTTTGCGTCGCTAAACTTATTGCGATCGAAGTCGCCGGTTTTGTTGGCTTATGTTGGCTGCTCTTCGAGGGTGTGCGCCATGAGCTCCATTTCTGATTTATCCCCAGACCAACTCTGGACATCCAGAATGGCAGCGTCCGCCAAGGTGAACCTGGAGCGGGTCCTGCGGTGAACCTGGATTCTGATATGCTCGTAGCCAGACGATGCCTAATAGGCCACGCGGCGGATTGCTTATCTGATCTCTCTTTGAAGTGTTTTGAACCATCTCTCCCAGATCCGTCGGACTTAGAGGAGAGATCAACGTGTTCAACCGCAGACCCGCGCAGCGTCCCTCAAAACGTCCCTTTGATTTCGACGCCTTTATTGAGCGCATCGTTCAGCGTGCCTTCAAGGTCGCCGGAGCTATAGTAATCCTGGCATGGCTCTATCACCACGTAATGCAGGAACTGGTACGGTGACTTATCCCCCAGCCCTTAGGCTGTGATACAATCGAGTTGGCGTCAGGTACCAATAGCCCCTATGGGCGGCGCTTACGAAGCAACAAATATTTACCCACGCAATACCACGGCAACTACCCAAGGCTTACAACTCATAATTCCGCCCAAATACCACCCGGTAGGGCACACCGCATTGGTTAGCGATCCAAGTTTCATGCATTCTCTTTATGCACCGGGGCATAACTAAGGAGAATGTGTGCGAACGCCTGTGCCCCAGCCCCCAGACCGCTTCGATTCATTCCTTCACTTGCTCGAAGCGAAGGCTTTCCGTATTGCGTATTTTCTTATTGTCATGCATTGGCTTTACGGTCACTTGATTCGCGAGTTCCGCTTCTGACTTATCCCCAGGCCAAACTCTAGACATATTCCATGGCGGCGGTATGCTTCAAGAGTCCAGCAATGGGCGGCGAAGACATCTCCAAACCTTTTGGGGAGATGGTGAGCGATAAGACCTAACGGTTTTATCCAACTCGCCACTTCGCCAAAGGGTTTTTTTCTTTTACGTGGTCGGATCACGCTAATTCCGAGGGGGGCGACACAGAACTCAAGCTCAATTCATAAAGCAAGTTCCGATCAGCTCTCCTTTATCTCGAACGCCGAACTTTCAGGCGGGGGGGTAAGGGGGGGTCTCTTCAGAATCTCAGCTAATTCAATAAAGCAAAATGATTCCAACGAAGAAAATAGGAGGCAAGGTAAAACCGTATCTCATAAAGTATTCGACGAATGAGCGTGAGGCTTTCATCCAAAAGCAGTATGTGAACGCGGGGTGGATCGTTCTCAAAAACGGCTGGCCAGATCTATTTTGCTACAACCCGACGACGAATGAAGTCGAACTCATTGAGGTAAAGGATTTGAAGCAGTATAAGAATCCGACGAGCAAACGGCCCTATAGAAAACTCGGTCGCTCGCAAGACCAAATGAGGATGCACCAGTATTTGGAAAAAGTCGGTTTCAAGGTAAAGACGATTCACGTCGCCTGATCACTGGCTCTTTCCTTTCCTATATTCATCTCAGGAAAACGATTCACTCATCCTATTCTCGTTCTAATATCGCGTTTTATCTTTCTTACCAAGCGTATACTGGCTCCGATTGCCTTTCTAACCGGAGACCTCATTTGTCGAGTACGCAGAGTTCCACCGACCCCCATGCTTTTGATTTCGACCTTGATCGGGGAATCCGCGATCAGGTTCTAGAAAAAATTAAATTGAGCCCGATGCTCGCCTTGACCAAAAACACTGGTCCGAAAGACAGTGGCATCTACGTTCTGTATCACAAGGGCAAGCTCGTGTATGTCGGTAAGGCATCCAAGGACACGACCAAGAGCAAGCGGACGTTACGCGCTAGGCTCAGCGAACATGTGGGCAAGATCAAGGGCAGAACCAATATCTCGATTGACGATATGAAATGCCGATACCTCACGTTCAAGAGCGATTGGTGGGTTTTCGCTGCTGAACTCGCGATGATCACACTCCTTGAACCTGAATGGAACGCAAGTGGATTCGGCAGTAAGGCCCCGGGAATTGGTAGGCCAGGGACCGCGCGGATAAGCCGTTGGGATGATCTCTTTCCCAAACAGTAAATATCAGCCGAAGGTTCTGGTTCCGCCGGCGGTCGTCTTCTTTTTCCGACCACCCAAACTATTGTGGCCGAGGAGAGAATCATTGACCTCCGCCTGAAACGCCTCCGCCGCCTTCTCTTTCGTCCACTCCGTTGCAGGGAATTCCCGTTCTGATTCAGCGCGAATCGAATTGAATTTCTTGACCGCCGCAGGCTGCGATTTCCCACGGAAGACTTCCTTGCCCTTCAACGTCACGACGAAGGATCCATCCGGCGTGGAATAGAGGTACAGCTCTGCCGGGACGAATGAGAGTTTCATTTTCTTGGTTTCCTTTCGCTCGCAGAAATCGGCGTTACGGCAGACGATCCAAAAACAGTGCCGCTTCCGGGCGTGATGCGCCGTCTCCCACTTGTTTGACACCATCGGGCCATTCCGCACCTTGATGATGAGATCGCATACGGTGAAGCCTGCCGCTTCCGCCATCGTCATGAAATCGCGGTGGGGCCATTTCGACCGATGGTTATTCACCATATCAGTAATCTTCGCGAGGAGGAGTCCCTCTGGCTTCAGTACCCGTTTTGCCTGTTTGAGGAACTTCGGATAGATATAGCTGAGGTTCCAATTCTGTTTCTTACCACATTCGACATTTGCACCAAAATCAACGTCAAATTTTTTAGTGCTTTTGTCTCTTCCTTGCGGCCCGACGTGCGGAGGATCGTAGACCACGACACCGTACTCTTTCGCTTTGACACCCTTCATTACCCGATTGTCCGCAACGAATACTGGCTTATATTTCGGGTCAATGTCCATCGAGATGACGTTGCGTGTTGAACCCTTCCACATCCGACCGGCGTTGTATGTCGCATCCAGGATCGGTTCCACAGTGATCGTGGGGTAAAAGCGAAAGATCTCTTCAAGCAGTTCGCCATCCGTTCCCTCCCAGACGCTGCTGAGTGGTTTATACGACCCATTTGCCTTCTTACTCATCATCCCCCGCTATTCACTTTGTCTGTTCCATTGTATTGCGTAGGCACTTCTCTACGCCCATGTCAGCTTGACGGCCTTCTCAAGCGCATCTTGCCGGGTCTTTACCCAAGGCGAATAATGTTTCTCCGTGGTCTTTATGCTCTTGTGTCCGAGAAGAATGGAAACCGTCTGAATTGGAACGCCTTTCGAGAGCAGGGAAACGGAGAACGTATCTCTTAGGCGGTGCGAGTGTCCCTCTGGGAGACCCGCCAACACAAACACTTTCTTCATACGCGCCGACCAGTCCGTAACGACCGTCTTCAATGTTCCCGTCCCGTTCCAGAAAAACCGTCGGCCTTCCTCCTCGCATTCGTCGAGCGCATCGAGGACAAACTGAGGGAGGGGAACTGACACCGGATTTCCGGTCTTCGCCTGGTAGATAAATAAATTGCCCAACGAGTCGATACGCGATCGCTCCAATCCCACGGCGTCTGAAATCCGCAGACCTGAATAGCGCATCACCAATATGAGCGCCCGAAGCTGCTTTTGAATCCTGAGAGGACTCTGATTATGAATCGACGCATACACGTCGAGCGCCGTCAGAATGTCTTTCCATTCCGATTCGGAATAGGGGAGCGTCGGCACTACTCGTGATTGCGGCGCTTTTATCCCTTTTGCCGGATTCTTCTCCAGCCACCCTGCGTCTACGCAAAAGCGGAAAAAGCCCCGCAAGAGTTCGAGCATCTTCGCCTGCGTCCCCGGGGAATGAGTCCAGGACTCGCGGAGCTTCCGCACGTCGTCCACGGTCAAAGCACGGAGCTGGATACCTGCCCAGCGAGTGGTAAGCGAGCCTTTGAACCGTTTGTATTTCCGCAGAGATTCAGCGGAAAGCTTGCGGGCCTCGCAGTCAGAGAACCAGCGACCCAGAGCCTCGCTTACCGTGACTGAGAGATCTTGCCCGTGTATTTCCCATTCCCGGACGATCTTCTGTGCCGCTTCCCAGCTCCGCACGTCCAGGGATTTCCGTACGATCTCCCCGCGCAAGCGACCTTCGACCGCCAGCGGGCAGTTGCAATGACGGTGCTTTCGCCCCGTGAATTTGCAGCTCTTGAAATGGCGTCGGAATATCGTGAGCATGGATGCACTATACACACTCATACCACGCGCGAGCTACTTGAAACCTATAAGTCTTTTATTGTGTGTTAGATAAAATGGCGGAGAGGGAGGGATTCGAACCCCCGGTACCTGTGAAGGTACGTCTGATTTCGAGTCAGGTGCATTAAACCGGGCTCTGCCACCTCTCCCCATTGTTTACAACAACTTAAGCGATGCT
>Ga0102924_1000492_pt1 | contig 49481 bp, 40 predicted proteins | sample PaiPotPPM11metaG_FD_80116 | JGI IMG/M metagenome (GOLD analysis project Ga0102924, IMG submission 80116) | Iron sulfur acid spring bacterial and archeal communities from Banff, Canada, to study Microbial Dark Matter (Phase II) - Paint Pots PPM... ... | reverse complement strand
GGGGAGGAGGGGAAGAAGAACGGTAACGGCTGGGGAACCGCTGCCGCCGAGGAATGGAGGGTACCACCCCTCATACTCTTCCTATTTTCCATAACGAATTACGCGCGCCGATTGTTCCCGGTTTCGCGCTGGACCGTCGGGAGCGGCGTCGGCATCGGACGTGGCCAATTATCGGCGCGCAACTCAGCGGTTCGCGGCGTGCGGTCCGGCAATCGGCGCGGCACGCGCGACCGAGCCGTCATCCGGCGCCACATCTCCCAGGCGTTACCGACGAGCAGGCCCGCGAGCAGGTAGTAGACCCCGCCGAGCGTTGTATAGACAGCGAAACTGACGAGTGCGACGATCAAACCGAAGGTGACCTGGTCGCGGTAGCGCGTCGGAGAAGTCGGCGGATCGGTGAGCATGAAGAGGGCGAAGAAGAGCGTCGCATTGACATCGGGTGCGCGGAAAATCTCCGCGACGCGCGCCGGGTCGCCCGCGTATGAATAAGCCGCGAACATGAGGGAGTAGCCGCCGGTAAAGATCAGCACCATCGGCAATTTGTACACACGGTCCGCGACGAATAGCCCCGTCGCGAGCAGCACAAGGACGAAGGGCATGGGGAGGTCGGGTAATGCGCCCCACCAATCCTGCCCGGTGGCGAAGAGGAAGTACGCCGCAACGAGTGCGAGCGCGGCGGGATTGAAGATATGCCCCTGTGTAGTCCGCAACAGATATTTCGAGGCGACGGCGAGCGCGGCGGTAATCGTCGGAACGAACCACGATGTGGCCGGAGAGCAGTGCGCCACTCGGAAAGAACCAGACGCCGCGCAGCACGCGGACAATGGCGATATCCACGATCATCGCCGCCGCGACCGCCCCGACCAGGCCCGGTGCGACATGGCGCGTTCCGGCAGGCACGGCGGCAATCGCGGTCAGCAGGGCGAGAACGATCAAGAGATACCCTTTTGGCGTGCGGAAAAACCGCTTCAGTGTCTGGAAAATCATCATTGCATATACCTCGTAAGCCCGCGCGTTGCGTATCGCTCCAGCGCGGACGAAAAAAGAAGGCCGTCCACGCCCTGCGCGGCGAGGAACGGAAGGCCGCGCGTCGGGCCGAGGATGAAGGCGGCGGTCGCCAGCGCATCAGCGACCATCGCGCTCGGTGCGATGACGGTGACGCTCGCGACGGTGTCTACGGAAACGCCGCGCTGTGGATCAATCAGATGGTGGCTGCCCCCGGTCGGGTTGCGGCGTTCATAATCGCCGGATGTGCAGACCGCCATATCCGAGATGTGCAGCGTCTCGATCAGCGCGTCCTCGTGGCGGGGGTGGCGGATGCCGACGCGCCACGGTTCGTTCGCCGCATTCCGTCCTCGCGCACGCAGATCGCCGCCCGCCTCGACGACGGAATGCGCGAAACCTTCCAGTTCCTTCGACGCCAGATCAATGGCAAGCCCCTTCGCCACCGCGCCGAGATCGAGCAGCAGCGGCTTCAACAGAGTGATCGTGCTGGCCGCGGGATCAAGGCGGACATCCCGATAATCCGGCGTATCTGCCGGTGCGTTGGGCGTATCCACCGTCTGCCCCGTGATGTAGTGGCGATTGAACCCACGCCGTGCCAGCGTGTGGCCGAGCGTCGGATCGAATGCGCCGTCGCTCAGACGCGCGACTTCCAGCGCGAAGCGCACCGCCTCGTACAGCAACGGGCTGACCGACACCGGCTCCCCGGTGCGGGCGCAGAGTCGCGAGAGTTCGCTCTCCGGATCGAAGCGGCTGCATATTTGCTCGACGTGCTGGAACCATCCGAAGGCGGATACGGCCCGCTCGTCAAAGAGCGCTTCCGGCTGATCGGAGATAGCCTGCACAGAGACGAGCGTGTCCATGAAAATGGCGGACCGGCGGTACGTCTGTGTTGCCGGGACGATCCCGCTCATGATCCCTTCGCCAGCGCATTCGCGACCGCTTCCCTGAACGCGGTCGAACTGTCCGTCGCGCCGGAGACGAAGTCCACTTTGGCCGATTGCCGGGCAACGACCTGACCGGGCAGCGCGCTGATCATCGAGCAGGGATAACGGGTCAGACACTGGCTGACCTTCGCGGCGGTGATCTTGCCGCCCTGAACGACGACGGTCACTTCGATGTCACCGTGGCGGCTGCGCCCAAGCCCGACGTACGAGCCGTCTCGATAGGCGCCCGCTGCGCTGGCTGCCTTCGGGGTACTCGTCGGCGTGGAGATGCTGGCCGGTGTTGGCGTCGTCCGCGACAGGGGTGCGGTCGTCGGTGCAGGCCCATTGATCGTCGAGCCGATCTGGATTGGCTGGAAGGGCGTACGTGTCGCGGCCACCGTAGCGGTGGCAATCCGCGCCGTCGGCGGCACACTGGCGGTCGCAATCGGGGTATCGAATTGCGCTGCTGCCGACTGGGTCTGGGTATATCCGGCGGCGTAGACGGTGACAATCGCGGCGGAACTGAGGGCGACGAGCCCGCCGGTGATCTTTTTGCCGGGACGTTTTCTTGGCTGGGGTGGGAGAGGCATTCGTGGTGTCCTTTGCGCACTCGCCCGCATACCGGGCACAGTTCCATGGTTCGCGCCGCCCCGCCCACACAAACCATGACCATTCACTGCGCAGTTTGCCGCAAGAACCTGAGAAGTTCCTTAAGAAAGTGTCGAAAGCTCGTCATAACTCCGCGCATGAGGAAAACACCGTCCGCCCGGTACGCGCACACTCCCTTTCCTGCGATCTGCTTCCCTACCGCCTGCTGACCGGCAAACCCGCCGCTTCCCACGCCTCCATGCCGCCCGCGATGTTAATGACGTCCGTGCGGCCATTCGCTTGCAGGAGACTGCCAACAACGGAGGAGCGATAGCCGCTGCCGCAGATGACGGCGAGGGGGCCAACCGCAGGCAGACCCACCGCGTTCCCGCGCGCGATCTCCCCGGCGAAGCGGTGCATCGCTCCCGCGATATGTCCCCCGCTCCATTCGTCGTCGCTGCGGACATCGAGGACGACAAGGCCGTTCGCCCCGTGTGTCTGCTGTGCGGCGAGATCGCGGACGCCCATCTGCCGCAGCGAGACTGCGATGGGGTTCGCCGCCTGCCATGCCCGCATCCCACCCGCGAGATACCCCGCGACCCGATCCAACCCGACACGGTGTAGGTCGGTGACCGTATCGGCATACCGCGCGTCGTCCGGCAGGACGAGCACGATCTCCCGGTCGTACGGCGCGAGCCAGCCCATCCAAGCGACGAAGTTGCCGCCCAGCCCAGCGAATCGCGCGCCGGGGATATGGCCCGCGCCGAACTCCTCCGGCGCGCGGGTATCCACGACAATCGCGCCCGCCACTATCCGCTCGCTCACCTCGGCGGGTGTGAGCGGTGCGCCGGCCGCAAGGTCCCGCATGAGCGGCGCGCCGACCTTGTTGACTCGTTTGAGCACCGGATAGTAAGTCGGCGATGCGGGCATTCCTTCCAGCACCATCGCGACGAACTCCTCCTCGGAGCGCGCCTTGAAGGCGTAGTTGCCGATCTTCTCCCGCCCGATCGTCGTCGCGGGCGCGTCACTGATTTTCTTGCCGCAGGAAGAGCCCGCCGTGTGGCCGGGATAGACGACGAGCGCGTCATCGAGAGATTTAAGCCATTCGACCGTCCGGTAGAGTTGCGCGGCGAGACCCCGCGTCTCCCGCTCGCCGAGCAGATCGGGCCTGCCGACTTCGCCGACGAAGAGCGCGTCGCCGGAGAAGAGCGCGACCGGCTCCGGCCCCCGCGCGGCATCGAAGAGCAGGAGTGCCATGTGCTCCGGCGTGTGCCCCGGCGTCGCGCACGCGCGCAATGTCAGCGCCCCAACGGCGATCTCGCTACCGTCATCAAGGGGTTCGTGCGGAAACTCCTCCTGCCCGATGCGGCTGGCAGCGATCGGCGCGCCGGTAACGGCGGCCAGTTCCCGCGCGCCGGAGACGAAATCGGCGTGAATGTGCGTCTCCAAGATCGCGATGACCCGCACCCGGCGCGCCGCCGCCCAATCGCAATAGACCTCGACATCACGACGTGGGTCAATGATCGCCGCGACACCCGCCGCTTGATCGGCGATCCCATACGCGACCTGCGCCAGTCCAGGCGTGACAAAACGTTCGATACGCATGTTCCCCTCCCCGTGGCACAAAAACCGGATACGAGACCGAGAGAAGCCGATTATATCATACCGCACAGGATTATTTTATTCTTCATAATTATGATCGCCATTCTCGACTATCACCCCGCATCGTGTACGCAGTGAGGCCTCTCTCGCAGGCCCCCTTGTTCATGGCCGGTATCTGGTAGCGTCCAACTGCGCATCACCTTCCAACGCGTAGACGGTGGCAAGGAGCGGTTGATCGCCTGTATTCGGCATTCTCAATAAGGGATACGCGATACGAACGTGATTTGCCCGCGCCCGACGCCCATGCGACAATGCCGTTCGCGTCGAGATAGGCGGCGCAATGGGAAACGGACCGGGGGAAACTGTTCATGGCTGCGTCGCCCAGCGTGCTCCGCAACCGCCCACTCCTCACGCTGATGTCCGGCCACTTCACGGTGGATCTGTACGTCGGGCTGCTACCCGTGCTCTATCCGCTGCTCACTGCCCGCTTTACCCTCGACCTCAAAACGGTTGGCCTCGTCTCTCTCGCCTACAGCGGCATGGCTTCCATTTCGCAACCCTTCTTCGGCTGGATCGCCGATCGCTACGGCACGCGCTTCATCGGCCTCGCCCTGATCTGGACGGCGGTGATGTTCTCGACGATTGGCTTCGCACCCTCGTTCCCGGTGCTGCTTATCCTCGCAGCGGCGGCGGGGATCGGATCGGGCTGCTATCACCCGCTCGGCGCGCTCAACGCGAACGCCGTCATCCCCCATGGTCAGCGGAATGTCGCGATGTCCGTCTACGTGACGGGTGGCACGATGGGCGTCGCGCTCGGCCCGATTATTGGCGCAGTGCTCTTCTCTCTCTTCGGGATACGCGGCACGGCGGTGATGTTCTTCCCCGGCATCTTCAGCGCGATCTGGCTCCTGTTCGAGATGCGTAAGATCGCCGTCCGCCGCCCGGAACGGAAGCCCGGCACGATCGTGACGCACACGCCGATCCCGATTGTGCCCTTGCTCGCGATCATCGGCGTCATGGCCTCGCGCTCGTGGACAGTGATCGGCATCGAGGCATTCATCCCGACATGGTACAAGTCGCTCGGCTATGGCGCAGCCTTCTACGGCCCGCTCGCCACGACGGTCGTCGTCGCCAGCGCGCTAGGGACGATTGGCTCCGGCACCCTGGCGGATCGCTACGGGCGGCGCGCCGTGATCGTCGGCGCGCTGATCCTCACGGTGCCGGTCGTCATCCTCTTCGCGCAGTTCACTGGCCCGATTGGTTTCCTGACCGGCGCGCTTGTCGGTTTCCTTGCCGCCTCCACCGGCCCGTTGATGCTCGTAATGGCGCAGCAACTGATGGCGGGGCGCGCGGGCATGGCCTCCGGCCTGATCCTCGGCCTCGGCTTCATCACCGGCGCAATCGGCGTCCCGGTGATGGGCGCGATGGCCGATGCCTTCGGCATCGCGGCGGCGGTGCGCTTCCAGGCGGTGATCGTCCTCATTACTATCGCGATTGCCTTCTTCCTACCCTCCGAGGAATATCTCTTCAACCGCACGCGGGAGATCGAGGCCGCCAGCCATCCCAAGCCGGGCATCGTCCCGGCCACTGCACATAAGCAATGAGATGTAGCGGCAGGCCCTGTGCCTGTCCAGTCAGCGAGCGATGCCCCATGAGTAACGAACAAAACAACCAGAAGCGACCGAATCCCCGCGTGTTGAGCGGGTTCCGGGATTTCCTGCCGGCGCAGATGCGCGTCCGGCAGCATGTGACAGCGATCCTGCGCGGTGTCTTCGAGCGATTCGGCTACGAGCCGCTGGACACGCCGACGCTCGAAGCGATCGAAGTGCTGCAAGGCAAAATCGGGCAGGACGAGAAGCTCCTCTACCGCTTCACCGATCTCGGTGGGCGCGAGGTCGGCATGCGGTACGACCTGACGATCCCGCTCGCCCGCGTCGTGGCGATGCATGCGAACGATCTGGTACTTCCCTTCAAGCGGTATCACATGGGCCCCGTCTGGCGCGCGGATCGGCCACAACGGGGGCGGTTCCGTGAGTTCTGGCAGTGCGACGCCGATGTCGTCGGCACGAAGAGCGTGATCGCGGACGCCGAGGGCGTGGCAATCTACAACGCCGCCCTCTCCGGCTGCGGCTTCACGGACTACGCGATCCGCGTCAATCACCGCGCCGTCCTCACCGCCCTCGCGCCGTACGCGGGGTTGCCGGAAACGGACGCGGTGACGCTGATCCGCGCGATAGACAAACTGGACAAGATCGGCCCCGAGGGTGTCAAAGACGAGATGATGGCGCACGGCATCCCGGAGAAAGCGGCGGAGCGCGTGCTCGAACTCGTCGGCATCACCGGATCGAATGATACCGTGCTGGCGAAGTTGAACGGACTGCTCGCGGAGATTCCCGCCGCACAGGCCGGGTTGGACGATCTCGCACACCTCTTCGACTATGCCGCCGCGCTCGGCGTGCCGGAGGGGAAGGCCGTTTTCTTCCCGGCGCTCGCCCGTGGGCTGGACTACTACACCGGCCCGGTCTACGAAACGTACGTGCCGGAGGGCGGTGTCGGTTCGCTCGGCGGTGGCGGTCGGTATGACAACCTGATCGGCACGCTCGGCGGACGCGACTTGCCCGCGACGGGCATCTCGGTCGGCCTCGAACGGCTGCTCGTCGTGATGGAGGAGCGCGGCATGGCAGGCGCGACGGAGAGTGTCACACAGGCGCTCGTCGCCATCCTGCCGAACGATGACCCGCTCCCCGCGCTCCAACTGGCGACCGAACTGCGCATTGGGGGTATCCGCGCCGAGGTGACGCTCGACCCGAAGCGTAATCTCATGCAGCAGTTCCAGTATGCTGAGCGCAAGGGCATTCCGTGGATTGTCATTGCTGGTTCTAACGAGCGTGCAGCCGGTACAGTGACAATTCGGCACTTGGCATTTCGCGATGATCGGACGTATCCTCGTGATCAGGCTGTATCGGCTTTGAACCACCTGATTAGCGAATGGAATACACACGTAGAAGTCAATCCGCAGAAACCGTGAGGGAAGATTGCCTTCGGTACATAGCGCTGCGGTTAATGAACGAATACTGAATCAGATCGGGTCGGCGTCGTCGCCACGATGGTATCGGGGGACGGTCTCGGGGCTGGCGGCGTATCTCACTCATCTGCGGGAATGGGGGGCGGGTGCGGCGGAATTGGTGCTTCATCACGGCCCGGCGACTGAGCAATTCCGCTTCGTCCATGTCATCGAGCAGGATTGGAATGCGACCTTCGCGCAGTACCACGCGCGCGACATTGCCTGTCACGCACACGCCTCCTTAGCGCCCGGTTTCCGGCTCGAAGGATGGCACAGGGACGCCGCGTATGTGCAGGCGCAGTACACGCCACTCCTCGCCCTCTGCGCGCGGATGGCCCAGGTGGAAGGGCGCGGCGTGACGCTGGTCGTCCATGGCGCGGGCGACACGAAGGCAACACTTGAGGCGAATCAGACCGCGACGCGCGGCTTCCTCCGCTGGGCAGAGGGCGAAATTCTCCGGCTCGGCGGCGGGGTGCGGATCGCGATTGAATTACTCCGGGCGCGCGGCGCGGGCGACGTGCATGCCGCCTCCAGCCGCGAGAAAGTGATGACCCTTATCCGCGATTGCGATCCCGCACTGGTCGGTATCTGCTGGGATATGGAACATGATTGGTTCAACGGCCTGCGTGACTCGTCGTGGACGCCGCGCCCGCCGGACGTCTTTCTCGACCGCGTCATCCATGCCCACATCCACGACGCGAACGGCGAGACGCTGGCGAATCACTATCCACTCGTCTTCAATACCGTGCCCTACGACGACATGGCGCCGCTGCTCGTCGCGCACGGCTATGACGGGCCGCTCATCCTCGAAATCCGCTACCGGCACGCCCTCTCGCTCGGCGACCCGCAGTTCTGGATGGGCCAGTCCTACGCCGTCCTGCGCCGCCTCCTCACCGACACCGACCGCACCCTCCGCTCCGGCCGCCCCGCGTGACGGTATAATGGCGTGGGGATTCTCTGGCTCGTCGTTCCGATGTGGGTGGGATGTGATGGAGGGTCGTCACAACGAGTTGCGGGCGATGTTCGAGGCGGATCAGGCGGACCGGCGGGCGGTGGCGGCGCGGATGATGACGCAGCCAGAACTGAACCTGCGCGATTACGAGCGGCGGCAGCGGCTGGAACACCTCGCGGCGGACGGCGCGATCCACAGCGCGGACGATTACTATTACGCCGCGTATCTCCTCCAGCACGGCACGCTGCCGGAGGAGTTCCGTCGCGCGCACGATTTCGCCGCCGAAGCGGTGACACGCGGTTCCCGCCCGGCGCGCTGGCTCTTCGCCGCGACGCTGGACCGCTGGCTCGTCGCGCTCGGCAAACCACAGCAATACGGCACGCAATATGTTCGCATCGGCACGCACGGCTACGCGATCTATGAAGTTGACCCCGAAGTCTCCGACGCCGAACGCGCCCAATACGATGTCCCACCCCTCAATGAGCAACTGCGGATGCTGACGGAGAAGAACGGCGGCTGGCCCGTGCCGTGGGTGCAGCGGATCAATGGCAAACTGCAAATCATCGAGCCGGAAGAGGCGCCGGATGCCGGCCCCGTCCACCTCATCATCCCGAAAGACCCGCACCGGCATTGATCGCGATATACGCGGTGGTAGTGGGCTTCAGCCTGCCGTTTGGCGTTGCGGCAGGCTGAAGCCCGCTACCACCATGATCTACTCCGCCCCCGCTGTTTTCTTCAGATTTGCCAGCCAGCGGTCGGTGGCGCGTGGGGAACGGAGACGGATGAGCGTGCGGTGCGCGTGCTCCGGTGCGCTGAACACGGCGGCGAACTCGCGCCGCCGCTTGTGATGCAGCTTCAGTATCCAGACGACGAGCGAGTCACGGCCGAAGAGCGCGCCGCGCCATGTCTCCCGGTTGCCGTTCCAGAGTTCTTCCTGCCGAATGATCCGCCGCAGGGTGCGCGGGAAGACACGCCAGAGCGGGATGATGATCGGGTAATCGAGCCAGACGACGGTCTCCGCCTGCCCGATGGTCAGGTCGCGCACGGCGCTGTAATTGCCATCCACCACCCAGCTGTCGCCACTGAGCGCTTCCGCCGTGTGGGCGCGAAATTCGTCGTTGGAAAGGTCTACCCAGTTCGGGCCGTGGACGATGCCGTCGAGTTCAATGTGCGGCACGCCGAGCAGCCGCGCGAGTTCCTTCGCGAGGGTGGATTTGCCCGACGCCGTCATGCCGATGACCGCGAGGCGGCGGCCGAGGGAAGCCTGCTCCACCACAATTGTTCGCGGTTGCTTACCGCTCATTCACGACTCCCCAATTGCGTCGCGCAGGTGGAGCGTTTCGACGACGCGCCCGGCGCGATCGAGCGTAATTGCCACCACGTCTATGCGCACGAGGCGATCACCGTGCTCCGGATGAGTGTCGAGGAAAGCGGCGACGGCATGGAGGACACGCCTGGTTTTCTTCCCGACGATTGATTCCGCTGCGGTGCCGTGCCCCGCTTCCGCGCGGACACGGACCTCGACGCAGACGAGCGTCTCGCCATCGAGGGCGACGAGATCGAGTTCACCGCCACGACAGTGCCAGTTCCGCGCGATGATCGTGGCGCCCGCCCGTTCGAGCAGGAGGGCGGCTATCCGCTCGCCGCTCGCCCCGACCGCCGCGTTGCGCGCCGGCGGCTTCGTCACCGCGCCGCGATGCCGGTGATGCCCGTCGGCGGTTCGATGACGGTCTCGGCTTCCAATGGATACGTGCGGGCGGCGACGGCAGCAGCGTGGACGGGCGCGAAGCGGTAACGATGGATGGGCGACGGCCCGTGCAGGCGAAGAGCGGCGCGGTGCGTCGGCGTGCCGTACCCCTTGTGGCGGGCGAAATCGTAGCCGGGATGTGCGGCATCGAACGCCGCCATCATCGTATCCCGCTCGACTTTGGCGATGATGCTCGCCGCCGCGATGGAGAGGCTCGTCGCGTCGCCGCGCGCGAAGGCCCGCTGCGGGATGCGCAACTCGGGCAGGCGGACCCAGTCGAGCAGCAGGTAGCCCGGCATCCACGGCAGCGCCTCCACCGCGCGGCGCATCGCGAGGCGGTTCCCGACCGTCAGGCCATAGCGATCCAATTCATCCGATGCGACGACGCCGACACCGACACCGCTCGCCACCTCGCGGATCGTCACGGCGAGCCTCGCGCGCTCCTCGGGCGTGCATGTCTTCGAATCGCGCACATCCGCGAGGCGCAGCAGCAATTCTTCCGCGAGCGGCGGCGAGAAGACGGGCGGCAGGACGACCGCCGCCGCGACGAGCGGCCCCGCCCACGCGCCCCGCCCAACCTCGTCCACACCCGCAATTGGCCCATGGCCGTCGTGCGTCAGGTGCAGTTCCTCATCCAGTGTGGGGAGTACTCGTCTCGCGCCGCGTGGCATCATCCCCTCCCTCATCTCCGCGTCACGCGGATCGTGTACGTACACTTCGGATAGTAGCACATCTCCGCAGCAATGGGAATATGTCGCAACAAAAAACCGGCCCGTATTCGGGCCGGCCTTCGATAGATTCCGCGCTCCTTCCCCGGTGGGGTAGGGGTTGGGGGTGAGGGCAATCTCAGTCCGCGCCGGTGCTCGCGGTCTGCGTCGCGGCGGACTTGCCGACGGGGTGTTGTTCGCGGCGCTCCTTGAGGCGGGCTTTCTTGCCCGTCAGATCGCGCAGGTAATACAACTGCTGGCGGCGGACGTTCGCCCGGCGGATGACTTCGATCTTCTCCACCCGCGGCGAGTGGAGCAGGAAGGTGCGCTCCACACCGATGCTGTTCGCGCCGATGCGGCGGATCGTGTACGTCTCGTTGATGCCCCCACCGCGGCGACTGAGCACGACGCCCTCGAAGACCTGGATGCGCTCGCGCGTTCCCTCGACGACCTTGACGCTCGCGCGTACGGTGTCGCCGGTGCGGAAGACGGGAATATCGGTGCGGAGAAACTGATCCCCCACGCTCTGTACTAATGGATGCATCGCCTTTGCCTCGCTCTTTTCTGCATTCACGCCCTACCGCCCGTTTGCGGGCGCGACGGACACTGTATCACAGGCGCGGCGCGGCGCGCAACCGCCACTTTGCCGCGTCCTCAGAGGGAATACCGCGCAGTCCAGAGGCCGGAGAGCGCTTCGACGCCACCATCGGTCACGAGGACGGTCTCCTCAACCACTGCGGTACCGAGGCCCTCGACGACGATCATTGGCTCGAAGGCGAAGGTCATTCCCGGTTCAAGGAGGTCAGTCGTCGCGCCATAGCGGAGGCTGGGGCGCTCGAAAAGCACGCAGCCAAGCCCATGCCCGAAGCCGTAGCGCATGTACGTTTCGCCATAGCCGAGGTCGCGCCCAATGCGGATGCCCTCTTCCTGCCATGCCGCGATTGCCATGCCCGGTTTCGCCATCGCCATCAACTCGCGGTAAAGGGTTTCTCCGGCGGCCAGCAGCCGCTTCCCCTCCGGTGTCGGCGTGCCGACCGCGACACAGCGGGAGACATCGGCATAGTAGCCATCCAGTTTCGCGCCCATGTCAATAAAGACGAGATCCCCCTCCTGCATCTGCCGCCAGGTCGGCGTGCAGTGCTTGATGCCCGCCCGCTGCGGGCCGGACGAGACGGCGGTATTGAAGGCGAGATCTTCCGCCCCCGCCGCGAACAATGTGCCGTGCCCGGCGGCCATCGCCGCCTGCTCGGTGATACCGGGGACGCACGCGGCAGCGGTTGTGGCGATCCCTGCCCCACTGATTTGGGCCGCCCGGCGCATCGTCTCGATCTCTCGCGGCGACTTGATCCGGCGCAGGCCGAGCATCAGGCCATCGGCATTTTCGCATTGCCCGACACCAAGAAGTTCCGCGAGACCTTCGTGGACCGGGTAAGGCACGATGGCATGACCGGCGATGCCGATCCGCTGCGACGCGGCGCGGCCCGTCGCGCGCACGAAGTCCGCAACCTCCGCGAGGAACACGCGATCGCGGCCGGAGAAGGCGCGGGTGTCCCGCCAGACGCTCGTGAAAATTTCGGAGTGCATCGGCTCGTCATGCAGCACCCCATTGACAACCACCATCGGTTCAGCATCCGGCGCGATGACGACGCAGGTATCCCCGCGTGACGTGAGGTAACCGGAAAGCCAGCGCGTGTGCCCCGGATCGGCGTCGTTGCCGTAGGCGATCAGGTGCGTCAGGCCCTCCTCCTCCATCGCGGCACGCACCCGCGCGATCCGCGTTTCGTATTCATCGAGCGGGAATGGCGGATGCGTATACGGTTGGCGGGCTTCCCAATCCCAGCGAACGGTCGCGTCTACGCGTGGCATCGTCTCCTCCTTTGCGAAGCAATGAGCAATGAGACAGTCACGTTGCAGCAGACAAGACCTACTCAGTGGAACCAATGCATTGCCATTATTTGGCCGCCATCGCTCACCTACTACTCATTGCTCGCTGCTCATTGCTCCATTGGTACCACCGGCAGCGTAATATGCGACGGATGCGCGGCGTCGTGATACAGGGTGTTTTCGGCGACGATGCTCCGGCCACTCGTGCCGAGGGGAGCGCCGGTATTTGGGTTGATGTCGAAGCGCGGGTAGTTGCTGCTCGAAATGTCCAAGCGGATGCGGTGCCCGCGCGCGAAGACGTTGCTGGTCGGGTAGAGGATGATTTCAAACGGGTAGACCGCGCCAGGTGTCATCAGCGTCGGCGTCGTGCGATCCTCGCGGTAGCGGGCGCGGATGATGCTGTCGCCGATATTGAGGGCGTAGCCGTCCGGGTAATCCACATTCGGTGGGTAGACATCAATCAGTTTGGCAGTGAAATCGGTGTCCACCGCCGACGATGACGCCCAGAGGCGCACACGGATCGGCCCGGTGACTTCGGTATCGGCTTCGAGCGGCGGCGTCTGGAAGGTGACGATGTCGTGCCGGGCATTGAGGGGCAGGGTATCCTTGCAGCCGTAAAGGTCGGGGCGGCCGCGCTGATCGAAGCCACCGGCGGGCATGATGACTTCCGCCGCCGAGATGTTGCCGCCAATCGTCGGGACGGGATCGCGCGGGTCGTAATGATAGGTCGTCGAGGCCGCTGCGTCGCTCGGCTTCTCCAGGCCGAGCGTGCCGTCCGCGTGGAGATAATACGGCGTCGGGCGGGCGCGACGGAGCGGCCATTCCGGCTCATCGCGCCAGGAGCCGCCATGGTCGAGGTGGCCGTTCAAGAGCCTCCGTCCACTACCGCCGCCCATCACGAAGATACGGACAGGTAGTTCGCCCGTAATGCCGGTATTCAGTCCCTTCAAGGCGGCGTCGAAGAAGCGCAGGCGGAACATGTCGTAGTCGAGCGGCGCATCAATGCCGAAATCCACATCGCCGGAATGTGCGCGTTCGAGCGTCGTCGTGCCGTGAATCCATGGGCCGATAATCATCCGCACCGGCCCCTGCTTGCGCTCGGAGAGGGCAATGAAGTTGTCCGTCGTCGCGCGGGTGTAGGAATCATACCAGCCGCTGAGCAGGTAGAGCGGCACGTCCGAGTGCGCGTCGTAATATTCCTCGACATTGTAGCCGTGCTGCTTCCAGTAGTCGTCGTAGTCGCCGTGCCGCAGCACATCGAGCACCCACCGCTCGATGGTGGGAAAATGCCGCAGCACCGAGACGCCCGGCTTCAAGGGCGTGCGGCCGAGCCACTGGTGAATGGTGTCGAGTTCGCGCCGGACGGCGGCCTGCAACGCCGGATTCGCCTGCGCCGCCGGGGAATCCCATGCCATGAGGAAGGCATAGATCATGAAGCGCAGTTCCATCGCCCCGCCCTGGCGCATCGAGCCGGTGTGGTAGTTTGCCATCGCCTCGGAGGCGAACATCGCGGCGAGATGCGGCGGGCCAAGCGTGGCGAGCGCGTGCTGGTCACTGCCGGAATAGGAGAGGCCGATCGTGCCGACCTTGCCGTCCGACCACTCCCGCGTGCCAAGCCATTCGACGGTGTCGTAGCCGTCCGGCCCTTCGAGCGCGAAGGCGTACCACTCCCCTTCCGACGCGAAGCGGCCCCGGACATCCTGAATGGCCGTCACATAGCCGTGCCGCGCGAAGAACTTGGCGGTCTTGACCGCGCCGAGGCCGTGCTTGTTGTACGGTGTCCGCTCCAGCAGCGCCGGGAACCGCCCCGGCGCGCGTTGCCCATCGAGCGCGGGGAAATAGAGATCGGTTGCCAGCCGGACGCCGTCACGCATCGGCACCATCACCTCGCGCTCCGCGATCACGTCATAGACCGGCGCCGAGCCTTGTCGTTCCGCCATCGTCGCTGCGCTCCTCTCGGTTCGGAGCAGGGGATTTCTTCATGTCAAACCTCGAACCCCGAACTCATCGCGGTATACTCGCGCGCATACGATACCACGCGGAGGAGAGATGACGGCATCGCACACTGATCGGATCACCGTTGTTCAAGGCGACATCACGAAGCAGCGAGTGGACGCGATTGTCAACGCGGCGAACACCTCGCTCCTGGGTGGCGGCGGGGTGGACGGCGCGATCCACCGCGCGGCGGGGCCGGAACTGCTCGCGGAGTGCCGGACGCTCGGCGGCTGCCCGACGGGCGAGGCACGGATCACGAAGGGATACAACCTGCCCGCCAAGTGGGTGATCCACACCGCCGGCCCCATCTGGCATGGCGGCACGCATGGCGAGGACGATCTGCTGGCGCGCTGCTACCGCGGTTGCTTCGCCCTCGCCGCGCGGCACGCCGTCCGTATTATCGCCTTCCCCGCCATCAGCACCGGCATCTATGGTTTCCCCCGCGAACGCGCCGCCCGCATCGCCGTCACCGAAACGACTCGCTTCCTCACAGACAACGCGGCGATCGCGGAAGTGCGCTTCGTCTGCTTCAGTGCGGAGACGTATCGCGTCTATTTCGCTACTATGAATGCTGGAACGAACGAGGTGCGATTGCTGGAGAGGAATAGCAATGAAAAGCGGTAAGGGATCAGAGATCGTCATCATCGGCGGCGGGATCATCGGGTGTGCGATTGCCTATGAGTTGGCGAAGGCGGGGGAGCGGGTGACGCTGCTCGAACGGAACGCACTGGCGCAGGAGGCGTCGTGGGCGTCGGCGGGGATCATCTCGTCGCCGACGCCGGGGAGCGGGGAGTTCGGGCTGCGTTCCTTCCGCCGCTACCCCGCGCTGATCGCCGAGGTCGAAGAAACCTCCGGCATACGGGTCGGCTGGAACCAGACGGGCGAGACGGCGCTGATCGGCGCGGACAACGACCCGCGCCCCTTGCAGGATGTGATGGAGTGGCAGCGGCAGCGCGGTCTGCATGTCGAATGGCTGGAAGGGGCGGCGCTCCGTGAGCACGAACCGCTCCTTGCCCCACATATCACGGCGGCGATTTACGAACGCGACGCGGGCAGTTTGCGCGTCCACATGATGGCGCAGGCACTCGCCCGCGCGGCGACGAACCACGGCGCGACGATCCGCGAATACACGCCCGCGCTCGGCCTCGACACGAGCGGCGACCGCGTGACCGGCGTGCGCACGTCTGAGGGCGTCGTCGGCGCGGATGTCGTCGTGCTGGCGGCGGGGGCGTGGAGCAAGGCGATTGGCGATCTGGCGGGGCTGAATGTCCCGACGATCCCGGTACACGGGCAGATGATGGCCGTTGCCGACCCACCCGTGCCGCTCCGCACCGTCGTCGCGGGCGGCGGCATGTATCTCCTGCCGCGCGCGGACGGCACGATTGCTGTCGGCGCGACGGTGGACTACCAGGGGTTCGCCAAGCGTGTCACGCCGACCGGCATCAATGAACTGATCACGCTCGTGGATCAGTTCGCGCCCTCGCTGAATGGCGCGCGGCTCGTACAGACGTGGTCCGGCCTCCGGCCCAGCAGCGCGGACGGCACGCCGATCATCGGCCCCGCGTCGCACCGTGAGGGGTTGTGGATCGCGACGGGCCATTTCCGGGGCGGCGCGCTGCTCGCGGCGGTGACGGGTGAACTCGTCACGGCGGGCATTCGGCGCGGCACGGTGGACCCTCTGCTTGCCCTCTTCACGCCCGCGCGCTTCGTCTGACGGCGTAGACGCACGCAAGCGGCGATGCGGCGCCCAGGGAGCGAACGTGGCTCCCACATGCTGAAAGCCCAATCCAGCGCGCCGCGTTTGGGTTGCCCCGCACCGCGCATCGGCGTATCCTGACCGTCGTTCGACCGACGAGAGGAGGGCGACGCGCGATGCCAACCGGGAACGATGCCACGGAAACCGTACACGCCGTGATGATCGGGACAGGGGCGATGGCGCCAGGGATCGCGGCGGAGTACGCGCGCCTCGGCCCCACACAGATCGCCGGGCGCGACGAGGCGAAGATCGCCGCCGCGCTCGATGTTGCTCACCGTGCCCTCATCACCCTCGCCACTGAACAGTTGCTCGATCCCGACGAGGCGGAAGCAGCGCATGCTCGCCTCTCCGGTACAACAATTGACGCCGCTGACTATGCCCGCGCGACGGTCGTCGTCGAGTCCATTGTCGAGGATTTGGCGGTAAAGCAATCGCTCTTCGCGATGCTGGACACACGGACGGCCCCGACGACCCTGCTCTGCTCGAACACCTCCAGTTTGCCCATTACCGCCATCGCGGCGGCATTGCGTCACCCGGAGCGCGTGATCGGCACGCACTATTGGAACCCGCCGCACCTCCTGCCGCTCGTCGAGGTCATCCCCGGCGAAAAAACGGCTCCGGAGACGATCGCGGCGGTGCGTGCGCTGCTCGCCCGGATGGAGAAGGAGCCGGTGCAGGTACGGCGCGAGGTGCCGGGTTTCATCTGGAACCGGCTGCAACTCGGCCTCTTGCGCGAGTGCCTCTGGCTCGTGAGCAATGGAGTCGCGACGCCGGAGGATATTGACGCGATCCTCGAACGCGGCCTGGGGCGGCGCTGGTCGCTGACCGGGCCGTTCACGACTGTCCGGCTCGGCGGGCCGCACGTCTTCACGCGCGTCGCGGAGGAGTTGTTCCCGGAGTTCGCGGCGGAACCGATCTTCCCGGACGGCTGGCAGGAAATCTTGACAACGAGCCGCACGGACATTGATAGTGCGGCGGCACGCGCGACGCGGGAACGCGCCCTCGCCGCCCTGCGCCGCAACGACCGGGGTATTCGTGAGGATTTGAACCACAGAGATACAGGGGGCACAAAGAGGGAAAAAGAAGAGGGAAAAGGAGCAGAAAAGTAGCCCGGGGGAAGCAGTTACGCGGTAAATTTTTGCGTTTCTCTTTCTTTCCTCTGTGTTCTCTGTGTCTCTGTGGTTAATGGTTTCTTTCAGCCTGAGGAGGGATAGGATGGCAACGACGACAAACCCGATGGAGCTAGGGCAGGACGTACGGTCGCTCAGTATTTCGGCGATCAAGGAGCAGATGGGGCCGCCGCCGTGGGCACATGAGATCGTCCAGACGAACGGGACGCGCTGCGTCGTCATCTGCCAGGCGCCCGGCCACCCGAACGACACGCACTATCACAAGCAGGACGAGTGGTGGTTCATCGCCGAGGGTGAGCAGACGTGGGAGTTCGAGGATGGGGTAAAAGTTGCGGTTAAGCAGGGCGATTTCATCTTCGCGCCGAAAAATATCTGGCACCACATCTCGGTCGTCGGAGACACGCCGGCGATCCGGGTCGCGATGAGCGCGATCGGTGAGTTCCACCGCTACGATAAGCCCGGCTGCGCGCCAGTGGAGAAGAAGCATGCTTAATCACCCCCCGGATGACCGCGCCGTTCAGATCGCCCTTGATCGCTGGAAAAAGGGACAGGGCGGCGGAATGGGCACCCTCGGCATCGGCAATTACGCCTCCGGCACGTCGAATCCCGTGCAGCAGGCGCTGATGGCCATCGGCGCGGAGACAGTCGCCACGCCCCTGATCGGTGAAGACGGCAACGTGGATGAGCGACTGCGGAAGGTGGATGTGCTCGTCTCGGGTGGCACGCACCTGCACGGCCCAATCTACGATCAACTCTCCTGCCGGATGATCCTGCGGCCGTACGTCGGCTACAACGATATCAATGTGCCCCAGGCGAGCGAGCGCGGCATCCTCGTCTGCAATGTGCCGGACGCCTACTCGGAGGAGGTGGCGATGCAGGCGATCGCCTTCCTGATGGCGGCGAACCGGCAAGTCTATGCCTTCGACAAGGTGACACGCTCGGGCGGCTGGCGCTCCCACATGGGCGACGGCCGGATCATCGTCCACAATTCGAAGGCGCAGACGGTCGGCGTCGTCGGCTTCGGGCGGATCGGGCGTATCTTCGGGCAGCGGGCGAAGGCGCTCGGCTTCAAGGTGATCGCCACCGACCCGTACGTCACGCAGGAAGAGGTCGCGGAGTTGAGCATCCCGCTCCTGCCACTGGAGCAGGTCTTGAGGGAGTCCGACTACATCTCGATCCACGCCTTCCTCTGGGAGGAAACGCATCACCTGATGAACGCCGACCGGCTGGAGATGATGAAGCCGGGCGCATGGATCATCAACACGGCGCGCGGCCCGATCATCGAGGAGGTGGCGCTGGTGGATGCGCTTCGTACCGGCCACCTCGCGGGCGCGGGGCTGGATGTCTTTGAGGTCGAACCGATCACGGAAGATAATCCGCTCCTCAAAATGGACAATGTGATGGTCGCGCCACACATCGCCGTCTACTCCGAGGAGGGACAGATTCGCGCGGCGAAGCGGGCGGCACAGATCGCGACAGTGGCGCTCCTGGGCCAATTGCCGGACCCGATCCCGGCGATTGACAAGGGCCTCTACCGGGCGCTGATCAACGGCGGTATCCCCGTCGCGGAAATCACGACGATCCCCGTCCCGTAGGGGCGATCGCGCCATGACAAAAGCCGGGGCAGAGAACGTGCCCCGGCTTTTGTCATCGTACGGACGTCAATGCTTACGTGAACTGCCAGGAGTCGAAGACAGGCTGAGCGTTCTGTACGAAGGCATCCTCCTGATCCGGCGTCGTCGCGAACTGCAACAAGTACAACTTCCCCTGGTACACCGTGAAGAAGACCTTCGCCTTCGCGGGCGTGCCGTCATCGAGGTTGAATGTGTAGAGCAGACTGCGTGCCGGGTTGCCCCCGACGGTCTCGTTCTGCGGGCCATTCGGGTCGGCCTGGAATGCGTCCAGGCTGGAAATCTGGATCGTTACCGCCTGCACGGCATCATCGAGGGTGCCAGTCGCCGGGAAATCTGTGATCGCGACCGTGAAGGTGCCGCCGGAGTTGGCGTCCTTGAAGATGATGCTCGTGTCGTCCGAACTTACTTTGGAATAAAAGTCCGGCACACTGAAGGAACAGGTGTTAGCCGGGCAGGTGTAGCTCGTATCCGCCACGACCGAACCCGCCGTGCTGACGAGCAACCCGACAAGAACGAACGCAATGAGAGAGATCGCTCGAAACCGTCGTACCATCTTCATACCCCGTACCGTCCCCTTCTTTATCCAGGAGCAACCCCACGCCGCTCCACGTCTCTTCTACAACGATTGAACGGCGGCACAGGTTCCCACTGCCTGCTGCTTGCTGTTCTGCGATCAATCGTCGTGTTGCATCAAGGGTGCATTGTATCTCATGGGAAGCAAATATGCACCTGTAAAAAATCTGCAAACGGGAATTTAACAATCAGGGGCGCTGTCCGCACATTACCCTTCTCCGCACACACAACGGAAACGGGGTGACAAGGATATGCCGAGAGAGAACGAGGGAGTGGGGCATTTTACACTCCCTCGCAGCGCGATGAAATCTACCCGATACGCAGCGGGCGGTGGCCTTGGCCAGGGTCGTTCCCCGGCCCGCCCTGCCCGCCGTTCGGATCGAGGATGATCGGCACACCGAGCGGGATGGCGTTGTTGAAGGATTCGACCGAGAGCCGCGCCGCCATCTGCCGGGCGACATCGCGGAAGGCCAGCGACAAGGGCGAAGCGGCATTCTTGATGACGAGCGGCACGCCCACGTCGCCCGATTCGGACATCTCCGGATCGAGCGGAATTTCGCCGAGCAGCGGCACACCGTAACGTGTCGCGGCCCGCTGCCCGCCGCCCTTGCCGAAGATATAGACCTTCTCACCCGTGGCGGGGTTCGGATAGTACGACATGTTCTCGATGATGCCGAGGATCGGCACATCGAGTTGCTTGAACATGTTGATCCCCTTTTGCGCGTCCGACAGGGCGACCTGCGCGGGCTGCGTGACGATCACCGAGCCGGAGAGCGGCAGCGCCTGCGTGAGCGTCAGTTGCGCGTCGCCCGTGCCCGGTGGCAGGTCAATGACGAGGTAATCGAGTTCACCCCACGCCACTTGCCGGAGAAACTGCGTCAGTAACCCCGCGACCATCGGGCCGCGCCAGATGATCGGCTTGTCGTCCTGCCGGTTGATGAAGCCGACGGACATCAACGTCATGTTGTGCGCGTGGATCGGATTGAGGCGATTGTCCGCCGTCGGCACAGGCGCTTCGTTCGTGCCGAGCATGATCGGGATGCTCGGGCCGTAGATGTCGGCGTCCAGCAGGCCAACCCGGGCCCCTTCGAGCATCAGCGAGGCGGCGATGTTGACCGCGACGGTGCTCTTGCCGACGCCGCCCTTGCCGGAGGCGATAGCGATCGTGTTGCGAATGCCGGGGATCGGCTCCTTGCCCGGCTTGCCGCCGAACATCGAGCGCACCTGCGCCGTGATCTGCAACTCGATATGCGCGATGCCCGGCACCTGCATCAACGCGGCCCGGACATCCGATTCGATCTTGCCTCTGAGTGGGCAAGCGGGCGTCGTCAATTCAACGGTCACGCCGACCGTGCTCCCCTCGATCACGACATTCTTGATCATATTGAGCGTAACGAGATCCTTGTGCAATTCCGGGTCATCCACTGTCCGAAGCGCCGCCATCACGGCGTCCTGGCTCACTGACTGTGTACTGGTCACTGCGATTATCCTCCCGCGTTCCGACGCGCGATATTCCCTGCGTGTAGATCAGGCATGGTGCGCTCATCTCGCCGCGCGCCGCGCGCGAAACGTGCGAGTGGCGCTACCACAAAACAGTGTACTACGTTGACGGCGCAGCAGCCGTTTTTCGGCAACGGGATGCTGATACACTGACCGTGTCGGGGGATGACGGCAAAAGCGTCCGCGACACGCCGAAAGGATGCATCGGGATATGTCCATGAATGCGGCTTGGACGAATTGGTCGGGTGGCGTGACCTGCACGCCCGCCCACCTGGCGATGCCGGAGAGCGAGGATGCCCTTCTCGCACGGTTCCGGGAAGCGGAGCGGGCGGGCGAGGAGATGCGCGTAGCGGGCGCCGGGCATTCGTTCGTGCCGCTCTGCACCAGCACAGGCATGCTGCTCTCGCTGGATGGCATGCAGGGCATCGTAGAGACGAACGCGGCGGCGATGCATGCCACCGTCTGGGCGGGCACGAAGATTCATCAGATCGGCGCGCCGCTGCTTGCTGTCGGCATGGCGATGGAGAACATGGGCGATATTGACCGCCAATCGCTCGCGGGCGCGATCAGCACCGGCACGCACGGGACGGGGCCAACGCTCGGCAACATCGCCACGCAGGTCATCGGCCTTCGTCTCCTCACCGCCACCGGCGATTACCTCGACTGCTCAGCGGAGCGGGAACCGGAACTCTTTTCCGCCGCGCGCGTCTCGCTCGGCATGCTCGGCATCATCACGCGGATCACCCTGCGGGTGCTGCCCGCCTACCACCTGCATGAACACACCTGGGTCGCCTCCTTCGAGGAGTGCATGGACAATCTCGACACACTGATCGCCGCCACGCGGCATTTTGAGTTTTTCTGGCTTCCCGGCGAGGATGTATGCGCAATGAAGCATTGCACCCCACGACCGCCGAGCGGTGGGAAGATCCGGCAGCGGAACCGGTCGTCGCGGGACGGCTGGCACGGTATGTTCATCCCGACCGCGTGGATTGGTGGTACCGGATTCTGCCCTCCGAACGTACCATCCGATTCAATGAGATGGAGTTCGCCGTGCCGGCGGCGCGCGGGCCGGACTGTCTACGCGAAATCCGCCACCTGATGCGGGAGAAGCATCCGGACGTGATGTGGCCAATTGAGTATCGGACTTTGCGTGCGGACGATATTCCGCTCAGCCCCGCCTATGGCCGGGAGACGGTGACGATCTCCATTCACCAGGACGCGACGCTGCCGCATCGCCCCTTCTTCGCCGACGCCGAAGCGATCTTCCGCAACCACCACGGGCGGCCGCATTGGGGCAAAATGCACTGGCACAGCGGGCGTGAACTGCGCGACCTTTACCCGCTCTGGGATCGGTTCCACGCCGTCCGCCGGCGGATGGACCCGACCGGGCGATTCCTGAATGCCTATCTGCGCGAGATGCTGCGCGATTAGTTTTTCCCGTGTGGGGCGGGCAATGCCTCTACCTTGAGGAGGGAACGGGATGCCGGGAACGTCGGATGCAACATTCATGGCAGGCGTCGAGCCGTCGGTGCTGCGGGCGCTCGAATGGCGGCCAATTGGGCCGTTCCGGGGCGGTCGAGTGATCGCCGTCGCCGGTCACCCGACCGAGTTCGCTACCTTCTACATGGGCTCGACGGGCGGCGGCATCTGGAAGACCGAGGATGGCGGGACGTACTGGGAGAATATCTCCGATGGCTATTTCAAGCGCGCTTCCGTCGGCGCACTCGCCATCGCGGAGTCCGATCCGAATGTCATCTACGTCGGGATGGGCGAATCCACGATCCGCAGCAATGTCTCGCACGGTGACGGCGTCTACAAATCCACTGATGGCGGGCGGACATGGACACACTGCGGGCTAACCGAGACGCGCAACATCGGCAAGGTGCGCGTCCATCCGGCGAACCCGGACCTCGTCTATGTCGGTGCCTTCGGGCACGCCCACGGGCCGAACCCGGAGCGCGGTGTCTATCGCTCCAAAGACGGCGGCGCGACGTGGGAGCACGTCCTGTTCCGCAGCCCGGAAGCGGGCGTCGTGGATCTCGCGCTCGACCCGACGAACCCGCGCATCCTCTACGCCGCCTTCTGGGAGGGCGTCCACCGCGCGCACGAGTTGGTCAGCGGCGGGCCAGGCAGCGGCCTCTTTCGCTCGACGGACGGCGGCGACACCTGGGAGGAGATCAGCCGCAAGCCAGGTCTGCCGCAGGGGCTGCTCGGGCGGATGGGCATCGTCGCCTCCCCTGCCAGGCCGGGGCGCGTCTGGGCGATCATCGAGGCGAAGGATGGTTGTGTCGCGCGTTCCGACGACTACGGCGAGACGTGGGAGCGGGTCAACGAGGGCGGCGAGGTGCGACAGCGGCCGTGGTACTACATGCACATTTTCGCCGACCCGCAGGATGCCGAGACGGTCTGGATCATGAACCTCAATGCGTGGAAATCCACCGATAGCGGCAAGAATTTCGCGCAAGTTTCCGGCACGCACGGCGACTATCACGACCTCTGGATTGATCCGAAGTATCCGAAACGGATGGTTCAAGGAAACGACGGCGGCGCGACCATCTCCTTCAACGGCGGCGAGTCGTGGACGACGATCTACAACCAGCCAACGATGGAGTTCTACCACGTCACGACGGACAATCAGACGCCCTACCGCCTCTATGGCGCGCAGCAGGACAACTCGACGATCAGCGTGCCGAGCCGGTCGAGACTCGCCGCGATCACGCAGTCGGACACCTACGAGGTCGGCGGCGGCGAGAGCGGCTACATCGCCGTCCGGCCGGACGACCCGAACATCATCTTCGCGGGCAACTTCGCCGGGATGATTACGCGCTACGACCACCGCACCGGCCAGCGGCAGAACATCCACGCCTGGCCGGAGGAGACGGCGGGCTGGGGCGCGAAGGATGTGAAGTACCGCTTCCAGTGGACCTTTCCCATCCTCATCTCGCCGCATGACCCGGACACCCTCTACATCACCTCGCAGTTCGTCCACCGCTCGACGGACGAGGGGCAGAGTTGGGAGGTGATCTCGCCCGATCTCACTCGCAACGACCCGACGAAGCAGGAACCCTCCGGCGGGCCGATCACGATAGACAGTAACGGCATGGACTGGTACTGCACGATCTTCGCCTTCGCCGAATCACCGATTGAGCGCGGCGTCCTCTGGGCAGGCTCCGACGACGGACTGATCCACCTCTCCCGCGATGGCGGCAAGACGTGGAAAAATATCACGCCGCCCGACATGCCGACGTGGTCGCTCGTCAGCATCATCGAAGCGTCGCCGCATGACACGGGCACGGCCTACGTCGCGGTGGACCGGCACCGGCACGACGACTTCGCGCCCTACCTCTACAAGACGAACGACTACGGCACAACGTGGACAAAGATTGTCGCGGGCATCCCGGAGGACGAGTTTGCCCGCGCCATCCGCGAGGACCCGAACCGGCGCGGCCTCCTGTACGCGGGCACGGAAGCCGGGGTGTACGTCTCCTTTGACGACGGCGCACACTGGCAATCGCTCCGCCTGAATCTCCCCGTCGTCCCGGTCCACGATCTGGTGGTGAAAGATGGAGACCTCGTCGCGGCGACGCATGGGCGCGCGTTCTGGATCATGGATGATCTGACGCCGCTCTATACGCTCGCGCCGGATGTGCTGGCGGCGGACGCGCACCTCTTCGCGCCGCGCCCGGCGATCCGCTACCGGACGCTGCGCGGCTTCGAGGGCGCTGCCGGGCCGGGCAAGACGTACCAACCGGTCGGCACAACGACCTATACCTTCCGCCATACTACCCAGAGGGCGCCCGCGCCCGCGTCCACACCCGCCCGCCCGAACGGCGAGAAGAGCCAGAAGATCCTCGACGCCGGGCAGAACCCGCCCGATGGCGCGGTGATCTCGTACCATCTCCGCGAGAAACCGGCGGGCGAGGTGACGCTTACCTTCCTCGACCACGACGGGAAGGAGATCAAGACCTTCCGAAGCAAGCCAGACGATGAGCAGATGGCACAGGCCGAGAAAAAGAAGAATACCCGTGGCGCGGAGGAGGAGAAGGCCGTGCCGAAGGAGGCAGGGCTGAACCGCTTCGTCTGGAACATGCGTTACCCCGACGCGCGCAATGTCGAGAACGCGATCTATCGCTCCAGCGGCGTCACCGGGCCGCTCGCGCCCCCCGGCACGTATCAGGTGCGCTTCACCGTCGGGGATATATCCACGATCCAGTCATTTGAGATCCGCAAGGACCCGCGCGTTTCGGCGAGTGACGACGATCTCCGCGCGCAGTTCGCGCTCGCCCTCCAGATTCGGGATAAACTCTCAGAGACGAACGATGCGATCATGCAGATCCGCGAACTGCGCGCCCAGGCGGACGGCTGGGAGCAGCGGGCGCAAGGGCGCGATGGCGGCGAGGCGATCATCGAGGCGGCGAAGCGGCTAAAGGAGGCATTGGCGAGCGTCGAGGAGGAGTTGGTGCAAACGCGCTGGAAATCCTCGCGCGACGCGCTGACCGCGCCCTCCAAACTCAATGTCAAACTCGGCACACTGCTCGGCGTCGTGACGGGTGCGGATAGCGCGCCAACGCGGCAGTCGTACGATGTCTTCGCGTCGGTATTGGAGCAGCTCGACCAGCAACTGGAACGGCTGGACACCGTCTTTGGTCGGGAGGTGCCGCGCTTCAATACGCTCGTGCGCGAGCAGGACCTGCCCGCACTGACGGTCATAGAGGGCGATGCGGGGACGGGGCAATAGTGACGCGCGGTATGCTGCGTGGAGCGAATGATCGTGGCAGAAGCAAGGGAGGAATGGCATGACGAGCACAACCGGCAATCTACGCTACGAGGTGGTTGAGGGATGGGAACAACTGCCGGAGGGTTTCCACCACGGCGATGTCGTCGGCGTGGCGACCGACTCTCGGGACCGCGTGTTCATCTACACGCGCAAGGAGGAGCGCGTCATCATCTACAACCGGGATGGCTCGTTCGGCGGCTCGTGGGGTGAGGGGTTCTTTACGCCGCGCACGCACGGCCTGACCATCGCGCCGGACGACAGCGTCTATTGCGTGGACGAGGGGAAAGAGGCGATCTTCAAGTTCACGCCAGACGGCAAACTCTTGCAGACAATCGGCACGGTGGGCGTCGCCTCGGATACCGGCTACGATGGACGGTCGCTGGCGAGCATCACGCGCGGCGGGCCGCCCTTTAACCGGCCAACTAACCTCGCCATCGCGCCGAACGGCGATCTCTACGTTAGCGACGGCTACGGCAATGCGCGCGTCCACCACTTCCGCACGGACGGGCAACTGATCCGGTCGTGGGGCGAGCCAGGAACCGGGCCGGGGCAATTCAACCTCGTGCACGGCGTCGCGGTGGCGGCGGATGGTCGGGTGCTGATCGCGGATCGCGAGAACGACCGCATCCAGTTTTTCAGCCCGGACGGCGAGTATCTGGAGGAATGGCACGACGTGCAGCGCCCGACGAATATCGCGATTGATCGCGACGGGACGATCTACGTCGCCGAACTCCTGCACCGCCCCGGCGACCACTCCCCGCGCCTCGGCGAGATCGCCGATGAGCGGCCGGGCCGGGTGAGCGTCTATGACGCGGCGGGGAAGGTGCTGGCGCGCTGGGGCGGGATGGATCGCTGCGCGCCGGGCAACTTCGTCGGCCCGCACGATATTTGCGTGGATTCACATGGCGATGTGTACGTGGGCGAGGTGACGTACACGATGGGCGTCCGCCCCGGCCTCGTGCCGGACGGCTGCCATACCTTCCAGAAGTTCAAGCGCGTCGGATAAGAGGGGCAAGTAACAAGTCAAAAGATACAAGGATAGGACGTACGCAGATGGTGGAGTTTTTCTTGGTGGAGCAGGCTTCAGCCTGCAGCATCCTGCAGGCTGAAGCCTGCTCCACCACATGAGACAACCTCTCTGCAACCCGCTCTACAATGATTGGCGCGTCAGTCGTTGAGGATCGCCACATCGAGCTGACGGAGGCGCGCGGGGTCGGCGATGATTGCGATACCGACGATCTTCCCGTCGGTGATCGTGAAGCCGAAGACGACGTGCGGCCGTCCTTCTGGCGCCCATACGGCCCCCGCGACTCCGTTGACGAGCGCCGGTTGTGCGGCCCGGGCACGCCCGGAGAACGTCTCGGCCACGGCGGACGCACCGCGAACCTCTGCCGCCAGTATTGGTGCGCCCCTGTCCTGCGCCGTTGCACTCGCACCGACGGCGACGTGGTCGGCGCGGAGCACGACGTCGGGGTCGAGCAGCGTGAGCAGCGCGCCGAAATCGCCGTTACGTGAGGCAGCGAGGAAGGCAGCGACGACTGCGCGCTGGCGGGCGAGTTCGGCGTTGGGGGCTGTCGCCGCTCCCCGCACCCGGCGACGGGCGCGGCTGGCGAGCTGCCGTGCCGCCGTTGGAGAGCGCCCGACGATGGGCGCGATCTCCTCAAAGGGCACCGCGAAGAGGTCGTGCAGCACGAAGGCAAGCCGCTCGGCGGGAGCGAGTGTATCGAGGACCACGAGCAGCGCGAGACCGACCGCATCGGCCAGGAGTGCTTCGTGCTCGGGATCGCCCCCTTCCTGGCGGCGCGCGACCGGCGCGGGCATGGACGCGCCCAACGGCTCCTCGCGCCGCGAGCGACGCGCGCGCAGCATGTCGAGGCACACCCGCGCGACGATTGTCGTCAGCCATCCGCCGAGGTTCGCGACGCCGCTCGTATCGGAACGGCTGAGGCGGAGCCAGGACTCCTGCACAGCGTCGTCCGCCTCGCTCAGGGAGCCGAGCATCCGGTAGGCCACCGCCCGCAGGTGGGTGCGGTGAGCCTCGAATTGCGCTGCCAGCCCGCTGTGTTCGTCCATCGGTCACATTCCTCCGTCAGCATTCGTCATAGTAGTGACGGACGAAACCCGTCCGATGTGACAAGGAGACGTCGAAACCTCGATGTTCAGCATCCCGGTTCGGCAAAGACCCCTGGAGGAGAGTAATCATGCACGCACGAATGAGCAACCCGGCAATGATCCTTCCTGACGCCATGAATGCCATCAGCGCCCTGCTCAAGGCCACGAGAAAGGGTGGCGTGCCGTCGGCAACGCTTGAACTCGTCCATCTGCGCGCGAGCCAGATCAATGGCTGCAGCTTCTGCGTTGATTCGGGCGCACGTAGCGCCAGGAAGGCAGGCGAAACAGACGAGCGTCTTTTCGCGGTCGCCGCCTGGCGGGAGGCACCCTACTTCACCGACGCCGAACGCGCCGCTCTCGCCCTCACCGAGGCCGTTACCCGGCTCGCCGATCAGGTAGATCCGGTACCCGACGCGATCTGGGACGAGGCCACCCGGCACTACGACGAGCAGGGGCTTGCGGCCCTGATCCTCTCCATCGCCACGACCAACCTCTTCAATCGTCTCAACGCCTCCACCCGGCAGGTGGCCGGTGAGTGGGCCCACTGAGCGGCACGGACAGCACACGGGAGGCGGGCGAAAGCCCGCCTCCACCATATTTCGTTGAACCGTTAGTCGAGTTCTTCGTGTGCGAGCGTCGCCGCGACGGGCAGGGGTTCGGGGTGCGGATGTGATGGCGTAATCCGCAGGAACCGCGCGGGAAGCGTCGGCAGCCACCAGTTCCAACGGCCCATCAAGGAGACGAGCGCGGGCACGAGCAACGCGCGGATCACCGTCGCGTCGAGCAGGATGCCCGCCGCCAACCCCGTCGCCAGCATCTTGATCTCCGTCACGGGGGCGGAGGCCATCGAGACGAAGGCAAGCGTGAGAATCAGCGCCGCGCAGGTGACGAGCCGCCCCGTCCGACCGATCCCCTCGACCACCGCCGCGTCCGTCGAGCCGGTCCGGTCGTACTCCTCGCGCATCCGCGCCATGATGAAGACTTCGTAGTCCATTGAGAGGCCGAAGAGGAAGGCGAAGACCATTAGCGGCACCCACGCCGTGATCGAGCCGGTCGCGGTCACGCCGCCAATCAGTTTGGAGCCGTAGCCGTGCTGCCAGACGAGCGACAGGATGCCCCACGCCCCGCCGACCGAGAGGACATTGAGCACGACCGCCTTGAGGGGCAGCAGCAGCGAGCGGAAGGCCCGCACGAGCAGCAGGAAGGTGAAGATGGCGATGAGCGCGATCATCAGCGGGAAGTTCCCGTAGACAGCGGAGACGAAATCGGCGTTCGCGGCGGCATCACCGCCGATGCGCGCCTGCGGTGAGCCGCTATGAGCCGCCTGCCTGACATGATCGAGGGTTGCGCGGCCCGCGCCGGAGTGCGCGTCGGCTGTCGGGATAATGGTGATCAGCGCCGAGCCGTCACGCCGCCACGCGGACTCATTGGGGGCAATCGCCGTCCGCACGCCGTTGACGTGCGCGAGACGCACCGTGACCGTGTCGGCATCCGCCGGTTGCGCCAGGGCGTAGATCGGGGTGAGTGCGCCCGCGCCGATCCCCGCGTTTTCGAGAGCAACGAGACCCTGCCGCGCGTCGCCGGACTGGGCGAGGGCATCCGCCCGCGGATCGCCGGGATTGAGGGTGAGGGCGCTCGCTAGCAGCGCGCCGAGGATGAGCAAGGCCGCGCCCGCGGCGATCCAGCGCCGCCGGATGACGATGCGCGCCCACGCGGTCCAGGCATGGCTGACATGCGCCTCACGGCGGCTCCGCGGCCAGTCCAGCCACGGCCCGACGGTGGCGAGAACAACGGGCAGGAGCGTGATCGCCACGACGACGCTGACCAGCGGGATCAGCATTCCACCGATGCCGACGCTCCGCAGGAAAGGAATCGGCAGGGCGATGAGCGCGAGCAGCCCGACCGCGACCGTCGAGCCGCTGTGGATGACCGCCATGCCTGCCGTCTCCATCGCGCGCTGGACGGCGTCCGCATTCGCGTAGCCCGCCGCCCGCTCCTCGCGCCAGCGCACCACGATGAGCAGCGCGTAATCAATCGCGACGCCGAGCCCGATCAGCCCGATCAGGAACTGGACGATGAACGAGACATCGGTGACGGTGGTCACGCCCCAGACGAGCAGGAACGTGCCCATGATCGCCGGAATGGCCATCAGGAGCGGGACGAGGGCGAGGAAGGAGCCGAAGACGATGGCGAGGATAATCAGCGCGCCCAGCCCGCCGACGAGTGACTCGGTGAGGACACTCCCGCCCCCACTCGTCGCGCTGGCGCTACTGAGCGCCGTCGTACCAGTCACATGGAAGGGGGCGCCCGCGACGCGGAGATCGCGCACCGCCGCCTGCACGTCGTGCAACCCCTGCGTCCCGTCCGCGAAACCGACGGGGCTGGTCGGGGTAGCAACGAGCGCGAAAGTCGTCCGCCCATCCTGCGAGACGAAGGCGCGGTCGCCGGTGGAGGGATAGGAGACGATATGCGCGCCCGGTATCGCCGCGGCGACCGTGGAAAGCGCACCGGTCAATTGGTCGGTGATGCCGGGCGCGTCTACCGTCGTGCCGTCCGGCAGGGTGACGACGAGCACGACCGGCGGCGTGCCGATGCCGTACGTGCGAAGAATCGCGTCGTTCGTTACCGAGGACTCCTGGCCGGGCGAGGAGAACTGCTTCGAGAGCGCCCCGCTCGCCCGCGAGACGGTGAGGATGCCGACGACCGTGACGGTGAGCCAGAAGAACGCGACGATCAGTTTGTGGCGAAGAATCCAACGGGTGAAGACTGTCATAGAAGATCCTCCCGTGATGAAACACCGAACCAGAGCGCTATGGTCACTGTAGGGCCGGATCGGCCGCACTGTAAGTGAAGAACATCCTGTCTTCGGGGTGACATCTGTCATATGCGCCTTCGTCCGCGGCAGCGCCGCACCACGCATCGCGGTCCGTGCCAGAAACAGCACGATGCTACAATGATGTCGGAAAGGGGAAGCAATGGCGACGATGGATGACCTCCAGATCATTGATACCGCGAAGCCAAGCCGTCCGTGGCGGCTGACGATGCGCCCCGATCCGGCCTCCACACTCGATGTTGGGGATGCACTCACGGGCCGCGAAGTGCGCATCCTTTTCTGGTTGCCGGTCATGCCGCTGGTCTTCCTCGCGTATCCGATCGTCTGGCTGGTCCAGACGCCGCTGTCGCCACCGCGCATGGCGATCGCCGTGGCGGGATTGTGCGCGTTTGTCGTGATCCACCTCCGGACGACATTCCGCGTCATCGCCTCGTATACGCGTACCGCCGCTCGTCGCCCGCCGTGGATCGCGCTCGCGGTTCAGTTGGCGCTGGCATGTGGGCTCGGACTCGCGTTCGGACTCTCCTTTTTTGGCTTGCTCATCAAGACGGGTGGGGACATCGGCCTCGCGCTCCCAATTCGGGCCGCGCTCAAGGGGATCGCCGGGGTCACGGCGCTCACCATCGCCATAGGATTCGTGACTGGATCAGGCGGAAGCGCGACGGCGCAGATGGCAGCGATCACGATGTCTGTCGGTCTCGTTACGCTCAGCGTCGGCGGCCTGCTCGAAACGAATCGGAAGTTGCGGGCGGCGCGCGAGGAGAACGCCCGGCTGGCGGTCGCGGAGGCGGTCGCGGAGGAGCGACTGCGTTTCGCGCGTGATTTGCACGACCTGCTCGGTCACAGCCTCTCGCTGATCGTCCTCAAGAGTGAGTTGGCGGGCCGATTGCAGCGCGTGGACGCGGAGCGCGCCACGGGAGAGATACGGGATGTGGAGGGCGTCGCGCGCGAGGCGCTGCGCGAGGTGCGCGAGGCCGTCGCCGGCTATCGGCAGCCGACACTCGCCACCGAACTGCCGGGGGCACGGATCATGCTCGCGGCGGCGGGTATCGCCTGCGACGTGGACGATGCGGCGGGCGATCTGCCGCCTGCGATTGATGCCATCCTGGCGTGGACAGTACGCGAGGGAGTGACGAATGTCATCCGGCACAGCCATGCCCGCCATTGCACGATCCGCGTGACGTGTGCGGACGATATGGCGAGCGTCGCAGTAGCCGATGATGGAAGCGGCGTGCGTACCCTGATTCCGGACGCGACCGGAAACAGTGGGAGCGGCCTCGCGGGCCTCGCGGAACGTGCCGCTGCCCACGGTGGCGGCTGCGAAGCGGCGACCCGCGCGGGTGGCGGTTTCCGGCTCTTCGTCTCGCTGCCGGTCAACGAGTCCTCAGCCCTCAGTCTTTCGTGATGATCCGCGTGCTATTGGCGGAGGATCAGGCGATGGTGCGGGGCGCGTTGGCCGCGCTCCTCACGCTCGAGGGCGACATCGAGATCGTCGCCGAGGCCGCGCGCGGCGACGAGGTCGTCTCACTGGCGCTCGCCACCCGACCGGATGTCGCGCTCCTTGACATCGAGATGCCGGGCGGCGACGGACTGACCGCTGCCGCCGCGCTGCACGCGCAACTGCCGGCCTGCCGTGTCCTCATTCTGACGACCTTCGGACGGCCCGGCTACCTGCGCCGTGCGATGGAGAGCAGCGTCGTCGGCTTTCTCGTCAAGGATGCCCCCGCCACCCAACTGGCGACAGCGATCCGGCGGGCGATGGCGGGCGAGCGTGTCGTTGATCCCGCGCTCGCTGCCGCCGCGCTCAGTGAGGGCAATAACCCGCTCACGGCGCGCGAGCGCGAGGTCCTGCGGGTCGCTGCTACCGGCCTGAGCATCGCCGAGGTTGCCCGCTCCATCAGCCTCTCGGATGGCACGGTGCGCAACTATCTCTCGTCGGCGATCCAGAAACTGGAGGCGCACAACAGCACGGAAGCGGCGCGCATCGCGGAGCAGAAGGGCTGGCTGTAGGTCGAGAGCAATGAGCAACGAGGGAATAAACGTTCGCTGTTCGAACTACATAATGCACGAAACTCCGAACCCCCAACTCATCGCTCGTTGCTCATTGCTCATTGCTTTTCCCTTTACGGCGCGATCTCCGGCGCGCAGAAGAGATAGACGAGTTCCTTGATATGTGCGAGGGCGTCCGAGAGGCGGACACTCTCGTTCGCGCCGTGGGCGCGGCTCTCGCGCATGCGACCCAGACCAACGGTAGCGATCTGATCGGTGCCGATCGTTTCCGCGACATTCGCCATATCGGTCGAGCCGCCGCTGCCGGTGCGGTGGAAGTCCGCGTCGGTGTAACCGTGGAGGCGCTTCATGATCGTGACGAGTTTGTTGGCGAGGGGATGATTCGCGCTCTGATAGTACGCGGGATATGCTTTCATGAACGAGACCTCCACCGCCTTCGCGCGGCTCCGCTCCTGCCCGCGCTCCACCGCCGCGCGGATCTCGCGCTCGACATCCTCATACCGCTCTTCCGGGATGAAGCGGCGGTTGACGACGAGGGTACAGGTCGCGGGGACGATGTTCGATTTGACGCCCGCATGGATGATGTCGAGGTTGAACATCGGTCGGAGGTGATCGGGAGCATTCGGCGCGGGGGCGAGGGGCAAGGCCGACCGCCGCGCCTCGACTTCGCGCTTGAGGGCGAGCAGTTCGATCATGATCGGCACTGCCTCCTCGATCGCGTTGATGCCATTGTAATTCGCCCCGGAGTGGCACGAGACACCCGTGACGGTGATCGTGATGTCCACCGCGCCATTGGAACCGAGGCGCAGCACCGGGTCCTGCGACCCTTCCATGCAAAGCACGGGGGCGCGGACGTAGCCGAGTTTGGCGAGATGCCAGATGCCGGGGTAGACGCCGATCTCCTCGTCGGTGCAGATGCAGGCGGTCAGGTCCCAGACCGGCTCCAGACCGAGATCGCGGATCACGTCGAGGGCGGTAAGGAGCGAGGCGATCGTCCCCTTCATATCCGCGACGCCGCGCCCGTAGATACGTCCGTCGTGCAACTCCGCGCCGAAGGGGTCGTAATCCCACTGCTCCTCGACGGGCACCGTGTCCATGTGCGCGTAGACAGTCAGCGGCGGTTTGCCCGCTTTGCGCGTGGCGACGAGATTGACGCGGTCGCCGTCGAGGGGCAGCGGGATCGCCTCAATCAGTTCGGGCGGGATGATGACCCGCTCGGTGGTCAGTCCCGCCGCCTCGAACTGCGGCGCGATCAGGTCCACCAATCTCTCGTAATTGCGGCCGGGCGGGATGGAGTTGTCTATGCGAATGATCGCGCGCAGCCGCGCGAGAAAGGCCTCCTGCCGCGCGTCCACCGCCGCGAAGATCGCATCCCAATCCAACGATTGCCCCGTCCTGCCCGCTGCCATCATGCACCTCCGTCATCACCGCGTCTGGACCGGTGATCCGCTGCCGTTGCCGTGGCTGGGACTTCCCAGCGAAGTGGGGGGAAGTATACGGCACATGTCGTTCAGGTGGCTGCCACGTCTGTGGAGCGAGGATGCACCGACGCTCCACCCCGCGGGCGATCCAGCGCAAGAGGAGGGAGCGCGGCCTGCTCGACCGCGCTCCGTGTCTCATCATCGCCGGAATTCTACTTAACGGTGAAGCCCTTAATCATGCCGAGGTGCGTGTGCGGATCACCGTTCGGCTTCGACTGATCGGGGACATTGCAGATCGCCACGTAGTTGCCCGGCGTGAGGTCGAGTACGACGATGCCGGTGTTGCCCTTCGTCAGGGCATTCATCCCGCCCATCGGGATAATCGGCGGCGGCCCGCTCGGCGGTGCGGCGAAGTATGCCTTGACATCGTCCGCCGTCTTGCCGGGCGGTAGTTGGTTGACCGAGAATTCATGGAACTGCGCGCCGGTGTTCGCTACCGTGTACATGCTCTTCCCGGCGGGCAGCGTATCGGGCATCGTGAAGTTGAAGTCGAACAGCGTGATCGTGCCGTTCACCGCTGGCAAGGGAGCCGCGACAGCCGGGGCGGCGGTCACCTTGAGTGGCACGAGCATGCCCTTGGCGAGATGCGGGATCTTGTCCGCGCTCGCGATGAAGCAGGCGATCATGTACTGACCCTCAGGAAGATTCAGGATCACCTCGGCGTTGCCGCCGGGGAGGATCGCACCCGGCCCGCCGGGGAAGGTCACGAGCCCGAACGCCGCGTCCGGCCCCTTGGCGAAGGCCGCACCGAGTTGGTCGGGCGTGACGCCGGTGTTAAGGAGCATGAACTGGGCATGATGCAGATCCTTGCCGGTGTTCTTCATCTGCACGCGGGTCGGGCCGCCGGGAATGCTGCCGAGCGTTTTGTAACCGTAGTCGAAGGCCTCAATGACCATCGTCTGGATGCCGCCGGTCGTGCCCGCCGCCGCGCTGCCGGACGCGGTCGTCGCGCTCACACTACTGGCAACGGCGCTCCCGGCGGGCCGGGTTGCCACCGCGCTGCTTGCGGCTGCTGTCGCGACAGGCGCGGTTGTCGCTGTCGGGGCGGGAGTACTCACAACAGCACTCGCCGCCACGGAACCGGCGGGGCGGGTCGCGGCCGCCGCGCTCGCGGCAGCGGACGTTGGCGCGGCGGTGGTCGGCGCGGCCGTTGTTGCCGCGGGTTTCGGCGTATCCGTCGCCTTACTCCCGCCGCACGCGGCGAGAATCGCGCTTCCCGCCGTCGCACCCGCGATGATGAGGAACCGTCGGCGTCCGAGTCGTGCTCCAACCACTTCCAGTGTACCGTTCAAGACTTCCTCCTTCGATCTTTCCTAAATAGTCCGCGCAGCACGCGCCCATTATAACAAAGCATCTTTGACAACAGTTCTCGCAAGGGGAAAATTGCAGGGCGTATGCATTCTCGATGATGAGTAGCCGGAATCGTGAATATGCGCTTGAGGATTTCCGTGCCGGCACGAGGGGGCGTAATCGCGGAACGGGATTGTCTCCCCATCCCCGGAATTGTGGGCAGCGCGAGCATCAAGGGCCGGTACCGTAACGCCAAGCGTAATATTGAATGCCGACGTTGCCGAACTCCACCTTGAAGGCGTCCGGGTTGGACGGCGTGTAGGTCAGCACGCGGCGCTCGAACGCCTGCACGAGCACGCGATGGCTCTGCCCCGCCACCCGCACATCGGCCCAGAATGGCTCCGTCAGCGCGATTCCGACGACATCCAGCCCCACCTTCGTCCGGAACGCGTCGAACGCGCTCGGCACCCCGTGGCCGGTCTGCACGTCAATGGTTGCGATGGTCGCCAGCGGGTCATTGACACTGTCCGCGGTCGTGCCGCTCCCCTGCGGCGTCAGGAGCAGTTGCACCGGCTGGCCCTTCGCGGTCTTCGTATCCACGGCTGGGCCGGAGGCGAGATCGCGATACAGTGGGAAGGTGTTCTCCATATCGCCCGCGACCGGGACGGCGGCCGGCGCGCGTTGCTCGGTGCGCGTTTCGCCGGTCTGGAGCGCCCCGGTGATCATCTCCCGCACGAGCAGGCCGGATGTGACGACGGTGCCTTGGCCGGGTACCTCGCCGTTCAGCTCCATCCGCCCCTTATCGAAATATTGAACGAGGCGCTGCGCGGAGGCGGGGGATGGGTCGCACGGGACGATGTTCCCGCACCGTTTATCGCGGAGGTATGGCTCGACCCGGCCCTGTGTGGCGTTCGCCAGCGGACCCCAGAAGTTGGGAACGATCTGCTCGTCCCGCTGCCAGCGAGCGGTGAACTCAGGCGCGGCGAAGGAGTCCGCGGCGCTCACCGAGCACGCCAGCAAGAATGCGGTCAGGACGACAGCTGGATGATATTTGCGCGTGCCCATTGCACCCTCGACCGTGCATCTCGAACTCGCAGCGGAGAACTTCACCCTTTGCGGGATTCCCTCCATTCTCATCCAGATTTTATCACATCGTCTCCGCCTGGCCGACGTGATCGTGTCGCCGCCCCGGTAGTGCTACCGGGGCGGCGAATCCTAACGAATCAATCCCCTGCGCGTCCGAGCGATCAGTGAGGCAGATAGGTACGCTCGGTAGCGACCTCCACCCCCAGCCGCCCCAACTCGATCGTCCCCGTCTCCGGGTGGTACTCCAGCCGGTATCGTTCGAAGTACTGCACCAGGTATGTCTGCCCCGTGTCCGCGTTCTTCTCCTTCACCGGCTCGCTGATCGGGAAGCCGAATTCCGCCAGCCCGCCATTGGTGTCCCAGAAGGTCGCGAACGGCGCCGCCAGGGTGTGCCCAGTCTCTTGATAGTACCGCGCGCCCGTCGGCGTCGCCCCCGCCGTCACGGGCAGGAACGCCGCCTCACCCGCGCGCCCCGCCGTCACCTCACGCGCCAGCAGCCCAAGCTCGGTCTCGTACGGCGTCCCCTTGAACTCGGGATGGTACTCCATGCGCGCGCGCTCGAAATACTGCACGGTGCGGATGACGCCATCCGCCCCCCGCTCCGGGAACTCCTCGCTGATCGGCATCCCGAGCAGCGCGACACCGCCGTTTGCCTCCCAGTAGGCCTTGAAGCCGAAGTTCACCGAGTGCTTGGTCTCCGGGAAGAAGCGATGATCGGCGGCGGCGGCGAACGGCGCGACCGGCGCGAATGCGACGTTGGTCATCCCCGCGCCGGTAGCGGGCGCGGTGTTTGTCGCCCCGGTGCCGGTGGATGCACCGGTGGAGGGCGCGACCGGCTGGGGGATTGCGGGCACCGGGGTTATGGCCGTCGGGTTGTTCGCCGCCGGCGTGGTCGGCGCGGCGGCGGGTTGCGCCGTCGTCGCGCCGGGCGCGAGCGCCGTGCCGGTCACCTTGCCGCCGGGTGGCTCGGCAGTCACGGCGACCGATGGCCCATTCGCGGGAGCCGTGCCACCGGTCACGGCGCTGCCCGGCCGCTCCGTCGTGACGTCGTTGGGCGTGCTCACCAGACCCGATTGCGGGCTCGGGGCTTGCGCGGCGTTCGTCGGCTCCTGGCGGCCCGAGCCACCGGGGCTCCCGCCCGCCAGGAGGCTATGCCACCCATAGAAGTTGTACCCGTTTGGCGTGCCGTTCGCGTATGTTGCACCATCCTGCCCGCGTGCCAGTAGGATCAGCGTGTTGTTCACGACGCCGAGCCCTGGCGCCGCAGTCACCGCGCCGCCCGGCCCGTACCAGTTCCGGAAGGTGTAGCCGCCGTCCAGGCTCGTGTTCACATAGATCGCATTGTCCCCGCCCTGCACCGCCAGGTAGAGTGCCCCGCCCAGCCCGGCGAGCGCGGGCGCGGAGGGCACCGCGCCGGTCGGCGCGCCGCGCCACCCCGCGAAGTGCATGCCGTCCACGGTGCTGTTGATATAGATGACGTTGTCCAGCCCGCGCACCGCGACGTAAAGCGTGTTGCCGATCGTCGTGACCGCTGGCACCGACGAGACCACGCCGCTGCCGAACGAGCGCCAGCCGCCGAAGGTCCCCCCGTCGGTGGTGGTGTTGAAGTAGAGGTTGTTATCGAGCCCGCAGGCGAAGATGTAGAGGACATTGCCGAGCGCGGTGAGGGCGGGTGCGCCGCAGGTCCCCGCCCCGACCGATGCCCAGCCCAGGTAGTGGTATCCGTCGTACGTCGTGTTGAGGTAGAGGTTGTTGTCCAGGCCGCGCACGGCGAGGAACATCCGGGAGCCGATCGTCGCGGCGGAGGGTGTGGTGCTCGCGCCCGGGCCGACGGACTGATAGCCGGCGTAGTTGAGGCCGTTGCTGCTGGGGTCGAGATAGATGTTGTTGTCCACGCCGCGGACGAAGGCGAAGAGGGGGCCGAGGGTGGCCGCCGCCGCCGCCGGGTTGGCGAGCGGCGTGAAGATGAAGAACGTCCAGGGGGCGGACACGCTGTTGTCCGGGTTGCGCACCGTGATCTGCGCGGTGCCGCGCGCGGCGACATCGCCGGCGTTGATCGTCGCCGTCAGCTGAGTCACATTGACGAAGTTCGTCGTACGCGTCGAGCCGTTGAAGAGCACCTGCGCGCCGCTCACAAAGCCGGTACCGTTGACGGTGAGCGTGAAGGTCGGATTGCCGACCGGCACCGCGATCGGGCTGAGGCTGGTGATCGTGCTCGGCAGCGCCGGGATCGGGATTTCCCACATCCCCCGCCCGTACGTCGCCGCGAAGAGCGTCGTCTGTGCCTTATCCATGAAGAGTTGCTCGACGCCGACGTTCGGCAGGCCGGTGAGCCTGCTCCAACTCGTGGACGCACCGTTCTCACTCGCGACGTAGACGCCAACGTCCGTGCCGACGACCAGGACATTGCTCGGGCTCGACGGATACTCGACGATCGAGATCGTCGGGATGTTCGGAAGATCACCGCTGAGACTCTGCCACGCGCCGCAGTTGACGGACTTCCAGACGTGGGGAACGCCGAAGTCGCTGAACGTCACGTACGCGATGGTCGAGTCCGCGCTGTCGATCCAGATCGAGACGGGTCGGGCGCCCGACGGCAGGCCGGAGCCGCAGGCGCTCCACGACGCCGCGGAGGATGTATTGGCGTTCGTGGTGCGGAAGATACCACCGCGACTGCCCGCGTACATCACCGCGCTATTGGAGGGCGCGATCGCGACGGATCGAATGAAGGGGAAGGAACCGGTCGAGACCGTCGGGCTCGTCCATGTCGTCCCGCCATCGATGCTTTCGCAGACCCGCCCGAACTCATCGACACTGGCGATGTGATTGCCGTTGTTGATGTCGATGGCGAAGGGGTTGTTGAACATCCCGTTGCCGTAGCACACATTTGTGCCACCACCGCCAAGCGTGGTCCATGTGATCGCGGTCCCGGCGTTCGCATTGGTCGTGCTTGCGAGGAAGCCGCTGTAGCGCTCGACGTAGGCGTGATTCGCGTTGGACTTGTCAACGCCCGCCTGAAACCCGTCTCCGCCATAGATCTCGGCCCAGGTGCCCAGCGATGTACTCGCGGTGCGCACGTTCCCGTTATCCTGCAGCCCGCCGATCACCACTGGGGTGGTCATATAGTTCGCGGCCGCGTCGCCCCCATAAAAGGTCGTGGCATTCAGGTTATTGTTGATGTTTATCCACGATGTGCCGCGATTCGCCGTCTTGACCATGCCACCGTCGCTCCCGACGAAGAGCGGGCGGGGCGTGCCGGAGTTTCCGAAGGCCCCCGCGTGCATGTCGGGATGCAGCGGGGAGGAACAGGGCAACGGACCGCCGCTGCAGTACACATCGGAGAGTTGCGTCCAGGCGGTGCCGCCCGTCGCGGTGATGAAGGCGTTCAGGCCGCCGATGGACACAACGTTCGCGTCGGTCGGGTCAATGGTGACGAAGAGATCATATTGCCCTTGGGTGCCAAGCGGATCGGTCGGCGGCGCCGCGAGCTGGGTCCAGATTCCACCCCCGTTCGTCGTCTTGAAGAGTCCGAGCAAGCCGCTCGTGCTCGCGCTGCTGATAATCAGGTAGAGCGTGCTCGGCGAACTGGCGCTCTCCGCCAGTTGAGCGCGCTGCCAGGACGTCGCCGCTGGCAGCGGGGACGATCCGGTAAGGAGCGTGAACGGGGAACCAGCTGTCGACTTATAGACCCCGGCGTAGGATGTGCCGCCGTTGAGGTCGCTGACGGTCACGTAGACGCCGTTCGACCCCGGTGCCGCATTGTCGATCGTCACGTCCGTGATCATCGCTGTGGACGGCACCGAGGCGACGGTGACCTGGGACCAGCTATTGCCACCGTCACCTGATTGGAAGAGCCCGCTGGTCGTGCCCGCCCAGACCGTCTGTCCATGAGCCGCGATCGCACCGATGCCGCGCCCGTATGGGCCGAAGGTGCCGTAGCCCTGGAGCGTCCAGCTCGTGCCGCCATTGGTTGTCTTCAGTACACCCGCGCCATTGTAGATGACGAGCGAATTGTCCGGGTGACCGGCGGGGAAATTGGCCTCGCCTGTCCCGGCGTAGACGGTGTTGTCGGTCGTGTCGATCGGATCAATCGTGAGCGATCCGATCGCCAGCACCGGTTGATTGTCCGTCAGCGCGGCCCAGGAGGCGCCACCGTCCGTGCTCTTCCAGACACCGCCGCCCGCGGTGCCGATGTAGATATTCCCGGTGTTCGGGCCGATCGCGATCGCGGTCACGCGGCCTGACGCGAGGTTCGCGTTGTATTCCGCATTGGCCGGCCCTTGATTATAATCGATCGGCGCCGGGCCGAGGGGGTTCCATGTGCCGGTCGGTGAGCCAGGGGTGCTCGCGGCGTTACCGCCCGCCTTCCTGCCGCCGATCGCGGTGCCGGGCAGGGCATTCATGCCGGGCAATCTCCCCGCCTGCACGAGAGCGTCGAAACGCGCCTTTGCGGAGAGGCCGGGGCGCTGCTCTATGTACCATTCCTGTTGCGCGGCGTGGTTGCCCGGCTGGGCAGGATGCGCGGTTCGGTACGGGTTCGGCGCCGGGTCGGGCGCAGGCGATGCCGCGACCGAAACCGATGCCGGCGGTACCAGCGCGAGAAGCAACGCAGTCAGAGAGATTAACACACCAACGAACCGCACGCGGCGATGGCCGTCTGTTTTCCCCATATCCCCCCCGAGGTGGTCTCCAAAGGGCTCGTCCCCACGAACCCGGTTTCTAGAATACCGTGTGATTGTCGGAATGTCTAAATAGATGCTGCAAAGTTCGCGCGACCGTGAAACCACGGTGGATAAGGGGAAATGTCCAGGGTTATGCTTGTCCGTCTGCGCGAATTTACCAACTCTTACTTAGTCCTAATAGAACGCAGAAATGTCTGGTCCTATCGAACGCAGAGCTTAAGTCCCGGTATGAGGAACAAGGATCATGAATGTGCGCTTCTTTGGGAGGATTTCCGTCTCACGCGAAAAACCCAACCGATTCCTGTGTACGCAAACCATGTCCGTACACACCGACATTGATATTGGGCCTCGCCGTGTGAGAATTGCCGGAGTGTAACAATCTGTAGACATCTCCGGCGGCTGCATACATGCAACCTTTGTCGGCAATAATGATGTTGATAATGATTTCTCTCGATTCGAGACATCATTCAATCCCCTGCGGCGAAACGAATGCGGAGAGCGCCATCCTGCATTTTCGCGCCAATGGCGGTGCGTCGCGCGAGCATATCGGGCAGCATGATGTGATGTTTGTGCCAGCCGACCTGAATATCCAATTCGTCGCCGCGCTGGTGAAGATCCACACGCTCATCTGCCATGAATGGCATATCGAGGACGAGGACGATCTCCTCCCCCTCCCGCTCGATCCGCTGCGGCTGGCCGCGGTAAAAGAACTGCGCCGGGTCGCGATCGCCGTAGAGTTCGTCCGCCACACGGGAGAGGAGCGGCATACCGACGATCTCCTCTGTGAAGTACGGCACGGAGAAACGCGGCAGCGGCCCGAACGACTCGTCAATCACCTGCTGATACTTCGCCTGCGTTTCGCGGAGGGAGTCATAGAGGCTCCCCTCCCCACCCGCTGGGAGAACGCGATTGATAATCGCGCCATCCACGAGATAGTTGAAGAGGCTGAGATAGGTGAGCGAGCGTTGCGCCTCGCGGATCACCATCCGTTCGAGGTTGACAACGACGCGCACCGAGGTGATGTCCGGATTCGTGAGCAGATCGCGCACGGCGGTGAGGCGCGACACCATCGTGTCCACGGTGTCGAACAGTTCATCCCCCGCGACGGGCATCGAGGTGACGCGCCTGACGACCGGCCGCATCATCTTTGCCATCCGGCGGACGGTCGGGAAGAGGCGTTGCATCCACCAACTCATCACATCCGGCAGGCTGAGCAATTTGAGCGTTTCGCCCGTCGGGGCGGCATCCACGATTACCGTGTCGTAGGCGCCGCTCTCGGCATGCCCCTTGATGCGGAGAAGCGCGAACAACTCCTCGGTACCGGGCATGACGGTCAATTCCTCATTCGTCAGCCCCACAAACCCCTGCCAGGCGAGCAAATCCGTGAGATACTGCTGCACGCGGCCCCAGTTACGCTCCATCTCGTGCAGCGCGTTAACTTCCTGCGCCCAAAGATTCGGCGCGACGTGGATCGGCTCGGCCTCCAGACGGGTGTCGAGCGCGTCACCGAGTGAATGGGCGGCATCGGTACTCAGGATGATCGTGCGCTGGCCGCGCTCGGCGCACCGGAGCGCGGTCGCCGCCGCGACGGTCGTCTTGCCGACGCCGCCCTTCCCCGTATGGACAAGAATCCGAACCATGAAACCCCCAGATCGTTGACCACGCGGGAGCGGCACGCACGCCCTCTCGCCAGTATCGCACCCCGCCCTATCAGCGTCACGCAATCAGATGAAAAGACACGGGAGGCCGCGATCGTCCATGAGGAACTGAACGATCATTCGCCGTCGGTTTTCGATACGCGAATCAACTGATGCCGCCCAAATCGAACGAAAGCGCTCCAGATCGGGATATGTGATAGATTGCGAGGAAGTGACATCGCCGCTACCGAAGAGCATCTTCGATTGGCGCACAACAACTGTCGGTCAGAGTCTTTCATTAACATAATAGACAATAATGGTTTCTGATGGAGGTCCGTCTCACGCTCTCAATCTGGTCAAGCAGTGTCAATATTGGCGACATTGCTTTGCGCTCTCCTGAGCGACAATGATCCTATTTCCGGCACGATATTCCCGCGTGCGTAGCCGTGAAACGCCGTCTTGATCTTGGGAGCCGACTCGCCCCGCTTGGAGTATCGGCGTGTAAGGTCGCCTGATACTTGCAAATAACGGAGGACACTTCGATGTTTTTTCGTAATGACCGCGCTGCTCCTCCACGCTCATCGCCCCCTTCCCGCATCGAATCCGCGGCGCGTGAGGCTCTATAGAGGCGCGTAATTTACAAACCCATACCAGCCGGTTCGCGGTTTGGGCCATTTTCCTACCGGCGGCCAGGATATGTGATACTCGCGTCGCTCGCGGCCGGGCGAGCGCGTGCCCAAGTCGCCTGCTTATCCCACGCTCGAATACTACGATCCGACAAGGCGCATGGACTGTGCCACATCCGTTCGATATTTCCCCTCTTGATCGCGGAGTACCGTGCAGGTGATGTGTGGGAGTATCGTCATGCTCCTGCCACAGCCGCACAGATGGCAAGCAGGGCGCCTTCAGCGCCGAACGATGAGGAAGATCTCCTCGCAAAGAAAAACGCCCCGCCAGGGGGCGTACAATGCGAAATCGTGATTTTCCGTATGATTTCGTCGCTTCATTGGTCATTTTCACAACCATTACGCGCCCGCCGCGCCTTCGGCGGCGAACGGGAGCTTCTTGCCGGGGTTCATGATGCCGTTCGGATCGAGCGACCGCTGCATCTGGCGCATCAAGGTGACGGCGGCGCCGAGTTCGGCGTCCGCGTAATCGCGGCGGACGACGCCGATACCATGCTCGCCACTCGTCGTGCCACGATATTCGAGGGCGAGGGCGTGGATGTCCTCGGTGAGCAACTTCGCACGCGCGATCTCCTCCGGTGTATGGTGGACGACGATCGCGCTGTGGACATTGCCGCTGCCGATGTGGCCGTAGAGGACGACGGCGACCTGCCGCTTCTCCGCCGCCTCGGCGATCTTGCGGAGCGTCGCAGGCATGTCCTTGAGCGGGACGCAGATGTCCTCCCCCATCCCGACGCGCGTGCCGCCGGGGACGACGAGCGACGAGGCCGCGCCGAGCACCGCTCGCCCCGCCCAGAGCGCTTCCATCTCCTTTGGGTTGGTCGCCGTCTCGACGCTCGTCGCGAGTTCCCGCGCCACCTGCTCGATGCGGCCGACGGTGTCCGCGACGACCGCCGAGGTGCCGTCCGCCTCGATCAGGAGCATCGCCGCGCACTCGATCAGTTGGAGGTCTGGCTTGTAGATGTTGACGGCGCGGATAGCGGAGCGGTCCATGATCTCCAGCGCGGCGGGCAGGATGCCGCTCCGGAAGATGCGGCGTGTCATCTCCGCCGCGTCCTCCAGGCTGTCGAAGCGCGCGACGACGAGGCCGCGTGCCTCCGGCTTCGGGATGATCCTGAGGCGCAACTGCGTGATGACGCCGAGCGTCCCCTCAGACATGATGAAGAGCGGCGTCAGGTTGAGGCCGGAGACGGATTGGAGCGCTTTCGATCCTTCGCCCCCCGTCCAGATCACCTCGCCGGTCGGCAGGACGACTTCCAAACCGAGGACGTAGTGCAGCGTCGGCCCGTATTTGACCGCGCGCATGCCGCTCGAATTGTTCGCGGTCATGCCGCCGACGCTGGCGATCTTGCTGCTGCCCGGGTCGGGCGGGAAGATCATGCCATACTTCGCGAGCGCGTCGTTGAGGTTCGCGTGGATGACGCCGGGCTGGCAGAGGACTTGAAGATTGTCAGCGTCAATCTCGATGATGCGATCCATGACATTCATCGCGATGACGATGCCGCCGTAATGCGCCACCGCGCCGCCACTGTACGCCGAGGCGGACCCACGCGGCACGACGGGAACGCGGTAGCGGTTCGCGATCCGCATCACCGTGACGACATCCTGCGTGTCACGCGGGAGGACGACGCAGTCCGGCCGGCCGGGATGCGCCTCCGAGTTGAACGAGGCGTCGTAGGTGTACGGAAAGAGCGCCGCCGGGTGCGTGAGCACGCGCTCCGCGCCGAGCCGCCGGACGAGTTCCGCCACCGCCGACTGCGCGTCCTCATCCCGCCGCAGGAGGGGTGGCGCTTGCGCGTCCATCCCTGCGGTCGCGACCAACTTCTCGTCTGTCACCGCCATCATGCCGGCCCCCCGCTATTCCCTGGCCCTCCATAGGGAAGGATGACGCATCGCCGCTCGCGGTTCCCCTCCCCTCCATGAGAGATTGAGGTCATTCTAGCATGGCAGCCGCGCGAGCATCGCGCGTGGCAGTGAGATAATGGAGCAACGCATGATGACGGCAAGACGACCGCTTGCGAATGCGAAGAGCGCACGGTTGACAGGGATATGTCCCGCCCGTGCCGCGTACGCCGATGGCGCGTGCCACCCCTTTACGGCGTCGCGGTCGGACTCGCCGGTGTCGCGCTCGCAGTGCTCGATGGTGCGGACGCCGTTGGTGTCGGCGTCAGCACGGTCGCGTCCGACGGGACCGTGGCGCCGGGCGAGTTGTCATCATCCTTCTGGTCGCGCTGCGTATAGAGGCTTTGCCCAAGGGCGGTGAACTGCATGATCACGGCCTTTATTTTCGCTTCCGTGTCGCCCACCGTCGCGTCCTTGTCCCGTGCGGCGGCGTTCAACTGATCCTGCATCTGATTGATGAGGTCCTTGACATTATCCGGCGTCTGCGACGGGTCATCTACCTGCACGACATATTGGTACGCGTCCGCTACGGTGTGACAGTTCGAGCACATGTAGTTGACAGCAATCGCCGTGTTCTTCGGGGCGATCGTCGTCGCTGTCTTGCTGATGAGATTAATCTGCAACGCGACCGCGAAGGTACTGCAGTTCGTGCAGGAACTGTACGCCTCGGCGTCATTCTCGGGTTGTGCAGTGTCGCCGGGAATGTGATTCAGTTGGATCTTTCCGCGCACACGCAAGCGGTTGTTCGTCTTATTCTGCACCTTGACGATATTCTTCGGGCTGCCATTATCGGAGCCCTCATTGTATTGCACATCGTCGCTACTCGCGGCAGAGGCGGCGGGCGTGCCACTCGTCGCGGCCGATGCAGCCGGGGTACTCATCGGCGTCGCGGCAGCAGTCGTCGGCGACATCGTCGCAACGGTAGTCGCTGTCGGCACCGCCGTCGGCGGTGGGGCGCCCAGCGAGCCGACATCATTGTTCCGTGGAGCCGAATCATCGGCGCGAATGGCGGCATCACCGAACGCGACGCTCGCAGCAAACACGAAGGTCAACAGCGCCGTACACCACCGGAATCGTCCATAAAACTGCATAGATCTCTGCTCCTTTCTCTCCCTAAGCAACGCGGATTTACGGTGTTGGTGTGACAACGGATGTGGCCCGCGGAGTGGAACTCGTCGCGGTCGTATTCGTGGCTATCGGAACACCTACCGTGATACCCGGTGACACCGTGGTGGTTGATGAAGGCGTGCTAGCGGGTGTGAATGGTGGCGTCGTCGGCACGATGAAAGGAGCGCTCGGCGGCGGCTGTACTGCCGGGACAGGCATGGAGACCGTCGTTGTTGGCACTCCCGTGGATGCGGTCCTCGTGGGGGTTGCGCCGGGCGTGCCGCTTGCGGTCGGCGTACCGGTCACCGTTCCGGTCACTGTGGCATCAGGTGTCCGAGTCACGCTTGGCGTCCCATTCGGGACCGATGTGGCCGTCTGCAGCGGCTCTGCTGTCGGTTCGGTTGTTGAGGAGCGGAACGGGACGGGTACCGCCTGCGGCAGTGCGTCGCTCACTGTTCCCCGCTCATTGGCCGCGATCGGCGTCCAGTTGTTCCCGGCCGTAACCTGGTGGCCGGTACCGAAGGACTGATTCGGCACCCAGAGATAGACGAGGAGCGCGGCAATGGCCGCCGTCGCGAGGGAGCCGGCAACACGGCGAGCGGGCGTCGGCTTGCTCCAGTTCCAAAGCAGCCGCATCAGCGTGCGCCCCAACGAGAAGAGCGTAAAGCCCAGCCCCGCCACCGGCAGTGCAAGGAGCAGTATCTGCAAGGTGGCCAGCGCGACGCCTCCGTAGTGGCCACCGTGCCAGGCGCCCGCCAGCGCGCTTCCCTGCTTGTCGAACGAATCCCACGCGCTCGCGAGAATGCGCGGGACATTCTTGAGCATCACGAAAAGCAGGAACGCGAGGACCGGAATAGTGATAAGAATATACAGTCCGAAGAGGATTTTCACCCATCGCTTCAGTTCCGGGAGCTTCTCGTCCCCCTCCCGCCGCTTGATTGGCAAAACACTGCGCAGGAAGGGACCCATATAGGAGAAGAAGTCCGGGATACCGGTGATATCCGCCAAAGTCCAATAGCCATCCAACCGTACGAAGGGCAGGCACTGATGGATAATGTCCGCGTCAATCAGTAACACTCCAAGCAAAAGGAATGACTGCCGCGTCAGCGCATACAGGCCAACCAATCCGAGGCAGAAAATCAGGTTAAAATAGAACCCGCCCAAGTCGGTACGTACGCGCGCCCACCTCCCCAGCCGGTAATTATCCGTCACGTCGGTGTAGAAAGCGGGATAGACGAGATAGAACCCCATCCCCATGCCGCGCACCTCGCCGCCGCCGTATTCGAGCGCGGCGGCGTGCCCGAACTCGTGCCATGCGGTGCCGATGATAATAATTCCCAATAGCACAAGGGTCAGCCACGGTTTATAGACGGCCTCATGGATGCTGCTCGCGATGCCATGCACGAAGAAAAGCCATATCTGCGCAATCGCGCAGACGACGAGCATCGCGAGCAGGATGGGCGGGAAGAACAGAACCTTGAGAACTTTGGTCAGCGGTGTGATCAGCCCGCGCGGCAGGACCTTCGTCTTCATATTGATCTTCAGGGGGGAGCGCGCCGCACCCTCCTCCCCCGCCCCATCCGTTGCAACGGAACCATCCGCCTCCTTGACGACGCCGAGGGGGATAAGTTTGCTGGCAATCAACTGTTGAACATTATCTGGCGTGACATTGCGATCAATCTTCTCGGACATGCCCGCAGCGATTTCATCGAGGGTGTGTTGCCCATCAATCTGCTCAACGACGTGATAGAGGAGTTCCGTAAGATGAATGAACTGTCCGTCGCGCTGTACCATCCATTGCGGTTCTGCGAAGCCGCTCTCTTCCATCGCGCCGCTCAGGACGACATTCGGGGCGAGCACGGGCCGTTCCGGTACCGCAGTCTCGGCGGTCACTGCGGGCTGCGTGCCATTAGTGGCGGGCTGCCCGGCCGGAGACGCGGAGGCTTGCGGCTCTTGCCCGGTTTCGGGATGTGACTTCGTCTGCGCCATCGCCGTGCTCCTTGCTCCCTCAGTCACGGAGCGCGGGCCGGGATTTGCCGGCCCGCACGGTTCTTATTCGCGCCGACTTGCGGGTGCGCCACGTACGGTCATTACATCCGTATCCACGCACGCGACACAGCCGCGCATCAACAGGTGGAAGGAATCGCGAGAGAACGGATGCCTGACGGCGGGACGAACCCGCTAACTCCTTTGGGTGATCGGGGCGGTCTGCGTCGCGTTCGCCGTCGCGGTCGAGTGATCGGAGAGGGCATTGAGGGCGATGGCCGCGTTCACTGGCGCCGCCACATTCGCGTTGATGAGGCTCATTTCCTCGCGGTCAGGAAGTTCGTTCGCATCCTGGTTCTCGATCTCCTCCGCCGTCAGCGCCTTCTTCTTATCCGTCATCGTGTTGCTCCTTCACTGAATCAAGGACGGCCCACCCATCGAAGGGCGGTTCTTACGTCGTTGACTGGTCAATTGGCGTCTTCTGTAGCGCGTTCGCCTCGGCAGTCGAGCTGTCTGAGAGCACATTCGCGGCGACTGCCGCATTCACCGGAACCGCGAGATTCGCGTTGATGAGCGACATCTCCTCACGGTCGGGCAATTCCTCGCCGCCCTGCGCCTCGAGTTCTTCCGCCGTCAACCGCTGCTTCTTCTTGTCTGTCATGCTGATCTCCTTTCCTGGGGGCGGACCCGTTGTACCGCCCCTCGTGGCTCCGTCTCGCTGCCTAAGTAGGTAGACAATCATCGTTAGACAGAGATACGCTGATGGCCTCAAAGGAGGCCTACATGCGCGTCACGCTTACTGAGGACGAGCGCGAGCAGTTGACCGCTGCCG
>Ga0102924_1000491_pt1 | contig 49492 bp, 53 predicted proteins | sample PaiPotPPM11metaG_FD_80116 | JGI IMG/M metagenome (GOLD analysis project Ga0102924, IMG submission 80116) | Iron sulfur acid spring bacterial and archeal communities from Banff, Canada, to study Microbial Dark Matter (Phase II) - Paint Pots PPM... ... | reverse complement strand
GTACTAGTACAACAGCGTATTGGTACTACTGAGGAGCAGAGAAATGACGTTCCCTATCAACTTTCAAGAAGCGACCGAGCGTCGCAGCCCCAGCTTCCCGCTCGCGAACCAAGGCGGCTTGTTCCTAGGCTGGGGTCCCAGGCTCTAAGGAACTAGTATGCCGGCAGTATTCACGGTAGATCCGCGCAGCGGCGTTCCGATCTACCTGCAGCTCATCGAGCAAGTTAAGCGTTCTGTGGCTCTCGGCGCCCTCGCCCCTGGCGAGCAGCTGCCGACGGTCAAGCAACTTGCCGTCGACCTGACCGTCAATCCCAACACCGTGGCGCGGGCGTACCGCGACCTCGAGCGGGATACGGTCATCGAAACGGCGCCGGGACGCGGCTCGTTCGTGCGCGCTGACGGAGTCGCCAAACAGACTCGCGCCGCGACCGACGTCGCAGCAGAAGCGGTCACGCAGGCGGTCCGTGAAGCAAAATCGTTAGGTTTACCGGCCGCGGGCGTGCGCACTCTTTTTGAGTCTGCGCTGGCGCGGTGGTTTCCGGAGGAAAAATGAGCACCATTTCCATCGAGCATCTGAGCAAGTCGTACGGAAATTTTTTGGCCGTCGACGACGTAACGATCGAGATCCCGACCGGTTCCGTCTTCGGCCTGCTTGGTCCCAACGGGGCCGGCAAGACGACGACGTTCAAATGCCTGCTCGGACTGGCGCGCGCGACATCGGGAGAGGTTCGCTTCGGCGGTCAGCCCCTGACGCCGCCGCTTTTTGAGAGCATCGCGTACGTGCCCGAACGCAGCGTTCTCTATGAATGGATGAACGGCGCCGAGCATCTCGAGATGCAGCGCCGCACCTTTAAGCGCTACGACGCAAAGCGCGCAAAACAGCTTATGGACCTTTTCAGCTTGGATCCGCGCAAACCGGTGCGCGCGATGTCCAAAGGCATGCGCTCGGCGCTGGCGATCGTGATGTCTTTCTCGATTCATCCGGAAACGCTCGTGTTGGACGAGCCGACGAGCGGTCTCGATCCGGTCAATCAGCGGGCTGTCTAAATTTCATCATCGAAGCTGCGGCACAAGGCGCCACAGTCGTGCTCTCTTCGCACCAGATCGGGCAAGTCGAGCGCGCCGCCGATCATATTGCGGTCCTGCAGAAGGGGCGCGTCATCCTCGCCGGCGCCGTAGACGATATGAAATCCGATCGCAAGATCGTGGAAGGCATTTTTCCGTCGGAAACGATCGCACTGGACGGTTTGCGCCGCGATGCCCGGATCGAGCGCCTCGACCAATCCGGCCGCATCTTGCGTCTCACCGTTACCGCCGACGGCGGCGGACTCGCCGCGATGCTTTCACAGATGGGCGCGCAGAGCGTCCGCATCGTGGACCTGAACTTGGAAGACATTTTTCTCAATGCCGTTGCGCACGGGTCGCAGACGGCGGACGTCGTGGAGGCACGCTGATGTACTACTACGCGGAAGTTTTACGCGGTATGCGCGCGCTGCGCGTGATCGCCGTTATTCTCGGCATCTTCCTCGCCATTGCGATTATCTTTAGGCTCTGGGCGCTGAGCGAGCACAGCCCGGAAGTCGTGGCAAGCGCGTTGCAATCTTCGCCCACCGCTCGCGTCACGAACAAAACGCTTTCCGACGGCACGATCGAAACGACTGTCAACGATCCGTTCAAGCACATCCACGCCGTCATCGACCGGCGCGGACGGCTGTTCCACATGGACGCGACGATGCCGATATCGGATGCGATGAGCCATAACAACATCTCGATGGGCAGTTCGAGTATCAGCGAGAATCAAAAAGCCGGCATCAAACACGTTGTCCTGACGCAGGACATGACCGCCAACATACCGCTCAGCGTGCTCTTTGCGATCTCCGAGATAATTGGCTTGGTCACGGCGACGATGCTCGGCGGGATTCTTGCCAAGGAAAATGACGGTCATCTCGAGATCGCTTGGACCAAGCCGGTCTCGCGCGAACGCTTAGCGTTGGCATTCATCGGCGTCGACATGGTGACCATCGTCATCTCGCAGTTCGCAACGGTCCTGCTGACCTTGATCGTCTGCGCGATGTTCGTATGGCCTACATTTCATACCGACGCGTATACGCTGCCGGCCATCGTGCTCGCGTTCCTCGGTCCGATCGCATGGTACGCGGGTTTGACGGCCTTTAGCGCGTCGTTGAAACGCGGGCTCGGCATGGTGGTCGGGTTGGGATGGCTGGCCGCGCTCATTATCCCCGGCATCGAGGCGGGGACGGCTTTTAGCAGCAACGATATCATTCGCGCGATTCACGCTATCTCCAAAGCACTGTCCTATATCGACCCGATACAGTACGTACATATTTCTTATCATGGTTCGCTCGGCGCCGGCGGCATGCAGAGCATGCCCGTCGGTCCGCTCGGCACGCAGGTTGTGCTGGCGCTCGTGCTTACCATCGTGTACGTCGCGCTCGCGGTGTTGCAATGGCGCCGGGTGGAGGCTTAATCATGGATCTATTCGGAATGAAGTTTTCCATCGCGCTCGGCGCATGGCGCTTACGCTTCGTGCTGATGCTCGAAGACGCCGAAGCTGTCCAAAAACAGCCGCAGGCAGCGCCTTCACCGCGCATGGCTACGATGCAAAGCTTGATGAACTAAAGTATGAACGCGCTCGGGTGTGAAGCAGCGGTGTACTTCAGCGCACCGTCGGTCACCGTGTAAAAGTAGAGGTTCGGATCGATGGGGTCGCCGCTGAATCCGAACTGAAACGAGCCGACGACGGTATCGTAAGAAATGGGCGTTTGCAGCGCCGTGAGCATCGCCAGCCGGTTCGTCGCGCTGTTGCGCTGCGAAGCTGAGATGATAATCTGCGCGGCAGCATAGGAAAACGCCGAGAGCGCGGTTACCGTTGCGCGCGAGCGGAAGTCGGTCAATATGTTGGCGACGTCGGGCGCGCGTTCCAAAGGCGGAAACGAAGTGGAAATCAGTGCGCCGGCGAGCGCATCACGGTACTTGTCGAGCGCCGCTTGATTGAAGAAGCCTTCCGATGCGCCGAAACCCCCCGAGTATCCGAGATTTTTTAGCGCAGTGGCCAGCGGCGCCATACTCTTGGTTGCGCCGCAAAGATAAAGATAATCCGGCTTTCTTGCGAGGATGCTTTTCGCAGCTGCGCCGTAATCGGGATTGCTCCAAGAGAAGATGAAGGTCTCGGCTTTGATTCCCAGCGCGCCGGCTTGATCGGCGTAACCGCTTGCGACGTCGGCGCCGTAGTCGCCGTCCTGGGTGACGGCGATCGCATGTTTCGGCTTGGCGTGCTTTGCGAGATATCGCGCGAAGAGCTGCCCCTCGGTACCGTCTTTGGTGGGCAGCCGCCAAACGCTGCGATACCCGCGGTCGGTCACCGCATTCGCAGTGGAAGCCGAAACGATCAGCGGCAGCCCGGAGTTCGCAAACGTCGGAAGGGCCGCAGCCGTCAGTTTGCCGTCCAGTCCGCCGATCATCGCGACGATCGACGGATCGGCCGCGGCGAATTGCGCGTTCTGAATCATTGAGGCCAGCGCGTCCTGATCGTCGAAGGTCCGGTATGCAAACGCCGTTCCGAACGAACCCATCGAGACGTTCGTTTGATTGACCGCGGCGCGCACGCCGTCGACGATTTGCCGGCCGGCATCGCCCGCGGGACCGGTCAGCGGCGCGGTGACGCCGATCGTAACCTGTTGCTGAAAGTTTTGCGCCAGCGCGCGCGCACCCGGTATCAGCCAGGCGCCAGCCGCAGCGGCTCCTAAGAAATGCCTCCGCCTCATCGGTGTCCCAACGTAAACGCGGCCGCGGTCGTCGCCAGAAAGATAACCGAGAACGTCATATTTGCCGTAAAGATGCGATCGTTGAGGGCGAAGATATTCTTGGTGTTGTTCAGTTCGCTATGTTCAAAGAACAGCAGCGCACCCGCGGCGAGGATTCCCAGCGCATAGAGCTGCCCGGCATGCTCGAGAAGCCCGGCCGCCACGAGCAGTACGGCCATCGAAGCATGCAGCGCTATTGCAAGATTGCGCGCGTTGCGTTCGCCGAACTGCGCCGGCAGCGAGCGTATCCCTTGCGCGCGGTCGATCGTAAAATCCATCAATGCATAGATGATGTCGAAGCCCGCGACCCACACGGTTACCGCTAGGAAAAGCACGATTACGGCAAGATCAACGCCGCCGCGGATTGCGATAAACGCGCCGAGCGGAGCGAGCGCATCGACTACGCCCAGAAAAAAATGAGTCGTCCATGTGAAGCGCTTGCACAGCGGGTAGAGCAGTGCGCCGAACGCCGCAACCGGAAGCAGCTTCACGCAGAGGGGATTCAGCTGCCATGCAGCGATCGCCAGCAGCACGAGCCCGGCCGCTGCGGCCGCGAGCATAACGGACGGATCGAGCTTACCGCCGGCGACGGCGCGTCCCGCGGTGCGCGGATTGCGCGCGTCGATCTCGCGATCCAAATAACGGTTGGCGGCCATGGCCGCAGTTCGCGCTCCGAGAACCGCAACGGTAATCCAAATCAGCGCGTGAGCGCTTGGGATTCCGTGCGCTGCAAAAATTGCGCCCGTGTACGCAAAAGGCAGTGCGAAGAGCGTGTGCTCGACGCGGATCTCTTTGAAGAACCCTTCGACGTGGCTCAGGGCAGGCCCGACTATCGCTGGCCCGACCAGTCGTCGGCTTGCAGCGCGCTCTCGATTCGATCCAGGCCGTATTCTTTCCAGCGTCCCTCGACCAGCTCGCGGGTCGCGTCGTCCATGATCATGTCGGGCGGCCACTCCCGCATATATCCTTCGGCCGCCGTCTTGCGCGTCGCATCGACGCCGATCTTCACGCCCAGCGCCGGTGTGTACGAACCGTGATCCAGATCGTCGACCGGCCCCGGCATCATCACGACGTCGTGCGCTGCGTCCAAGTTGTTCAGCACGAACCATGCCACTGTGCGTGGGTCTTGCACGTCAACGTCTTCGTCCACGACGATCAAGACGCGCGTCAGCATCATCATGTGTCCTAAGCCCCAGAGCGCGTTCATCACTTTCTTGCCTTGCCCGGGATAGGCTTTGCGGATCGACACGATCGCCAGGTTCTGAAAGCCGCCTTCGACCGGCAAGTTCATGTCGACGATCTCCGGCACGACCATTTGCAGGAGCGGCAGAAAAATTCTCTCGGTAGCTTTGCCCAGCCACGCGTCTTCCATCGGCGGCTTGCCTACGACGGTGGCCGGATAGATTGGGTTGCGCCGGCGCGTCATGCACTCCACGTGAAAGGTTGGATAGTTGTCCGCCAAGCTGTAGACGCCGGTGTGATCGCCGAACGGCCCTTCGGTGCGCATGTCGGTATTATCGACGTAGCCTTCCAGCACAAACTCGGCGTCGGCGGGCACCTTGAGATCGACGGTTTTGCAGGCCACGAGTTTGACGGGTTTCCCGCGGAGCAAACCCGCGAAGAGATATTCGTCCACGACCGGCGGAAGCGGCGCGGTTGCCGCGTACGTCAACACCGGATCGGATCCGATCGCCACCGCAACCGGAATGCGATCCCCCCAGGCGCGCGCGTGCGCCTTGCCTTGTTTGTGCCGCTGCCAGTGCATAGCCGTTTCGGTTGCGCCGTATACTTGCATACGATACATTCCGACGTTGAACCGTCCGCTCTTCGGATCTTTGGTCACAACGAGCGGCAGCGTGATGAACGGACCTGCGTCCATGGGCCACGTCGTCAAAACCGGCAGCTGCGTGAGGTCGGGTTTGTCCATCACCACATCTTGGCAGCTTCCCGACGAGACGGTTTTAGGCAAGGCCGCGCCCAGTGGTGCGAGGGCAAGCAGTTTGCCGATCTTTTCCATGGCCGATTCGGGCAGCGAGAGATCGAGCAGTTTGCGAATGCGATCGCCGGCTTCGTCGAGCGTGCTGACATCCAGCGCCATGGCCATGCGCCGGCGCGTTCCAAATTGATTGGTCAAAACCGGAAACTGCGAGCCCCGCACGTTTGGAAAAAGCAACGCGGGCCCGCCGCGTTTGACGACTCGGTTGGTGATCTCGCTGATCTCGAGTTTAGGGTCGACCTGGCTTTCGATGCGGTGCAGCTGTCCGGCGCGATCCAGAGCTTCGACGAAATCGCGCAGCGAATCGTACGGCATCTATTCGAATCCCATACGGCGCATGATGATGCGATCGCGCAGGTGCTCGGGAAGCGAAGCGAACGTGCGGCGCATCCAGCCGGCGGGCGATCCGACCGGGTAGCGTGCGCGAGGTTTCTTGGCCGTGATCGCGTGCAGCACGGCGCGCGCTACGAGATCCGGGTCGATTCCGGTGCGTTGCTGATGTTCGCTGATGCGCGCCAGTGCGTTGAGAGGTTTGGCGTAATCGTCGCGCGCGGCTGCCGGAGCGCGTTCCAGCAGCGAATCTTTGCCGCTGTGTTCTTTGCGCCAAATCGGCGTATTCACATTGCCCGGCTGCACGACCGATACGCCGACGCCGGAGCCGCGCAGCTCCATCCGCAGCGCGTCGCTGGCCGCCTCCAGCGCAAACTTGGAAGAGCTGTAGGCTCCCACGAACGCCGTTGCAATCTGTCCCGAAACGGAGCTCATGAATACGATTCGACCTTTGGAAGCGCGCAACATCGGGAGAAACGCTTGGGTCACGGCTAACGCTCCGAAGAAATTGACCTCGAATTGACGGCGCAGCTCGTCGATGGGCAAGACCTCCAGGGGTCCAGGCACGGCGATCCCTGCGTTGTTGACGATAGCGCGCAAGGTCGATCCGTTTTCGTGCACGATGTGCGCCGCGTCGCGTATTTGTTCGGCGTTCATGACGTCGAGCTGCAGCGGCGCGACTCCCGCAATTGCCGAGAGCCGCTCGGAGTCGCTCGCGTTGCGCACGCCTGCGAACACGGTGAAGCCTTCGCGTGCGAGCAGGGAGCTGGTGGCATACCCGATTCCGGTCGACGCGCCGGTAACGAGGACTGCTTCTTTCAAGGGGTCGGCGTCGGCGTCGGAGCTGCCCAGATCGTGGTGCCGCTCGCGTCGTACATCCATGCCGACGGCGCGCCGGCTTTATCGGCGTCGAGCTCCATGCCCATGCGGCCTTTTTTCTTGTACCAGAAGAAGATCGCGGCACCGAGCTTTTTCGACGGTCCATAGGCGTATCCGACGCCCAGATCTTCGTCGCCGTAACCGCGGCCAAAAAACAAACCGCTCACCCCGAGCGCCGCTTGAAGATGGTTGGCGCCGAAGATCGTCAGCATCGGAGCGGCCGGCTGGTGCGGGTATTTCACCGGCGCGAGTTCGGCCAGCAGTTTTCCGTGTGCGTCGACCAAACGAATGTCGCTGGCCGTGACTACCGCGGGGGCGGCGGCTTGCGCGGGACGGACGAATTGCTGCGAAAAGATGCCGCCGCCGAATCCGGCGAGCACGGCAAGTATCAGCGGGAGCATCGGGGAGCGGATCGTCATGATACTTCCTTTATAGAAGTGAAAGGCCCGCACTTGCGGGCCTTTGGTGTTACTCCCTGCGGCGCGGCCTTCGCGGACGGCGCCCCGCACCGCCCCCGCCGAAGCCGCCTTCGCCGCTGCGCGCGGGCTCGGGTTCGAACGAACCGTTACCTCCTCCGCCGGTCAGCACGGCTTTGCGTGAGAGATTGAGGCGGCCTTGGCCGTCTACTTCCATGACTTTGACCATGATCTCGTCGCCGACTTTGACGACGTCTTCGACCCTCTCGACACGCGTCGGCGCGAGTTGGCTGATGTGCACCAAGCCTTCTTTGCCGGGCAGGATCTTGACGAACGCGCCGATGTTGATGATGCGCGTCACCTCGCCCATGTAGGTCTCGCCGACGACGACGTCTTTGGTGATCGCTTCGACTTGCGCGCGAGCTTTTTCGGCCGACTCGCCGTCGAGCGCCGTAATGTACACCTTGCCGTCGTCCTCGATGTCCATCTTCTCGATGCCGGTTTCCTCGATGATCTTGTTGATGATCTTTCCACCGGGACCGATGACGTCTTTGATCTTGGCCGGATTGATCTGCACGACGATCATGCGCGGAGCATATTTCGAAAGCTCGGCGCGCGGTTCGGCGATCGTTTCGGCGAGTTTGTCGATGATGAAGAGGCGCGATTTCTTGGCTTCGGCCATCGCTTCGCGCATGATCTGCACGGTGATGCCTTGCGTTTTGATGTCCATCTGGATCGCGGTGATGCCTTTTTTGGTGCCCGCAACCTTGAAGTCCATCTCGCCGAGCGCGTCTTCCATGCCCTGAATGTCGGTGAGGACGGTGTATTTGTCGCCTTTTAGGATCAGGCCCATCGCGACGCCGGCGACGTGCTCGCGAATAGGCACGCCTGCGTCCATCAGCGCGAGCGAGCTTCCGCACACCGACGCCATCGACGAGGAACCGTTCGATTCGAGCACTTCGCTGATCAGACGCAGCGTGTAGGGAAAGTCTTCCTTGAGCGGCAGCACCGGAACGAGCGCGCGTTCCGCCAGATGGCCGTGGCCGATCTCGCGGCGGCCTGGTCCGCGCATCGGGCGCGTCTCGCCGACCGAGTACGGCGGGAAGTTATAGAAGTGCATGTAGCGCTTTTGCTGGCCGAGATCGAGAATGCCGTCGAGCCGCTGCGCATCGCCGATCGATCCAAGCGTCGCTGCGGTAAAGACCTGCGTTTGACCGCGCGTGAAAACGCCCGAGCCGTGTACGCGCGGAACGTAGTGCACCTTGGACCAGATTGGGCGGATCTCATCGGGCTTGCGTCCGTCGGGCCGGATCTTTTCGTCCACGACCATGACGCGCAGCTCGTCCTCTTCCATAGCCTTGAGGATCTTGCCGAAATCTTTGGCGAGCACCGGGTCTTCAAGGAGCGCTTTTATCTGCGGCTCTTTGCAGCGCGCGATGGCTTCGTCGACCGTAATTTTACCAAGCATCTCTTCACGTTGCAGCTTCTCGACGACGCGCATGCCCTTTGCAACATCCTCTTTGAACGTCTTGCGCATCCATTTTTCGAGATCGCCATTCGGGCGCAACAGCGGAAACTCGCGTTTGGCTTTGCCGTTCTTCTTCGCGAGTTGGTCGATCGCGGCGACGATCAGTTTGATCTGCTCGTGCGCAAATTCGATCGCGCCGAGAAAGTCTTCCTCGCTGATTTCGTTACCGCCGCCTTCGACCATCATGACGGCGTCGGCGGTGCCGGCGATCACGATGTCCATGCCGCCGGTTTGGTATTGCGGCAGCGCGGGATTGCAAATATATTCACCGCTCTCATCGCGTCCGACGCGAACCGCGGCGACCGTTTTGTCGAACGGAATATCGGAAAGCGCAAGCGCAGCTCCGGCCGCGCAGACGCCCAAGACGTCGGCGTCAAGCTCGCGATCGATCGAGAGCACGGTTGCGACGATCTGGATGTCGTTGCGGAAACCATCGGGGAAGAGCGGCCGGATCGGCCGATCGATCTGCCGCGAACTCAGCACGCCGTGTTCGGGCGGCCGGCCTTCGCGTTTGATGTAACCGCCCGGAATTTTGCCGGCGGCATACATTTTCTCTTCGAAGTCGCAGGTCAGGGGAAAGAAGTCGATGCCTTCACGAGGTTTCTCGGAGGCAGTGACGGCGCAGAGCACGACATTTTGGTCGCCATACCGGACCAGGGCGGAGCCGTTCGCTTGCTTCGCGAGCTCGCCGGTCTCGATGGTCATCGTGCGCCCGCCGATCTCTAATGAGACGGATTCAGGCACAAATTACTTCCTTTTCGTTACTATCGTTTTATTATGAGGCCATCCCGTTCGAGACGGCGAGGGAATCGCCCTGGCATCTAGCGGCGGCGCGGACGCGACCTGTAGACGATTTGCGCCTTGGGCGGTGCGATGCTTGCCTCGGGGAAGAGCGGATTCTTCGTACGGTCCAAGCGCTTGCCCAACGCGTATTCGATTTGCTTCATCAGCGGTTCTTCGTCCGACGACACGAAGGTTATCGCATCGCCCGTTGATTTCGCACGAGCCGTGCGTCCGATGCGATGCATGTAATCTTCGGCCGCACGCGGGACGTCGTAGTTCACCACGTGGCCGAGTTCGATGATGTCGATGCCGCGCGCGGCGATGTCGGTCGCGACCAGCACGCGGTGTTTGCCGCGTTTGAAGTCTTCGAGCGCGCGGGTGCGTTGCGATTGCGAGCGGTCGCCATGAATCAAATCGGACGGGATACGGTGTTTTTCAAGCGCGGCGGCTAGCCGGTTGGCGCGAGCTTTCGTGCGCGTGAAGGCAATTGCCGAATAGATCGTGTTGTCTTTGAGCAGCTCGAGAAAGAGGTCGGTTTTCTTTTCGTTGGGCACGGCATACACGGTCTGCGTCAGCCCGGCAACGGGCGAAGGTTTCGCGGCCAGCTCGACGCGAGCCGGATCGCGCAGCATCTCGCGAACGAGGCCGGCGATGGCCGGCGGCAGCGTTGCCGAGAAGAAAAACGTTTGGCGCTCGCGCGCGACGTATTTAAGGATGCGCCGTACCGGCGGCAAGAAGCCCATGTCGAGCATGCGGTCCGCTTCGTCGAGGACGAGCATCGACACGTCGCTGAGTTTTGCGGTGCCGCGCTCGATGTGATCGAGCAAACGTCCCGGCGTGGCGACGATGATATCGCTGCCGCGTTTAAAGGCCGTGGCTTGCGGGCCGAATCCGACGCCGCCGTACACCGCGGCGACGCGAATGTTCGTATGCTTGGCCAGAGCGGTCAGATGTGTTGCGATCTGTTCGGCGAGTTCGCGCGTCGGAGCCAGCACGAGCGCGCGCGTTTTCCCGCGCGGCACATCGATCAGTTTGTTGAGGATCGGCAGGCCGAAAGCCGCGGATTTTCCGCTGCCGGTTTCGGCGCTGGCCAGAACGTCGCGGCCGGCGAGTCCCGGCGGAATCGACATCATCTGAATCGGCGTCGGTTCGGTGAATTTGAGGTCCCCGACGGCGCGCAGCAATGCCGGCTGTAGGCCTAGTTGGTCGAAGGTGTTAATTGTGGGTGATCTTTCGAAGAGAGCGCGGCTCAATCGTATTCGAAAGATCGCGCGGGGTGGCCGTCAGTATGGCACAGAACTGCCGGGCGCGTCAAACACAAGAGTCGCTACCGTGCTCTGCCGCGCTTAGGTCCTTAGGGTTCGTCGAATCTAATCCCCGCGTCGATCGAGCGCGCGTCTTGACGGCGTTCGGTTCCGACGAACCACCGCAGCCCCCCGCTCATCGGCGCGGAGAGCGATGCGTCGATGTGGTGCTGCGGCAGGGCATCCAAAAAGTCCGAGCGGTAAATCGCGTCCAGGCGGAATCCCGCCGGGTTTTCATACGTAAGCCAGAGCGAACCCGGTGTCCCGGATTGCGGCTGTCTCCCGAACCTTGGCAGCGCTTCATAAGGAACCGTCGCGTCGTTGAACGTGAGCGTCCAAGCGCGCAGTGCGATCGTTGGCGCAACTTGCCAGGCGATCGATGCGCCCACCGCGTGGACGGTCCCTGAGTCTAGATTGCTCAGCTGCTCGCTCATCGACGTCACGGAAATTTTCACGCGGCTCAGATCGGAATACGTGAGCGTTTGCGTGACCTGCGCGTACCTGTCGATGTGAAGACCGCCCGGTTCCGGAGTTGTTCTAAATACTTCCAGCAGCGTGGGCAACCGGAATGAAGCGCCGGCATAAATTTCGACATTCCATTGTGGCGCGAGATCGTAGGAGGCATAGAGTGACGGGACCAGAGTTTGCGCCAGCAGCGGCACTCGTGCACCGCCTGCCCCGCCGTTGTAGGCGATGGTGTATGCGCCGACCGCCGCGCGCGCCGTGTACCGGTCGCCGCGCGTTTGAGCCCCAACGTCGAGATGTGTTTGCGAAACGACGCCCGCAATGTACAGGTGAAACGCATCGGCGTTGTACGATCCACTGGATTGACGCACGCCAAAATTGCCGAAGAGCGCAACCGGCGTTTGTGAGGTTACGGTGAGCTCGCCCACGACGTCGCTCCATAACGAGTTTAGCGGCGCCGATGCAAACGCGGTAGTGTAACCGGCGCGGTCGGCAACGAACGTCGCCTGAATTGCGGTGTTGCGCACGCGTTGAAATTGCGCGCGGAATCCTTCTATAGACCCCGTGCTCGAAACCGATCCGCGCGCAATTCCCGCTCGCGCGCCCAAGAAAGAAAGATCGATTGAATCGGTGCCGGCCGGCGCGTGCAGCTGTGCGGCAGCGCGAGCGCTCGATCCCAATGGATTGCCCGATCCGGCCAGCGCGTAGGAAGCGTTCGTATTGAAGGCGCCGCGGCGGACGGCCGAGTCGCTTCCGCCTATCAGCGATGCATCGGATCCTTGCGCCGGCAGATCGTTCAGAAAGAAAACGCCTCCGCCGGCCTGATCGCCGGAATACGATGTTTGCCCCGGCGAGAACGCGTCGCCCGCGCGCAGATCGAACAGTGGGATCGTTGAGAGCATCGAGACATTTGCGGCGACGTCATAATCGGGGATGCCGTCGTCGATGATGGCACCGCCCTGCGGCGTCGCTGCGCGATCGGCAATGCGCGCGCCCGGCAAGAAAGCCCGGCTGTCGGTGAGCACGACGAACGGATGCAAAGAAATTGCCGATTCGGCGCGTGAATAAGGAAGCGCGCGCAGATCGCGCGCCGAGGGCGAGCTCTCGCTCAGCGCCCGGTAACGTTGAACGATCGCGACGACCGGCTCCGCGATGTGCACCGCGATTTCGACGGGCTTGCAATACGCACAGGTGATGCGGACGGCGCGAATTCCGCTCGCGGTCAAAGCAAACGTGCCGTCCGCGGCGGTCGTCGTGCGCGCGCCGGCCACGCTGACCACGGCTCCGGCGATAGGGGCGCCTTCCTGGTCGCGCACGGAACCGACGACCAGCGGCGCCGGGGCGGCAGCCAGGGTGAGGAGCAAGGCCGGAAATATGAGGGCGCGCTTCACGGATTCTTCAGAGATTCGGCTATACTAATAGGTGATGTCACGGCGATGGCTCAGGCTTTTCGTGCTGGCGGCGGTTATAGCCGTCTGCGCCTTAACCTTTGGATACGGGTACGCCGGCGCGCAGTCGCTCGAGGCGATGCTCGACGGAGCCCTGGTGCCCTCGGCTGCCCCCGCTCTGCTCGGCCCGATTACCGAAGGCGGCCGGGTCGGATGGGCTTGCAAGCCCGAACAGGCCGCCGGCTCCGGCTCCTGGCAAAACGCGGAACTACCCCGGCCCTAACTATGCGACGCTCCTGGCTCGCGCTGGCGTTGGTCATCTTCGCGGCTTCCCCGCCGCATGCGCGCGCCCAGATGTACCCGCGCGCAACTCCGGTGCCCCGGACGACGAGCATTCCCGCGTTGCGGGCGCTTGCCACGCAGCGCGAGGTCGTCGAACGCTTTCATTTGGGACTGGACGCCGAGGTGCGCGGCGATTGGCAGCCGGCGGCAGCTGAATTCGAACGCGTCGTCGCGCTCGATCCGCCCGAACCGCAGAACTCGACCGCCCGTTACGATCTCGCAATTGCTTACGCCAACCTGCACCGGCTCGACGACGCGGCGCGTCAATTGCAGGCTGCGATCGCGCGCGATCCCGGCTTCTTGGCGGCGATGGCAAATCTGATCGCGGTGGATTTGAGCCGCGGCGATTTGCGCGACGCGCGCGCCGTGGCTGACCGCTTTGTGGCGAGCGCGCCGGATTCGGCCCGCGCGCTCTACGAAAGAGGCTTAGTCGCGCTTCGGTCGGGCGACACGGCGACGGCCGAGAACGATTTCGGACGGCTGCTGCACGCAAATCCGGCCTACGCCGTCGCGCACTACGACTTGGGATTGGCGCAGGCGCGCACGAACCGCTACGCATCCGCCGAACGGGAATTTCAACTCGCGGTCGACCTCGCGCCCGGATATGCGCGAGCGCGTTTTGCGCTGGGAACCGTGCTGCTGCGCGAGGGAAAACGGGCCCAAGCGCGGGCCGCGTTCGAGTCGGTCGCCAGCGACTCGGCGAGCGATCCGGCGCTGCGGAACTTGGCCGTCGCCATGCGCGACGCCATCAAGTCTCGCTAGCTCTTCAAACTTTTTTCATTCCTGGGGCGTACGCTCTTGGAGTGAGTTTCAAGCATGCGGGCGCGGCGATCGCTCTGGCGCTCTCCGCGTTCGCCCTCCCGGCGGCGGCGCTCGAACAGTCTCCGCAGCTGATCGATCAGACCGGCCGCACTTTTGCGTTATCTTCGCTGGCCGGGGCGCCGGTCATCGTCACGTTCGTAGCCGCGCACTGCACCGACGCATGTCCGCTCGTGAACGCGCAGTTCGCGCAGGCGGCGCGCCAGTTTGCTCGTATGCGCCGGCACGTACGGCTGTTGACCGTGACGCTCGATCCGCAAAACGATCCGCCGCGCGTCATGCGCGCGCTGGCGCATACGTTTGGAGCCGATCCGCGTACGTGGATCGTGGCAGGCGGAAGCGTTAGTGAAGTACGCCGCGTGATGCGCATGTTCGGCGTCGTGGCGCGACAGGGTCGTAAAGGGTATGCCGACGTGCATACGACGTTCGTCTATTTCGTGGACGCGCGCGGTTCGTTACGCAAAACAATGCTCGCATCGGCCGATCTGGGCACGCAGGTCGTCGCAGAAGTTAGCGCAGATTGGCGCGAGCTCGCGCAATGAGGACAAAAGCATGTCTTACGTTTTTCCTGCTGACCGCTTGCACCAACGGCGGCGTGCTGGCCCCGCCCGGTGGTGGCGGCGCTCAGACACAGACCGTCGACGTGAACCTGACGCTCAATCCCAGCTCGCAAACGTCCGCGGGCACGGCGGGCGGCTACGCGCCGGCCGTTACGAACGTGGCCGTCGGCACGCTGTTGCGTTTCCACAATTCCGATGGGTTCTCGCACACTGCCACGGCCATTCCCGCAGCGACGACCTTTCCGGTGGGATCGCCTTTTTCGGCTTCGGCACAAACGCAGAGCGGTAGTTCGCTCTCGCAAGGCTGGAGCAGCGGAACGCTGGCGGCGGGAGCCTCATCGCAGACGATTCTCGTCGACAAGGCCGGCACGTATCTTTTCGGCTGTTTCTTCCATTATGGCGCGCCGATGCGATCGGTGATCGTTGCGCAGTAGCGTCAGGCTTGCATTGGCGTGCGCCGCCGCCGCGAGCTGCATACTTTTTGTGCGCGCGCCCGCGCGTGCCATTCCGTTGTTTGCGCAGCGCTATCAACTGCAATGCTCGGCCTGTCACAGCGTTCTGCCGGAGCTGAACTCATTCGGCACTGCTTTTCGCGCGCACGGCTACCAGCTGCCGATTCCAAAACACGGCACGACGGGTGTAGCTTTCCGCTATCAACTCGAATGGGAAGCCAGTCCCGCCGCCGGCACGCGCCGCTTCGCGCCGGGCGGCGTGCTGCTTTCGAATGCGGACATCGGCGCGGTCAGCGCGTTCATTCATTATAACTTTGGCGCGGGCGGCGGTCCGGCGGGATTGTTCTTGGGATATCTCGCGACGTACAATGCGCATACGCAATCGCTCTATCGTTTAGGCCTCTTCGAGCTTCCGCTCGCCCAATCGCCGGGCCAGCGGCTCGACGATCTAGCGCCGTACGGATATTACGGCGCGCACGTCGGCCTCAACGATCTATCACTGTCGTCGCCACGCTGGGGCATGCAAGCCGAGCGCACCATAGGATCGGTAACCGCCGATTTTATTGTTGATCTCGGCGAGTTCAAAGGTTCCGCGTACGGCGGCAAACCTGTTCCGACCGGCGAGCGGACCGCCGCGAATTCACCCGAAATCGGCATGTTCTTGCGTGCGCCGCTAACATCCGGTCTACAGGTGGGTGGTGACTTCATCACCGGATCGCGGCGAATCGTTCCTGCCGGTCGGAACACCTTTTCCGATTCGTATCAGCGCGAGGGCGTGCTCGCGAAGCTCACCGTGCGAAATTTCGATCTACAAGCCGAGCAGTGGTGGGGCACCGATCTGAATTCGGACGGCTTCGGAACGCGCACCGGCAGCAGCGGCGGATACGCGCGATTGAAATATTACGTCACGCCGCACGCGTATCTGGGCGTGCGCTACGACGCGCAGGCGGTTCCGTTCATCAGCCGCGACTTCGTGTACTATGCCGCGTTTCACGTGACGCCGCGCGCGCGGCTGCTGATCCAGCAGTTCCAGCCCGTCGGCGGGGCCGGCCGGCTGGGCGCGGCGCTAACAGTGGGATTTCCCTGGCCGCCGAAACTCTAGGGTCATGAGGGTTTTGGTGATCGAGGACAACGCCTCGATCGCCGCGGCCGTGCGCACGATGCTCGAACGGCGAAAGTACGCCGTCGATCTCGCCGCGGACGGAGAAGCGGGTTTGGAATACTTGCTGCGTCAGCGCTACGATGCGGCGATCGTGGACGTCGTGCTTCCCAAGCGCGACGGTTTCGCGCTGGTCGAGGCCGCGCGCGCTGAAGGAATTCACACGCCGATATTGATGCTGACCGCGCTAGATGCGGTCGAGGATCGCGTGCGCGGATTGGACTGCGGCGCCGACGATTACCTCGTGAAACCTTTCATGGAAGAAGAACTTTTCGCGCGCTTGCGCGCCGTAACGCGGCGGTCCGACCGGCCGGTGAACGATACGCTGCGAGCGGGGCCGCTCGAGATCGATGCCGCCGGACGCGAAGCGACCGTGGCCGGAAAACGTTTGCCACTGGGCTCGACCGAGTTCCGGATGCTCGAATTCTTCGCGCGCAATGCGGGCATCGCGTTCTCGCGGGAACGGCTGCTCGAGCACCTGTGGGATTACGACTTCGAGGGCTCGACCAACATCGTGGACGTATACGTGAGTCAGTTGCGGCGCAAGCTCAAACGCGCCGGCGCCGGCGACGTGATCCACACGGTGTGGGGCGTAGGATATAAGTTGGAAGCGTGATCGCGCGCCTCGCGCTTCGTTATCTCGTTGTGTTCGCGATCGTGCTAGCGCTGCTCAGCGCGGGCGCATACGTGTTCATGTCGCGCGAATACCTGGCGTTGCTGCAGCCGGCAATCGGCACGCCGGAAGCCGCCGTGGCTTATCGCAAGGCCATGACGGCGGTTTTGCTGACGATCCTCAGTTTCGATCTTCCGTTGCTGGCAATCGTCGGCGGCGCTTCCTGGCTGCTCGCGCGCTCTTCGCTTGCACCGCTGATCGCAGCGCGGGAGCGCGAGCGCGAGTTCGCCGCGGATGCTGCGCATAGGTTGCGTTCGCCGCTGGCGACGATCGCCGCCGTCTCTCAAGCTGCCAAACCGGACGCACCCGAGCGCTACGCGCAGGACTTCGACACGATCACGGAAGCCGCGCTGGATGCTTCGCAGACGGTCGGCGAATTGCTGACGCTTTCACGGCCGGCCGTTTCACGTTTGCTGCAGCTCGAGCCCGTGGACGTCGCGGTGCTTGCGCGCGGCATCTCCAAAGAGTTCGAGGCCAGGGCGGCGCAGCGCGGCTTGGCGATCGACAACCGCGCGCAGAGCGCGATCGTCAACGGCGACGAGCACCGTTTGCGCGAGCTGCTGCGCAATCTGATGGAGAACGCTTTGCGCCATGCGCGCGCCCGGATCGTGGTCGATTCACATAAGAACGGACGCTCCGTCGATCTGATCGTTTCCAACGACGGCGAAACCGTAGAGGTTGAGTACCGCGAGCGCATCTTCGAACGGGCTGTTAGCGCCGACGCGCAGGGCAGCGGCCTGGGATTGGCGCTGGTAAAATGGATCGCGCGCGCGCATGAAGGCGATGCATTCGTGCGCGACGGGCAGGCCGGCGGCGCCGAGTTCGTCGTGCGCCTGCCTTCCATCGAAGAATAAATAACGAGGATACTCCGGCGAAGCCGGGTATCTACGGCCAGATATGCCGACGCTGACGCCGCAACGTCTCACCGAACTGAAAGTCCACGCCAACCGCGTGCGCGAGGGAATCATCCGCGCGCTGCTTGCCGCCGGCTCGGGACATTCGGCGGGGCCGCTAGATATGGCCGACGTCTTCACCGTGCTCTACGAGCACGTGTTGCGTCACAAGCCCACCGAGCCCGAATGGGACGATCGCGACCGTCTGCTGCTTTCGTGCGGGCACATCGCGCCGGTTCGTTACAGCGCGATGGCGTATGGCGGATATTTTCCGGTCGAAGAGCTGCTGACGCTGCGCAAGTTCGGAACGCGCTTGCAAGGACATCCCGAACGCGTGCGTCTGCCGGCCGTCGAAACGACGTCGGGACCGCTAGGAGAGGGATTGGCGCAAGGCACGGGTATGGCGCTGGCGGCGAAAATGGACGGCAAGAGCTGGCGCGTATACGTCGTGACGTCGGATGCCGAGCATCAGTGCGGGTTGCATTGGGAAGCAACGATGACGGCCGCCAAGTTCAAGCTCGACAACTTGATCGCGATCGTCGATCGAAACTTCATTCAGATCGATGGAAGCACAGAAGACGTCATGCCGTTGGAACCCTTTGCCGATAAGTACCGCGCGTTTAATTGGGAAGTCCTCGAGTGCGACGGCAACGATATCGCGCAAGTCGCCGAGACGATCGAGAAAGCTAAAGCCGTGAAGGGCAAACCGAGCGTCATCATCGCGCATACGGTGCCCGGCAAGGGCGTCAGTTATATGGAAGGCGACTACACCTGGCACGGCAAGCCCCCGAATAAGGAGCAAGCCGATCAGGCATTGCGCGAGCTGGAAGCAGAGCGCGAACGGATCCTCGCGCATGGCTAACGCGCTCGACGGCGTCGCAGCGATGCGGCTGGCCGAACTGAAAGATCCGGCGAACGTCAAGCAGGTTCCGACCCGCAACGGATTCGGCGAAGGCGTGATCGAGGCGGGCAAACGCAACCGCAACGTGATCGCAATTTGCGCCGACCTTTCGGAATCGACGCGCATGCTCGGCTTCAAGGAAGCGCTGCCGGATCAGTACATCGAGATCGGCGTCTCCGAGCAGCTGCTCGTGGCGATGGCTGCCGGGCTTGCAAGCGCGGGAAAGATTCCGTTCATCGCCAGTTACGCGATGTTCAATCCGGGCCGTTCGTGGGAGCAAGTCCGCACGACGATGGCGCTGAACGAAACGAACGTCAAGATTGCCGGCGCGCACGCCGGCGTGTCGGTCGGGCCGGACGGCGCGACGCACCAGGCGATCGAGGATATCGCGATCATGCGCTGCATCCCGCACATGACCGTCGTGGTGCCGTGCGATTCGATTCAGACGAAGAAAGCGACGCTAGCCGTGGCCGAGATGACCGGGCCGGTGTACTTGCGTTTCGGGCGCGAGAAAACGCCGGTCGTCACAACCGAAGAGACGCCGTTCGAGCTCGGTAAGGCGCAGATCTTTCGCGAAGGGCGCGATGTCGCCATCGTCGTCTGCGGCATACTCGTGTACAACGTGCTGATTGCGGCCGCGACGCTGGCCAAGCACGGCATCGACTGCATGGTCGTGAACAACCACACGATCAAACCGATGGATGAAGAGACGATCGTGGCAGCTGCGCAGCGTTGCGGCGCCGTCGTCACGGTGGAAGAGCACCAAGTTTTCGGCGGCATGGGATCGCGCGTCGCCGAAATTTTAGCGCAGCGCCGCCCGACGCCGCTAGAGTTCGTCGGCGTTCACGATCGATTTGGCCAGTCCGGCGATCCGGCCGAACTGATCGAGCATTACGGTATGGGCGCCGTGGCGATCGAAGCGGCGGTGCGCCGCGCGCTCGCCCGCAAGTAGCTAGACCGTCGCGACCGGAACCTGTTCGAGCCGCATCTCGATCCCGCCGGTCCAACCGGCGACGAGATTGTAGAGCGCGGCGTAGATCAGGCCGCCGATGAAACCGATGATGCCGTACATGATCGGAAAGAAGATCACGGCAAAGACCCCGATGGCGCCGAGCGCTGCGAATCTGGGCGCGCCCATGTGGGCACTCACGCCGGCTTTCATGCCGGCGATCATGATTGGACTGATGATGAGCCACCATGCGAGTCCGATCAGTATGCCGAGCAACGCGTAAAGGACGGCGGCGACGAGCGCGAACTGCACGACGCTAATGTGACGCAAACGAGTAACCATGTGAATTCCTCCTGTTGTCAGCGGCGCAGGCCGAGCTCGTTGATCAGTTTGCGGTAGCGATCCAAGTCTTTGTGCTGCAAGTAACTCAGCAGACGGCGTCGTTGCCCGATTTGCAGGTATAATCCGCGGCGGCTGTGGTGATCTTTCTTGTGATCCTTCAGATGCTCGTTCAGCTTGTTGATCGAGGCCGTGAGGATCGCGATCTGGACGTCGGCCGAGCCGGTGTCGGCTGCCGACCGGCCGTACTTGGCCGCCAGCTCGGATTTCTGATCTTTTGTGATTGGCACGAATAGAGCTCCTCATTCAAGGATAGGCTCGCTTCAGTACAGGCCGTGGACCCATCTGAGCGACCGGGGAATCATACCACTGCGCCTGCCGGCGGCGCAACCCGCCCGGGTTTCCCGGCCGCGGCGTCTAAAGCTGGCGCTTCCTATGGAACTTGCACAGAAAACCTTCCTTATAACGGGTGGCGCGTCGGGACTCGGCGCCGCCTGTGTGCGCGAGTTCGTGGCGGGCGGCGCGAACGTCGTCGTCGCCGACGTCAACGAGCACGGCGCCAAGGTTGCCCAAGAAGCAGGCAAAAGCGTGCGCTTTGCGCGCGCCGACGTGACCGCGGAGAAGGACGTGCGCGCGGCGGTCGATCTCGCGCTACGCGAATTCGGCAACCTGCACGGCGCGATCAACTGCGCGGGCATCGCGACGGCGGAACGCGTGGTCGGGCGCGACGGCCCGCAGCCGCTCGATCACTTCACCAAAGTCGTTACCATCAATCTCGTCGGCACGTTTAACGTCATTCGCATCGCAGCAGCGGAGATGATCAAACGCGCGGTCGAACCGGGCGAAGATCGCGGCGTATTCATTTGCACGGCGTCGGTCGCGGCGTTTGACGGCCAGATCGGCCAAGCGGCATACTCCGCCTCCAAGGGTGGCATCACCGGCATGACGTTACCGATCGCGCGCGAGTTCGCGCAGCATCAGATTCGCGTGATGAGTATCGCGCCCGGCATCTTCGACACGCCGATGCTCGCCGGGCTTCCGGAAGCTGCGCGCGAGTCGCTCGGCAAGCAGACGCCGTTTCCGCCGCGGTTAGGTAATCCGGACGAATACGCGCGGCTGGCGCACCACATCGTCGAGAATCAATACCTCAACGGCGAGGTCATCCGCCTGGACGGCGCCGTACGTCTCGCGCCTAAGTAGGATTTACAGGCGTTGGTTTGCCGTCGCGGTCGATGGCGACCATCACGAATTTTCCGACAGTGGAAAGGACGCGTTCTCCGCTTTCTGCCAAGACACGCCACAGTTCGACTTCAACCGTGATCGACGTGCGCCCGATTGCAACGACACGTGCGATGGTTTCGACGAGGTTGCCCTGCCGGATCGGCTGTTTGAAATCGATCCGATCGATCGACGCGGTCACGACCGGTTTGTGCGCGGCGCGCATGGCTGCGATCGAGGCGACCACGTCCATCATCGCGACAGCTTTGCCGCCGAAGAGCGTCCCGTAATGGTTGACGTCGGTCGGAAAGACGATTTCGGTGCGCTTTTCGACGATCGGTTCGGTGCTCGGCATCGCGGATGCGTTCCAGCCTGAAAGCGCCGGAGCCTCGCGGGGCGAACTCAGCTGGCGATGGATTTAGGGTTGCGCGGGCGCGCCGCGCTGGTGACCGGCGCCAGTTCGGGCCTCGGACGGGCGTGTGCGATTGCGCTGGCGCGTGAAGGCGCGCGCGTCGCGTTGGCGGCCCGGCGCGAAAAAGAGCTCGAAGCGGCCGCAGCGGAAGCGCGCGCTCAAGGTTCCCCCGATGCGCGGCCGTATCGCGTCGATCTCAACGACGAAGCATCGATCGGCGATTTGCTCAAACGCGTGCGCGCCGATTTTGGATCGATCGACATTTTGATCGCCAACGGCGGCGGACCCAGAGCCGGCACGTTCACGCAACTCGGCGCGCCCGACTGGGATGCCGCGTACAAAAATATGCTGCGCTGCATGCTGCAGCTCGTCAACGGCGTCTTACCCGCCATGCGCGAGCAGCGCTGGGGACGCATTGTGGCGCTGACTTCCTCGTCGGTGAAACAACCGATCCATACGCTTGCGCTTTCCAACATTTTTCGAACGGCTTTGATTGCGGCGCTAAAGACCGTATCGGTGGAGGTTGCGCGCGAAGGAATTACGGTAAACGCGATTGCGACCGGCCGCGTGCGCACCGCGCGTTTGCGCGAGCTCTACAAAGACGACGCCGCGATGGAGCGAGCGGGACAAGAAGTGCCAATCGGGCGGCTCGCGTCGCCGGAAGAATTTGCGCCACTCGTTGCCTTTTTGTGCGGGGAACCCGCGAACTACGTTACGGGTCAAACGATCTCGATCGACGGTGGCCTGGTAAGCGGGCTCTTCGGATGAATTGGGATTCCATAGCCGGCACTGCCGGCGGTCCGGAGTTCGGAGCGAGCCTCAAGACGTACGCCGCGGAGCGTGAGGTTTCCGACGAACGCTTGGCAGAGGCGTGCGGCCTCACCATCGATCAGCTGCAAGAAGTATACACAGGTGCGCGGCGGCTGGCGATCGCGGCGTTAGCGCGTTCGATACTCGCGCTGCGCACAAAACCGATCGAGTTCATGCAGCATATGGGCTTGCTCTCGCTCGAGCTCTATGCTTTCGGATTGGATCCGCTGTATTTCTTGCCCGAAGGCCAAGTGCGCTACGACGCGCGCATCTACATGCGCGAGATCAATCCGCGCCACCGCGTTCCCGAAGCCGACATGACCAAACGGAACCCGACGATCAAGGCCGTTATGGAGGACCCGATCCTCGACGCCGCCGGCAAAATCGAGCTGGAGCTGGCCTACTTGCTTCGCGCCGCTGCGCAGCAGACCGGCGGGTCTTCGTAGGCGCAGGTCGCCCCGCCAGAGAACCCGAGGCGGATGCAATCAGTAGAAGGAAAACGGATCGCCGCGCTGGTCGGCGACGGCTTTGAGGAATCTGAACTTACCGAGCCCCGCCGCGCGCTGGAAGAAGCGGGCGCAATCGTCACGATCGTCGGAATCGACGAGAAATCTCGCCAAAAGATTCGCGGGAAACGCGGATTGGACGAGGGCCAAAGCGTGAAGGCCGAAGAGCTCGTCGCGGACGTGACCGCCGAAGATTTCGATGCGCTGCTCATTCCGGGAGGCACCTCTCCGGATCACATCCGCACGAATAAGGACGTCCAACGTTTGGTGCGCGAATTCGATGCGGTCAAAAAGCCGATGTTCGTGATTTGCCACGGTCCGCAAGTATTGATCTCCGCGCAGATCGTGCGCGGCCGGCAGTTAACCGGCGTAGCGGCTATCGCCGACGACATTCGCAACGCCGGCGGTTTATACCGCGATCAGCCGGTGGTGCAAGATGGGAACTGGGTAACCTCGCGCACGCCCGAGGATCTGCCGCAATTCAATCGCGCGATCGTCGAAAAGCTCGCGACCGCGATTCCTACACCGGCGGTATAGGCGCCCATCTAGCCAGCACTTCGCCGTATTGGCGTAACCCGATGAAGCCGGCCATTGCGCAAAACAAAAACGCGGCGGGCGGCTGGGGAAATTCGAGTGCAGCGACGATCGCCGCGAGCGCGGCTGCTAAGAGAAGATAGGATAATTGCCACGCGCCCGCGCGCACCGTTGCGCACAGTGCAACGATCGAAACGGCGGACGCGCACGCGATAGATAGAAAAACCGGCATGGCGGCTACAGTTGGGCCCGATGAAATCAGCGTGACGAGCCAATACGCCGCCAACGCGGTTGTAACGCCGATACACGGAACCAGCGCAATCGCGCGCGCCATCTCGCGCGCGTAGAGCGGCGCGCTTTGCTCGCACAATTCCAGTTCGCGCATCCGGCCGCCGCGCTGTGCCAGCGCCAGGTAGATGCCGGCGAGCGACCCAAAAAGGATCGATCCGGTGGCATGGGCCGCCAAGTCCAAGTGCATTTGGAGCGCTGCAAACAAAGCTGAGGCCGCCGCCACATACAGAATTTGACCCGCCATTCGCTGCAAACGGGTGAGCGCAATCGCCGAGGCGGTCGATTCATACATCATACGGGCACGCCGCACGCTTCAATGAATCGAGCGGCCTCACCGCCGGAGCCGTGGGTCGAGAAGATCGCACACGACGATGCTGCTTCAACGATTTGCGGGGCGTACAAAGCTTGCGGACGATCGAGCACTAACAACCGCGGAAGCGCGATGAGCGCGCCGGCCAATGGATACGCGAACGATTCGTGGATGCCGCTCAGTCCTTCCAAGATGCGGCGCGCACGCACGACGCTTTCCGCCTGCGGCAATTGCCAGAGCGCGGCGCGGTATTCGATGTAGCGTTCGAATGTCGAAAATTCATACGGCAGCGCATCGTGCGGAACATAGCCGGCAAGCCGCTTGACATGCACCGGCTGAATGCACGGATCGAACGCGCCGACGAAGACGCGGCCGTCTGTCGCGCGCACCAAGCCGGCCGCCATCATCGCCACGATCGATGCGGTGCGGTTATCCGCGCACGGATGCGCCAGTCGGCCGCCTTCGTCCAATTCGAGGGTTTGCGGAGGAACAAGTTGTGTTCCGCGTTGCGCGAAGGTTGCGTCGCGCATTTCCAGCAGCACTTACTTTACCAGCTGCAAGCGCGGATTCGGCCGTTCCGGACGGCCGACTTTGTGGCACTCGCGCCACGCGCCGTCAACTTCGATCGCGACAACATCCGCCGTGTATTCGGTGCGTCCGCTGCCCGCGCCCAGAAAGAACGCGCCGCCGACGGCATAGGCGTCGACCGGAACCTGGTCGCGTTCGAATTCGCGAATGCGCTGCGCGGTAAAGCCCCCGCTGACGACGATGCGCACGTGATTGAATTCTTCGGCGTCAAGCGCGCGCCGTACGTTGAAGACGAGTTGCGGGATGACGCCGGTGGGCTTGAACGTGCCCATCATATTCCAGATCGATTTGTCGACAAGCGTTCCCGACGTGTCTAAGCGTACGCCCCACAGGCGGTCGCCGAGCGCGCGCGCGACGGCCAAACTTGTGCCGACGCAATCGTTGTCGAAATCGACGAGCGAGATGAGGTTCACGTCGGGACCGATGTACTCGGCAAATTTGCGCGTCGCCAGCACCGTGTCGCCGCCGTATGCCGCGATCAGGGCGTGCGGAACGGTTCCCATGCCGCCCGCTCCCCACCATTCGGCGTTCGCATCGGTCGAAACGCCGAGCGCGCCGGAGATATAGGCGGCGTACCCGTCACCCGTTTGCACGAGATGATGATCGAAGCGCGCCGGAAAGAAGAGCACTTGTTTTCCATTGGCGGCGGTAACGATTTCGCGCGCATTGGTCGCGATGCGCGTACGGCGCGATAGCACGCCGAGGTAGCACGTTTCCAAATGCGCGAACAGCGCGTAATCGCCCTCGATCATCAGCGCGGTTTCATACGGTTCGATGCCGTCGCCGTCGTACAGTGCATAGACGCGCAGCTTGTGCCAGCCGTCCTCCCATTCACCCGAAGGCAGCCGTCGCCCCGAGCACAAGCGCAAAATTGCGATGGCCTCGTCGATGCCGCACAGGACGGCATCGCTGCGCTGAAAAACCTGCATGCGAACGGAGGGATGGTAGCCGTCGCGTTCGAGGATCTGGCGCGCGCGCTTGAAGTACGTGTCGGGGTAATAGCCGTCGCGCATCTTCTCGACGGGCAAATTGAAGATATCGGGCGGCAATCTGGTAGGCACGTTAGTGCCTATACGTTGAAAATCGCGAAGTGCCCTCGAATACGGAGATTGCCGAGACCCTGCTGCGCATCCGGAAGCTCATGGAACTCGCCGGCGAGACGTTCTACAAGTACACGGCCTACGAGCGGGCCGCCGCCACGCTCGAAAATGCTCCGCCCGTTGCCGACCTGCTGGCGGCCGGCGAACTGACCACGCTGCCGGGCATCGGCAAATCGCTGGCCGCGACGATCGAAGAGATCGTTCGCACCGGTACCTGCGCGCAACTCGAGTTGCTGCAGCAGCGCTACCCGCCGACGGTTTTCGAAGTGTTCGGCGTCTCCGGCATCGGGATAAAAACCGGCGCGATGCTCTTCGAGCAGTTCGGCATCGGTTCGCTCGCCGATTTGGAACGCGCGATCGATTCGGGCGTGCTGGCAGAAGCGCCACGGATGGGGGCCAAGACGATCGAAAACATCCGGCGCGGCATTTTGGCCTATCGCGGGAGACTGCGGCGTACGCCGCTGCCGCGCGCGTTGCGCATCGCGCACGATGTGATAACCTATCTCGAAGCTGGACCGCCCGTGCACCGGATAGAGTTTGCGGGCAGCTTGCGGCGCAAGGAAGTGACGGTCGGCGACATTGACATCGTCTGTACGTCCGATGCGGTCGCGCAAGTGGTGGATCATTTCGTGCGTTGGGATCGCGCGCGGGCCGTGCTTGCCGAAGGGCCGACGAAAGGCAGCATTTGGCTCGAAGACGGTTTGCAGATCGATCTGCGCGTGCTGCCCGATCATTTATATGGGAATTTGCTGCAGCATTTCACCGGCAGCCGCGAGCACAACATCCAAGTACGCGAGCACGCGACACGCAAGAATCTGCGCGTCAGCGAGAACGGGATCCTCAACCTGGAAACCGGCGACGTGGTGACCAGCCGCGACGAGCTCGGCGTGTACGCGGCGCTCGGCATGCAGTACATTCCGCCCGAGCTACGCAGCGGCATCGGCGAAGTCGAGCTCGCCTTGCGCAACGAGATTCCAGAGCTGCTGGAAGTATCCGACGTGCGCGGCGATTTCCACATGCATTCGACATTGAGCGACGGAAGGCAGACGCTCGAAGAGATGATCGCGGCGGCGGCGGCGCGCGGCTACGAGTATCACGCTATCACCGATCCCTCGCCGGCGCGCGGCGTGATCGGCTGCAGCGCCGACGAGCTGCGCAAGCAGCACGCAACGATCCGCGAGCTTGGGGACAAGTACGGCCTGCGCACGCTGTGGGGCAGCGAAGTGGATATTTTGCCCGACGGGTCGATGGATTTTCCCGACGAGCTGCTGGCTGAGATGGACATTGTGATCGGCAGCGTGCACTCGTCGTTCGGGCAAACCCGCGACGAGATGACGGCGCGGCTGATTCGCGCGATCGAAAATCCTTACGTCACGATCATTGGGCACCCGACCGGCCGCACGCTGGAAGGGTTCGGTGGCTACGAATTCGACTACGATGCCGTCTTTGCGGCGGCCGCGCGCACCGGAACGGCGCTCGAAATGGACGGTCAGGTTAAGCGGTTCGACTTGCCGGCCAACCACGCGCGCCGCGCCAAAACGTTCGGCGTGACGCTCACGGTGGACAGCGATGCGCACGACGCGACCCAACTTGCGAACATCGAACTGTCGATCGGCCAGGCGCGGCGGGCCGGCCTCACGCGCGACGACGTTCTTAACGCGCGGCCGCTAGAAGGCGTGTTGGAGTTCATTCACTCAAAGCGCGACCGCGTTAAGCGCTGATGCGCCCCGGTGCGCTATAGACGTTGCATTTCGAGCCGCGTACGAAGCCGCAGAGCGTCACGTTGAATTCGCGCGCAGTTTCAACGGCAAGGCTGCTCGGCGCGGAGACCGCGCAGACGATCGGAATGCCGGCCGTCACACTTTTTTGCAGCAGCTCGTAACTCGCGCGACCGCTCACCAACACGACGCATTCGCGCAACGGCAGGCGATCGTTCAGGAGCGCCCAGCCGACGATCTTATCGAGCGCGTTGTGCCTGCCGACGTCCTCGCGCAGCGCCAGCAGGTTGCCGCGCTTGTCGAAGAGCGCGCTCGCGTGCAGGCCGCCGGTCGAAGCGAAGATGCGTTGCGCGCTGCGCATTTTGTCCGGGAGCTCCGCCACGAAATCGTACGACACTTGAAGTTGATCGGCAATCGGCTGCGCGCGCACGTGCAGCGCTTCGATACTGGCTTTGCCGCAGACGCCGCACGAACTGTTTACGGTGAAATGCCGTTCGAGCCGTTCCAGCGCTGGCATGTAGCCGGGGAGTCTGACGGTCACGATATTGTATCGCTGCTCGGAATCGAGCGACAGATCGACGCAGTATGCAATTCCAACGATGTCGTCACGCGACGAAACGACACCCTCGGAGAATAGGAAGCCCGCCGCCAGTTCGAAATCATTGCCGGGCGTGCGCATCGTGACCGCCAAGCTCCGCGTTTGGCTGCCCCCAGCCAGCCGAATCTCCAGCGGCTCTTCGGTTGCGAGATCGTCGATCAGTTCGCGGCGGTGCTCGCGTTCCAGCGCAAGTACTGCTGCCGGGGTGGTGAGACCGGGCCGATCGCCTACGTGCATGCTTACCGGCGGCGAACCGCGTGTTCGAGAATGTCGTTCAAGACTGCCGGATTCACGGCGTCGGGCCTGCTGAAATCCAGACGCGCGCTTATCGCCGAGCCGTATGCGGCCTTCGCGTTGATCGCATTCAAGTCGGTGTCGGGTTTGATCGCCTCGTAGGGCTTCGCGTTCACCGGTTGCATTGCGAAGAGATTGTAGAGTGGGTGCGTCGTCGTGTCGGCGACTGAGAGCGGCGCCAAACCCAATAGCAATTCGATCGTACGCACGAAGCTCACCGTGGAGTAATGCGCGTGGTCGACGCCGCCGCGCGCATATGGGCTTGCGATGTAAAACGTCGAACGCTGATCGCTCACGTGGTCCGGCCCGTTCTGCGCGTCGTCCTCCAGAATGAAAATGGCGGTCGATTTCCAGTAAGGCGAATGTGAAACTGCATCCACGAGCTGCCCGACCACCCAATCGTTCGTGCCTACGTAAGCTTCCGGCGTCGGCATGTTTGCTTGCGTGCCGGAGGTGTGGTCGTTCGGAAAATAAACAAACTCGAGCTGTGGCAGGTTGCGTCGCGCCACGAATGTGTCGAACTCGCGCTTCCACTCGTTGAAGCGATTTTGGTCGCTATATTTTAGATTCCAGCCGACGAACGCGGGGTCATAGTGTCCCCGCAATGCCGGATGATCGGTTGTCGCAACCGGCGGTCCGGCGCTAATCGTCATGTCCTCGCCGTAATCGCGATAGGTGATACCGGCTCGTTTCGCAGCATCCCACAGGAAACCGGAGTGCGGAACGGGCGGACCGACGCCATTTTGCGAGTCAAAGCCCTCGCGGCGGTTGCCATAGTTGACGGGCCACGTCCGTTCGACGTAATCGCTGACAGTCGCAGCGTCGGTCCAATTGTGCCCATCCGCGCTGACCTGCGCGTTTGCGTACGCGTTGTCCATGATGCCGAACCGCAGCGCGATCGCGTGCTGATTGGGCGTGATCGCTCGGCCGAAGTTCACGAGAGACGGATCGCCGTTGGCGCCGCTGATATCGCCCAAAACCTGATCGTACGATCGATTCTCTTTGATGATGTAAATGACGTGCGAGATCGGTCCATGTGCGCGGAGAACGGTTTGCGCCGGAACGCGCGGCGTCCAGAGCGGCATGAGATCGCTCAAAGCTTGCGCGGTCATGACGTTGACGTGTTCGTACGCGGTGCGCGGAATGGCGCGCACCGAGCCGACGGTGATTGCCCCGACGTATCCGCCGTTACTGCGCTTACGGATATTGAACTGAGGATTAGGCGGCGCCCGTTCGCCCTTGCCGTTGCTGACGTAGAGCATTCCGTCGCTTCCCATTGCCAGGCCGGTCGGGTACCAGCCGGCCGGAATGTATCCGATGACGCTGCCGTTGCGAATGCGCGCAACCGCGTTCTCGCCGCCGAGGCTTACGAAAAGTTCATTTCCATGAAGTAAGAGAGCATTAGGGTTCGCGCCGAACCCATGCACGCGTGCGTTACGAAAGCCGACGGGAATGCTTGCAGTCCTTGTGTTCGTCGCAGTGTCGATAACGGCGACGGCATCGTCGTCGCATACTGCAACATAAAGTTTTGTACCATCTGCCGAGAGCGCGAGATCGCACGGGTGCGAGCCAACCGCAATGTTTTCGACGACGCGCCCTGCCACCGCATCGACGACCGCCACCGAGTTCTGCCCGCGCAAGGCGACGTAGACCAGCTTCGCATCCCTCGATCCGATTGCGGCACCGGGATGTGAGCCCACGACGATTGCGCGTCCTCCGAAGCTTGGACTGCCGGCGATCTGGCCGATCGTTATCGTGCCGCCCGTGGCGCTGTTATGGTCGTCAGCCGTTACTGCAAGTGGAATTGTCTGTCCGCCCTGACGCGAGAGGAAAAGGGAGACGGAAACCGGCCAGGCGCCTTTGGCGAGCGGAAAAGGTTGGATAGCGCCCCGCTCGATGTCGACAACTTGGATTGCATCGGTTGCCGCACCCGGAACGCAGACGAGCGGTCCTCCGCACCATATTGGTTTGCCAAACGCGCCCGCGAGTTGGATAACTTTGATCGTCGCCAGCGTTTTTGCGTCGAGCAATCGCAGAGCCGCCGGATTCACGCCGGACTCGACGACCGCGAGCGTCTTGCCGTCGGGCGAAAGCGCGATGCCTTGCGGCATCGTGCCGACGGTCGCGAGCGGGCCGGCCGGAAGCGTCAAGCGCCAGCCGCTGGGCAAGACCGATTGCAGCTGCGGTGCAGCGGCGGCGAGGGCAAAACCGGCGGCCGCAAAGGCCGCCGCGAACAGGCAGCGTCGGAGCATGCGGCGGGTTTCTCCTTATGGCGGATGGGTGCCCCTCTCGCCAGAGACGGCATTGGCCGCGTGGCCGGAGGACGGCGCGGGGCGCGGCGGAATGCGCCAGCGGTAAGGAGTCGCGATCGTGAAACTGAGCGAGCTCACCGTGTATGCCGGCGGCGAATTTCGGAGCTACGAGGATGCCAAAGTCGGCCTGCTGACGCACGGATTACAATACGGAACGGGTTGTTTCGAAGGCATTCGCGGTTATTGGGTGGCTGCAGATAACGAGCTGTACCTGGTGCAGTTGCGCGAGCATTTCGAACGGCTAGCGATCAGCGCGAAGATTTTATTGATGCGCGTCCCACACGCGGTCGACGAACTGATAGAGCTCACGACGGAGCTGTGCGCGCGCAACCGCTTTGAAAGCGATACCTACATTCGCCCGTTCATCTACAAATCGGCGGAAGACGTGGGCGTGCGCTTACATAACGTTCCCGATGCTTTTGCGATCGCCGCGATTCCGTTTACGCATTATCTGGATGTAGCCGGCGGAGTTGCCGCGGGCGTCAGCTCCTGGCGCCGCGCCGATGATTCGGCCGCGCCCCCGCGCGCGAAAATCACCGGCCTTTACGTGAACAGTGCGCTCGCCAAGAGCGAGGCGATTTCGAACGGTTTCGACGAGGCGATCATGCTTTCGCACGACGGACACGTGGCGGAAGGTTCGGCCGAAAATATTTTCATCGTCAAGAACGGCGTGCTGCTCACACCCGATCCGTCGCAAAATGTCTTAGAGGGCTGCACCCGGCGCGCGATCATCGAAATTGCGCGGCGCGAGTTCGGCTTAGAAGTCGTCGAGCGCGCGATCGATCGCAGCGAACTCTATGGCGCCGAGGAGATCTTTTTCACCGGTACGGCCGTCGGGGTCGTGTATGTGCGTTCGGTCGATCGCCGCGACGTCGCCGACGGCCGGATCGGTTCAATCACGCAAAAACTGGCGAGCTTCTACGACCGCTTGGTGCGCGGCGGAGAGCCCAAATATCGGAAGCTGTTAACGCCGGTCTATGCGGGCCGGGCGGTGGCTACGGCGTAGATTCGGGGTTCGGCGTAGCCGGAACGGGCGTCTGCGGCGCCCATATCGGCGTATCGCCGCTGCCGTCGTCCGTCGCTGAAGCGCCGGCGGGCGAACCCAAGGTGTTGAGCGCGCGCCATTTGCCGAACTGCTGCAGGTGCGTGTAGGCCATCCTTGAGACGCGGCGGATGAACCGCCTTCCCGCCGAGAGCGTCGGCAACTGCGTCGTCATTACCGCGATCACGTACGCGCCGTTCGATGCGTAGACGATGCCGACGTCGTTGAGCGTGTCGTCGAGCGATCCGGTCTTGTGCGCGATCGGAATTTGCGGAAGCGGCTCGGGAATCAGCGAGTTGATTTCTTGCTGCTCCAGGATATCGATCATTGACTGCGACGACCATTCGTCGATCAATTGTTTTTGCGCCATGTCGGTGAGCAGGCGCACCATGTCCGCTGGGCTCGTGCGCAACGAGTTGCGAATGCTCCAGCCGGCCGTGCGAATGTAATCGGCCAGCCGCGTATGCCTCAGCCCCAGACCGCGCATCTCCGTGTTAATGTGTGTGCGGCCGACCAAACGAATCAACATGTTCGCGGCCGTGTTGTCGCTGACGGCGATCATCTGCGTCAGCAATTCCGAAACGGGGAACGTCGAGCCGACGGGCGCATCGGCGATCACGCCCGAGCCCCAATCGCGATCGCGCGGCATGAGCGTGACGCGGTGATTCAAATCGAAAGTGCCCTGCCGCAGTTGCCTGAACACTTCGACCATGACCGGGATTTTGATCGTCGATGCCGCGGGCATCACTTCGTTAGCGTTGATCGAAGAGCTGAAGCCGGTTCCTAAATCTTTGACTTCCATTGCGACGCGGCCCGGAGCTCCCTGCGCTGCGCGCGTGAGCGTAGCTTGCAGATCCGCCAGCGGCGCCGGCAGCCCCAGCGCGTTCGCAGGAGCAGCGGACGATCCGGCGATCGCAGCTGTGGCAAGAAGAGCTAAAAGGTAACGACGCATAAAGCTCCTATGCTTAGTTGTCGGTTACATTCGACTCTCTTATGAGGTTCCCGCCCTCGTCTGCCCTTGGCTCATGCTGCCCTCGCTTTTCCCGTTAGAATTGTCATCCTGAGCTTGTCGAAGGACGCTCGGGCAGCACGAGCCCGGCGCGCCGGTACGTTAGGGCTCAAGCATCTGGGCGGTGATATCTCCGGAAAACCAACCGTACGGATTTCGGGCCGCGCTCGGCGACACCTGAACCCAATGCTCACTCAATATTTGAGCCTGCAGGCGTTGTAACAGAACGCTCCACGAAATATGGGCGGCGTCGTCGATGTCCCCATCGCTTTTAATGGTGGTGACAGTGCCGCACCGGCGCACTGCAAGAAGGTTAGCAGCGCCATCGATTACCGGATGTTCCGGGGGAACAGCCATGTTCAAAAAGCCGGCGTAGTACAATGTATTTATAAGCAGATAGCCGTTCCACCGATCAGCCCATCGATCAGCCGAGAAAAACCTGTAGTGCCCCTTAAGTCCGACCCCCTTAAACGCATCCATTTCGCCTGACATCCGATATTGACTGTTGATTGTGATGAGAGTACTGAAACATGGGTAGGACTGTGTAACTGGTTGGCAGCGAATGACTAGAACGCGGTCGATGTCGTCGTAAGCTGGAGGCGCGCCGGGCGCGCATGTGGCGTGCGCGACGCCAATGTTCACCGCGAAGCTAAGCAAGAACATTCCTAAGAGAATTTTGGCGCGGGATAATCTAACGACGCGTTTAGCTGCAGTCATGCGGGTTGAACAATTAGAGCTGGGCCGTTGTGACCCATCTCGACGGTTGCGCGCGGGCCTCGGCTTCGCTCGGCCGTCCTTCGACTTCGCGTTCCGCTGACGGCGAAACGCTTCGCTCAGGATGACACAATAATTAGTAAGGAACTCCATCTGCGGCCGGGGCACGCACGCGGCCAACGAGTCCGGCGATTGCAAAGAGTGCGGCAAGGTACGGCAACGCTTGCATAGCGTCGCTCGGTAGCCAAGAGATGCGGCCTTGCAGCACGTATTGTAACGCCTCGAAGAATCCAAAGAAGACTGCGGCTCCGGTCGCTCCCCACGGCGTCCAGCGTCCGAAGATTACGGCCGCCAATGCGATGAACCCGCGGCCCGCGGTCATACCGTCGGAATATAAGTTGACTTCGCAGATTGAAAGGAACGCGCCGCCCAGGCCAGCGAGCGCACCGCTAGCTATCACGCTGTACAAACGCAAGCGCAGCGGATCGAGTCCGGCGTCGGTAACCGCGCGCGGATTCTCGCCGCACGCCTGCACACGCAATCCCCACGGCGTGCGATAGATGAACCAATTCAAACCGAACGCGCACAGCAAGCCGAGAACGATCAGCGCCGTTTCACCCGTTGTGATTTGCGGCAGCAGTTGTTCGGGACCGAGCTGCGCGACTTGCGGACTCGCGCCGGGCTGATTAAAGATCAGCACCAAACCATAAGCCGCGCCGCCTAACGCAACCAAATTGATGCCGACGCCGGCGACGATTTGATCGACTTTGAAGAACGTCGCGGCGAATCCTAAAATGAAACCGAGAAACGCGCCGAAGAAGATGCCCGCGATCAACCCTATGATCGGGCTGCCGGTCAGGTTTGTGAAAACGACTGCGCTGAAGGCGCCCGCGGTCATCATGCCTTCCAAGCCGATGTTCACGACGCCCGCGCGTTCGGAGATCACGCCGCCGAGCGCCGCATAGACGATCGGCACCGACTTGATCAGCGTCAAGAATGCGAGCGTGAGCATCAGCGACACGCCGGTACTCATATGGGCGCACTCGTCGCGCGCGTCGCGAAGTAGCGGCGCGCGGCCAGCACGAGAATGATCAGGCCTTCGATCACGCGGATGGCATCTTTGGGCACGCCCGCGTCAGCCTGCATCATGAGTCCGCCGGCTTCTAGGATACCGAACCCAAGCGCGGCGACGCAGACCCACAGCGGATTGAGATCGCCCACCAGCGCGACCGCGATCGCGGTGTAGCCATAGCCGGGCGAGAGCGACGTATTGAAACGATGCAGCACGCCCGTGACGATCGCCGCTCCGCCTAAACCGGCGACGGCACCCGACAACGAGAGCGCAATCAGCGTCATGCGCGGCATGTTGATGCCACTGCGGCGCGCGGCTTCAGGCGCTTCACCGGCTGCCCGCAGTTCGTAGCCGAAAACTGTGCGCGTAAAGACGAAGCGCAAAACGATCGCGGTCGCGATCGCGATCAGAATTGAAATCGTCAGACGCGTGTCGCCGAAACTCAAGCTTCCGATCGACGGAAAGGCGGGCAGCCCGTTGTTGGGCAGCAGCGGCGCGGTCTCGGCGCCGGAGGCGAGCGGGCTCTTCAGCGGACCGGCGACCAGATAGCCGGCGAGCGAAAGGGCAATGAAGTTGAGCATCAAGGTCGAGATGATCTCGCTTGCGTTAAAGCGCGCGCGCAGCCAGCCCGCGATGCCGCCCCAGATTCCGCCGCCGAGCATCCCCAGCAGTAAGAGTGCAACGACCGTCAGCCACGACGGTCCGGCCAAGTGCGCGCCGACCGCGCCCGCGAACAAACCGCCCATCAACAGCTGGCCCTCGGCGCCGATGTTGAACAAGCCCGCGCGGAACGCAAGCGAAACGCCGAGCGCCGGAAAGAGCAGCGCGGTCGTTTGCACGAGCGTCTCTGCGATCGGGCGGCGTCCGCCGAGCGATCCTCGGATGAGTGCGCTGAATCCGTCGACCGGATTGACGCCCGCGATCAACATTGCCACTGCGGCCAGCACGAATGCGAGCAGAAGCGCGCCGGCCGGTCCTGCGAGCAGCCGAAGAACGACCTTCACGACAAGCCCGCCATCAAGCGGCCGATCTTACCGCGATCGATCTCCGATCCGGTGAACGATCCGGTAATCTTTCCGCGGTACATTACGAGCACGCGATCGGCGATCGCCAGAATTTCGTCCAGCTCGAAAGAGATCAACAGGATTGCGCTGCCGCGGTTACGCGCTTCGATTAGCCGCGACTGCACCAGCGCAGCGGCGCCGACGTCGATGCCGCGCGTGGGTTGATATGCAAGCACGAACCGCGGATCGCCGATCAGCGCGCGGCCGACCAGCAATTTCTGCTGGTTGCCGCCGGAGAGCGTCTTGACGGTCACGTCGAGCGAAGCCGCGCGCACGTCGAAACGCTCGACGATAGCGGCTGCATCGGCACGCGCCGCGCGCCAGTCGGTCAGCGCGCCTTTGCGAATGCCCGGCAGATTTTGCCGCCCGAGGATCGCGTTTTCGACGATCGACCAGTTGAGCACGAGCCCTTCGTGATGGCGATCTTGAGGAACAATTCCCATGCTTGCGCGATAACGCGCAATCATGGGGCCCCCATTAACCAGCTCGATACTCCCGGTGTAGGGAATCATGCCCGCGATCGCATCGGCGAGCGCGGTTTGCCCGTTGCCTTCGACGCCGGCGATGCCGACGATTTCGCCGGCATGCACTTCAAATGAAAGTCCGGTAACCGTGGTCCCCTCGGAACCGGCACTGACATCGCGCGCAGCGAAACACGGTGCCACTCCGGTGGGCTCGCGCTGGGCAACCTGCGGCAGCTCGCCGCCGACCATCGCGCGCGCGATCTCATCAACGCTCGTGTTCGCCGTCTCGTACCGCGCCACGATCTTGCCGTGACGCATCACGCTTACGCGCGTCGTATAATCGATGACTTCTTGCAGCTTGTGCGTGACGACGAGTATTGCGGTCCCGCGTTTGGCAAGCCGCACGACCGTGGCGAAGAGCGTGGCGATTTCGGCCGGCGCGAGCGCCGCGGTCGGCTCGTCGAGTAGCAGCACGGAAGGTTCCCGTTCGAGCTCGCGCAGCAGTTCGACGCGCTGCTGCACGCCGATCGGAAGTTCTTCCACGAGTGCATCCGGATCGATCGCGAGGCCATTGCGCTCGGCGAGCTCCGCGACGCGCGAGCGCGCGCGACCGACGTCGACGACGGCGCCTTTGCGCGGCTCCCGGCCGAGCATGATGTTGTGCCATACGCGCAGACGGCCGACCAGCTCGAAATGCTGGTGGACCAAGCCGACCGTTCCGTCGGCTTCAACCGTTCCGGCGTCTGGCTTGACTGCGCCGAAGGCGATGTTGGCGAGCGTGGATTTGCCGGCGCCGTTTTCGCCGACCAGGGCGTGGATTTCACCGGGCAGCAGATCGAGGTCGACGCCGTCGACCGCAATGACGCCGGGATAGACTTTGCGAATGCCGCGCATTCGCAGCGCGGCACTCGAAAGATCTAGAGTTTGATTGGTTTCCAGGTCGCGAGCCCCTGCGGAGTCGACGGCGGAGAGATCTTGCCGCTAATGATGTCCTGCCGGATCGCATCGACTCGTTCGATATTGCTACGTCCGATGACGGCACTGGTGTACTTGAAGTCCGTCAGGCCGACGCCGTTATCTTTCAAACCGAAGATCAGGTGGCCTTGCAGCGCCTTTTTCTGCTGGATGGCGTGCGCGATGTCGAACACCGCGACGTCGACGTGTTTGACCATCGACGTCAAGATTTTGCCGGGCGCCATGCTATCTTGATCGGAATCCACGCCGATCACAAACGCATTCTGGCGCGTCTTCACCGCATCGATCGCACCGATGCCCGCTTTACCGGCGGCGGCATACACGATGTCGGCGCCGCCGTTGAACAACACGTTGGCGAATTCTTGCCCGGCCGCCACGTCTTCGAACGACCCGACGTACTTCACGTCAACTTTCGTGGCCGGATCGATCTGATGGGCGCCGGCAATGTAGCCGACTTCGAATTTGCGCAGCAGCGGAATGTCTTGGCCGCCCAAGAATGCGATGTGGTGCGTCTTGCTGACGAGTGCCGCGAGTGCACCGGCCAAGAACGATCCGTCTTCCTCTTTAAAGGTTGCCGAAACGACGTTTGGATCGTCCACTACCGCGTCAATAATGGCATAGTGCTGTTGCGGATATTGTTTGGAAATCTGATCGAGATCTTTATTCATCAGGAATCCGATCGCGTAGATCATATCCAGATGTTTTTCCGAAAGCGCAGTCAGATTCGGCTGGTAGTCGGACGCCGAACGCGACTGCAAGACTTGGATGCGGGCGCCAAGCGATTTCTCGGAGTTGACGAGTCCTCGATACGCCGAATCGTTGAACGACTTGTCTCCCAAACCGCCCACGTCGGTGACCATGCCGAGTGCTAATTGTCCGGGGCGGGCCGCACCAATGTTATGTCTTCCGCATCCCGCCAGCGTCAAAAACGCGGCAGCGACGGCGCCGATAAAGATCGCCTTGTGCTTCATCGCGGTATCGTTAGCATAGGCGCAGCCCGAAGCCTCCGGGCCCTGCCGGAGCCCGTCCTCGCTTTCCCGAAGGCGACACCAATGGAGGCGAAAGACCTGACCGCAACACCGCCGCGCCGGTGGACTGAAGAACTCGGCGGCATCCGCTGGCTGCCGCGCTTGATCGACAAGTCTCGGGCGGCGATCGCCGGATCCTTAGGCGATTACTTATACGGGCAAAGTCCGATCGATCGCGGGCTGTTACGCGCACTTGGCTTGACGTACCGTGATTTTACCGGAATCGTTCGGAGTGCGGGAGACGACGACAACGCTGTGCTGGCGGTGTTAGAAAAACGCGTTCCCGACGGCGTCGCTCGCGCGCGCGTATGGAGCGATCGCCTCCAATCACGCCACCGGTTGTTTCTCTTTCTCATCGATCTCGACGATGGCTACAACGCGGCCTTACAACCTGTGCGCGGTCTCGTGCGCATGTTGAGCGGCACTATATCGCGCTACATGCGCTATCGTTGGCCGGCAAAAGATGCGCTCATCGGTTTGGAGATCGACGCGCAAAGAGCCGGCGAACGCGCCGCCGCCGCGAGCGGCACAGACGAAGAGCCGTACCGCTGGCTGACGCCCGGGAACGTCGACATGGCGTGGAAGATCTTGCTCTCGATCGTTTTGATCGGCGTGATGTTCTCCTACGCGCTTCGTTTCGTGGAGCGGATCGGGCTGGTCGCACTCGTTATTATCGGCGCGATCTTTTTCGCGTACTTGATCTATCCGGTCGTTCGCTGGCTCAACCGGAAGCTGCACCTGATTCTAGCAATCCTCGTTGTGTACGCGGTATTGGCAGCGCTTGTTGCGATCGGCCTGTCGTATCTGATTCCATCCATCTCGAGCGAAATCGCAAGGCTGTCGCACGACGGCCCGACGATTATGGCGAACATCCGGGCAATCTTGACGAGTCCCAACACACCGGTGCTCGGGCACGCGCCCGATGTTGTCCGCAAGGAGCTGGCGCAGCTTCCGGAACAGACCGTTCGCTGGTTTCAAACGCATGGCGGAGGAGCTGCGACCAGTGCGATCGCCGTGCTGGTCGGGACCGCGGCTTTTTTTGCCTCGTTCATTGCGATCCCAGTGCTTGCTGCGTACCTGCTTTATGACTCCGAAATCATCAAGCGCTTCTTCATGGGCTTCGTTCCGGAGCGCCGGCGCGACGCGATGCTGGGCTTGCTTGGAGAACTTGAAGAAGTCATCGGCGGATTCATTCGGGGACAACTCCTAGTCGGCGCTTCGGTTGGCACCATCATCGCGATCGGCCTGATGTTCTTCCACGTGCCGTATGCCATCTTGATCGGCGCCATCGCCGGAGCGCTGGACCTGATTCCATACATCGGTCCCGTGATCGCTTTCGTACCGGCATTCATTATCGGATATACGGCCGGAGGAATTGTACAGGCGGGCTGGGTCGCACTCGTCTTTATTATCGCCAACCAGCTCGAAGGGCACGTGATCGCGCCGAACATCGTCAGCCGGACGATCAAACTGTCGCCCAGCGCGATCGTGGTTGCGGTTTTGATCGGCGGAGAACTCTACGGCGTCGCTGGGATGTTCGTCGCCGTGCCGGTTGCCGGAATCATCCGCGTGCTGCTGCTCCACGTGATTCCAGGTTCGGTCAGCCGCGAAGAGGCGAAGCCGGTGCTGACTAAAGAGTCGCAAGAAGTAGCCGAAGCGGACGCGCAGGCGCAAGCGTGAGCAACCTGCGCGTCGACATTATCGGCGTACCGATGGATCTCGGCGCGAGCCGCCGCGGCGTGGACATGGGGCCTTCGGCGGTGCGCTATGCGCAGTTGCACGACCAGCTGCGTTCGCTCGGCATCGAACGCATCGAAGACCACGGCAATCTGCACGTGCCGATTCGCGAAGCGGTGGCCGAGCACGATAAGCACGCGAAGTATCTCGATGTGATCGATCGCGTGTGCGCCGAGCTGGCCGGCGTGGTGGAGTCCGCGGTGCGCGAGAATGGGTTTCCGATCGTACTGGGCGGCGATCATTCGATCGCCATCGGCACCTTGGACGGCTTGAAGCGGGCGCGCGGAAAAGCCGCCGGCCTCATATGGGTCGACGCGCACGGCGACATCAATAGCCCCAAGAGTTCGCCGTCCGGAAACGTGCACGGCATGCCGCTGTGGTTCGCGCTCGAGCGCGGCTACGCGGATCCGAAACGCACGGTGCAAATCGGATTGCGCGATGTGGAGCCCGGGGAGAAAGAAAACTTGCGCAACTCGGGTGTGAAAGCGTTCACGATGAGCGATGTTGATCGTTTGACGATGAACCGCGTTATGGAGGAAGCGATCGCGATCGCAGGATCGGACGGTCAGCTGCACGTCTCGTTCGATTTGGATGCCATCGATCCGCGCGAAGCGCCCGGTACGGGTACGCCGGTCAAAGGCGGACTGAGTTTCCGCGAAGCGCACCTTGCCATGGAGATGCTTTCGGAGTCGAAAAAACTTGGATCGATCGAGATGGTGGAGATCAACCCGATCCTCGACACGCGCAATCAAACGGCGATGCTGGCGGTGGGGCTGGTCTGTTCTGGTCTAGGGAAAGCTATTCTATAACTTTATCGTCGCGACGCCTTCGCAGCTGACGCCGCCTCCGCAGACCGCAGCGTCCCACGACGCATCCGCCAAGAGCGTTTGAATTGCGCGCTGCGTTTGCGCATCGAGCGGCGGATGGAATTCGATCTTTTTCGTGCGCCCGTCCTCGCCGACCGTTATCAGCAGCGTAACGTGCACGTTAAAGCGCTGCAGCAGCGTGCTTTTTACGCGCGGATCGAGAACCGGCGGCTGCTCCGCACCAAACGGCGAAACGCCGCCACGATCGTTGCTTCCGATGCCGGACATGCTGACGGCCGACGTGCCCTGCGGATTGGGCGAAGGGCCGGGCGCGCGCTGCAGCGTCGGTTCTTTGGGCGGTTGCGTTCCGGGGGCACGCGCCACGAGCGGCACCGGAGCCCGCTGCGGATACTTGCGCGGCGCCGCGGCGACCTGGCCCTGCGGACCGTTGACGGGTGTCGGACGCGAGCGCGGATTGTGGTTCTTTGCCGACAGCTCGCTGTGCTTGCGTTCGAAGGCAACCGTTGCCGCCCGGCGCTTCGTATTGGGCAGGGCAAGCGGAACCGGCCGCGCGTCGGCGCGCTTCTCGATGTGGATATGCGCGACATGGACGAAGGAGAGCGTCTCGATGGCTTCCGGCCCCTGTGGTAGCGGCGCGGGCCATAAGGGAATGATCAGGGCCACGAGCATATGGATCGCCAGCGAGGCGACGAACGCGCGTCGCAACGGTCGAGCCGCATCGAGAGATTGTAGCAGCATACGCTCCTTACGCTACGGATAGTGAGACTACGATTGAGGCCGACGAATATCATCCTCTACCAAGCCGACTGGTGCGGCTACTGTGCGCGCGTGCGCGCGAAGCTTTCAGAACTGCAGCTCGATTACATGAAAGTCGACGTACCTGCTCCGCACGCGGAACGCTCGGTCGTCCGTGAAGTTTCCGGGCAAACGAGCATTCCGGTCATGGTCGATGGCGACGTGGTGCTCACCGACGACGACGACATCATTCCTTACCTCGAAAAAGCGTACGGTCAAAAAGCCGTAAAGTAAAGCGCCAAAGATCCGGCGGCGGCGGCGCCGGCAAGCGTGGCCAAGGCGTTGACCGCGTCATTGTCGATCGCGCGTACTCCGCGAACCAAACTTGCCGAGCTGCTGCAAACGTGCGGATCGATTTCGCACAGACGATCGCAGCGGCTGCAGTAGTGCAGCGCTTGCACCGTCGCGCCCGCCAGCGAGTCGACGAGCGCTCCCGCGAATCCGGCCGCGCCGACAATCCACCATGGCGCAATGCCGGCTGCCCACGCGGTGAATCCTACGACGAGAGCTCCCGCGATCTCCGCAAGCGTACCGGTAGCTGTGACGCCGCCCGAAAGTCCGGTTGGAATCTTTCGCAAACCGACGATCGAGCGCGGCGCATTGCGCGCGAGCGTGCCGATTTCGGTTCCCCACGTGTCGGCCGCAGCTGCGGCGAATGCGCCGGCGAAAGCTGCCGCTAGAACCGGTGAATGTGTGAAGCCGTAAGCGATCGCACACGCTGCTGCGACGCCGCCGTTAGCGAAAACTTGCCGGGCATTGCGTGACGGCCGCTTGTCCGTATCGACGAGCGCGGACTTGCGGCGCCGGCTTACGCGAGATAACGCGATCGCGGGAAGAAAGAACGCAAACAGTGCCGCGGCAAACGCCCACCCACCCGCGGCAACAACGGCTCCGCCTACGATCGCAGCCGCTACGGCGCCGTCGCGCGTAAGCCCGACCGCGGCCGCGATTCGAACTACGATGTGACCGCTTCAGCCCGTAGAGCTTCGATGAGCCCTTCGGCCGTATATTCTTGCGCGACGACGTGGACCGGCAAGCCCGCGTCGCTCGCCGCTTGCGCAGTTACGGGCCCGATGCAAGCGACGATTTTTTTCGCGCACGCGGCGCGCGCGGCTTCGGCTCCGCCCAGGTTACGAATGAAGCCATTGACGGTACTCGCGCTCATGAACGTGACGATATCGCTGCGCTCGACGCGTTCAGCGAAAAGCGGATCGGCCGTAAAAACCGTTTTGTACGCGGCCACGACGGTCGCGGGCCGGCCGGCGGCGTTGAGGCGATCTGGGAGTACATCGCGAGCTTCGGCGGCACGATAGATCAGCATGGCGTCGCCTTCGCGCGATGAAGCGATCAGCAAGTCTGCCAGATCTTCGGCAATATAGCGGTGCGGAATCGCGTCGGCATAGACGTTTCGCCTAAGAAGGGCTTGCGACGTCTTCAGTCCGATTGCCGCGATCTTCGCTTTTCCAAAAATGCGCGCGTCGTCGCGTCGCGCGTCGAGATAATCGAAAAACACGCGCACGCCGTTGACGCTCGTAAAAACGACCCAGCTGTACCGCGCGGCATCGTGGGTGGATTGTTCGGCGGCGCGCGGATCGTCGGGCGGTGTAATCGCAATGGTAGGCGCGAGAATCGGCTCGGCGCCCGCGCGCAGCAGTTCGCGCGCGAACTCGTCTTGCCGGATCTCGGGCCGCGTCACCAGTACGCGCTTACCAAAGAGCGGGGATTTTTCAAACCACGCGATCTGTTCGCGCAAAGCAACGACCGTACCGATGACCACGATGGCCGGCGCGCTCAAGCCTTCGCGTTGCGCGTCGTCTGCAATGCTTGCGAGCGTGCCCGTAACCGTGCGCTGCGAAGGCAGCGTTCCGCCGGAGATAACGGCGGCCGGCTGCGTCGCCGGTAAACCGCTCCGCACGAGCCGCTGCGTTATGTCGCGCAGGTTGCTCATCGCCATGAGAAAGATCAGCGTTTGATGTGGATCGCCCAAGCGCTCCCAGTCGATCGCCGAGCGATCCTTCGCGGGATCTTCGTGCCCGGAAACGATCGTCAGCACCGTATTGTGATCGCGATGCGTCACCGGAATACCGGCATACGCGGGAGCCGCAAAGGCCGAGCTGATGCCGGGAACGACTTCGAACTCTATGCCCGCAGCGTGCAGCGCCTGCGCCTCTTCGCCGCCGCGGCCGAAGAGAAATGGATCTCCGCCCTTCAAACGCACGACGCATTTGCCGGCGCGAGCTTTGAGCACCATGAGATTTTCGGTTTCTTCTTGCGGAACGGCGGCGCCGCCGCCACGTTTGCCGACGAAGATGCGTTCGCACGAAGCCGGCGCGAGCGCTACAATCGCGTCGGCGGCAAGGGCGTCGTACAGCAAAATGTCGGCTTCGCGCAGCACGTCCCGCGCGCGCAGGGTCAGCAATCCGGGGTCGCCGGGGCCCGCTCCGACTAGGAAGACCTTACCGGTCGGCAACGTCGAGTTCGAAAAGCTCCTGGAGCAATCGTGCCGGCGTGATCGCTTCGGAGCCGTCGCCCGCAGATTTCTCGCGCAACTTCGTGACGACGGTGTGCAGAAGTTTCGAGATGATGGTCAGCGACGCGCCGGTGATCAGCATTTTTTCGCGTTCGCTCAAGTCGGGGCAGCGCGCAAAGAGGCGATCCAATTCCGCCGCCCTGACGTTCTCGGCTTTCTGCGTCAGCGAAGCGATCACCGGAACCGTCGCGCGCGCTTTGTACCACTGCTGGAAGCGGTGCACGTATTCGGCCACGATCTCTTCGACCTGCGGAATTGCCTCGCGGCGCACTTCGAGTTTCTCATCGACGTGCGACTTCAGGCCATCGATGTCTACGAGCGTTACGCCCGGCAGCTCGGCTATCGCCGGGTGCGCGTCGCGCGGCACCGCGATATCGATGATGAAGAGCGGCCGACCCGCCCGCCGCGCCATTGCCTCGGCAACAATTTCCGGCATCAGCACGAAATGCGTCGCGCCGGTCGAGGTGATGACGATGTCCGCCGACGCCAGCGCCGCGACGAGCTCGCCGGGTTCGAGCGCTTCGCCCGCGCCAATCTGTGCGACCACTTCACGCGTGCGCTCGAGCGTCCGGCTCAGAATGCCCACGTTGTGCGCGCCTTCGCTGCGGAAACGTTTGGCGGCGGCGCTGCCCATCTTCCCCGCGCCGATGACCAGCACGTTGCGTCCTTCGAGCGAACCAAAACGTTTTTTTGCGAGATCGATCGCTGCGGTTGCAACCGACGGCGACTCTTCGCCAATCCGCGTTTGCGAGCGCGCAGCTTTTCCGGCGCTCATCGCCTCGCGAAGGAGTTTGTGCAAGATCTCCCCGACCGACTCCGCGTCGCGCCCGGCGGCGTATGCCTCTTTGACTTGGCCGAGAATCTCCGCCTCGCCGATGAGCATTGAATCGAGCCCGGTGCTCACACGGAACAGATGGTCGACCGCTTCACGCCCCAGCAGCGTATACAAATACGATTCGAGATCGTACTCCACGGTCGCGTGCCGGAAATGCTGGAGGAAAGCCTTGAGCTGCGCAACGCCGGTCTCGTAATCGGCGAGCTCGGCATAGATCTCGATCCGCCCGCACGTTTGCAGCATCAGCGCTTCGTGCACCGCCTCGTAATCGCGCAGCGCCACGAGCGCCTCTTCCATGCGCGCGGCTGGAAAAACGTGCCGCTCGCGCACCTCTACAGGTGCGGTGTGGTGGGAGAGACCGAGGCAAACCAGCGGCATGGGTTAGCTCGTATACCCTTCGGCGAAGCTCAAGCGGTGGGTGAGGATCGACATCTCGCCGGCCAGATCGATGTTGCGGATGATAACCGGCCGGCGCATGCGCAAAGAGACCGGAGCAAAATTGAGCAGGGCGCCGACGCCGCTTTCGGCAAGGCGGTCGGCGATCGATTGCGCAGCTTCGGCAGGCACTGCGATAACGCCGATGTTTGCGTTCACGCGCACCAGCGCACTTTCTAAAACGGCTACATCCTCCACGCAAACTCCTTGCCATTCTTGCCCGATAACCGCGGGCGAGTTGTCGAATATCGCGGCCACTTTGAAACGTTCTTCCCGCGCGGCCAAGAATGTGGCGAATGCGTGTCCCAGAAAACCGAAGCCGGCGATCGCAATGCGCCAATCCCGTTCCAATCCTAAGACAAGTGCCAGCTGATCGACCAATGGTTTTATCGCATAGCCGTGTCCCCGGCGGCCCAGCGGGCCGAGGGCCGAGAGATCTTTGCGAATCTGCGTCGACGAGATCGTATGTCCGAGCAAGTCAGCCAAGCCAATCGACGTGATGACGGTTTTGCCCGCCGCAGCCGCTTGGGCGAGGGCGCGGTGATATGCGAAGAGCCGCGGGATCGCGACCTCGCTTTGCGCCAGGCGAAGCGCGCCCGGTTTGAGTGCGGCTTCGGCGCGCTCGATCATCGTGCCGCCACCGCTACGAGTTGTGCCAGCGATTCATCCGCAGCCGCGATGGTGCGTTCGATTTCACGCGTCGTGTGTGCGGCAGACACGAACATCGACTCAAACTGTGAGGGCGCAATGTAGATGCCGCGATCGAGCATCGCGTGAAAGTATTTGGCGTACGCCGCGGTGTCCGAGCGCAGCGCGCCGTCGAGGTCGCGAACTTCTTCAGTGTTGAAAAACGTGCAGAGCATCGATCCGGCATAGGTGCTCGACTGCGCGATGCCGTGCTTGGTGAAAACTTCGGCCAGCCCGTCGCACAGCAGTTTCGCCAACACTTCGAGCCGTTCATAAAGCGTCGGATCCGCCGCGATCGCGCGCAGCGCGGCGATGCCGGCAGCCATTGCGAGCGGATTGCCCGAGAGTGTTCCGGCTTGGTAGACCGCGCCGTCGGGCGCGAGCTCGGCCATGATATCCGCGCGGCCGCCGAAGGCCCCGATCGGAAGTCCGCCGCCGATCACTTTGCCTAGCGTGGTCAGATCGGGAACGATGCCGGTGCGCTGCTGCGCGCCGCCGCGCGCGACCCGAAAACCCGTCATGACCTCATCGAAGATCAGCAGCGAACCGTTTGCATCACAGCGATCGCGTAGCGCGCGCAAAAAGCCCGGAGCGGGCGGAACGAACCCCATGTTGCCGGCATACGGCTCGACGACCACGGCCGCGATCCGCGCCGCATGTTCATCAAATGCAACCGACACGGCAGCCGCATCATTGAAAGGCAGCACGATCGTGTCGCGTGCGATGCCAGCGGTTACGCCCGGTGAATTTGGAATGCCGTTCGTAAGCGCACCGCTGCCGGCTGCGATGAGAAATGCATCGGCGTGGCCGTGATAGCATCCCGCGAACTTTACGATCGCATCGCGGCCGGTGTATCCGCGTGCGAGTCTGACCGCGCTCATCGTCGCTTCGGTTCCGCTCGACGTAAACCGGATGCGCTCGATCGACGGCATCATGCTTGCGATCAGTTCGCCGAGTTCGGATTCCGCTTCGGTGGGCGTACCGAATGACGTTCCCCGGCCGGCGGCTTGCACGATCGCTTTGACGACCGGCGGATATGCATGTCCCTGCAGCAGCGCGCCCCACGAAAGAACGTAGTCTACGTATTCGTGCCCGTCGAGATCGTAAAGAAACGGCCCCGATCCGCGCTGCATGAATACGGGGGATCCGCCGACTGCGCGAAAGGCGCGCACGGGTGAATTGACGCCGCCGGCAATGATCTCTCGCGCGCGCGCGAACGCCGAAATCGAGCGCTCTAATCTCAAGGTGAGGTAGTTCCCAGTCCTAACAGTGCGTCGCGATCCGCCGCGGTATTGATGCTGCCGAGTGCGCGTTCGTCGGAAAAGCGAACCCGCCGGTGGCGCAAACTTTCGACAACGGCCCGCACGGCTCCCGATCCCTCCGCGAGCTCGCGCCGGGCTTCGCCCAGGAACGCGACGCGGTCATAGAGCGCGCACAGCGGCTCCAGCCGTCCGCCGCGCTCGGCCACGACCGCCGCCAAATCTTCGGTCCACGCCTCGAGCAGACGCCGGTACACGCTCGCGTCCACGAACGGAGCATCACCGGCGACGACAAAGCATCGCTCCTGCGAAACTCTTTCAAAGGTAGAGACGAGCCCGCCGAGCGGTCCGCGTCCCGGTCGGCTGTCGGGTACGATCGTGCAATCGAGTTTGCGCGCGAGGTTTTCGCTAAGCGCGGCATTTGCCGAAACGTAGATTGGCCCGATCGAACGCACGTTGCGGTAGACGCGCAACAGTAAAGGCATTCCGCCCGCGTCGCTCTCGAGCTTGCCGGGAAAACGCGTGGCTTCTCCGCCCGCGAGAATGACCACCCCAACATCGCTAGCGCGAGTTGGGGACCCCCCCTGTTTAGCGGCTGCGGGCTGCATACTCTTTGGCAAAGTACGTAATCACGATGTTCGCGCCCGCTCGCGCGAAGCTCACCAGCATTTCATGCACCGCGCGTTCTTCGTCGATCCAGCCGTTGTGCGCCGCAGCTTTGATCATCGAGTATTCGCCGCTGACGTTGTACAGCGCGATCGGCAAATCAAAACGGTCGCGGGCGGCGCGAACGACGTCCAAATATGCAAGGGCGGGCTTGACCATCAGGATGTCGGCGCCTTCCTGGGCGTCGAGCGCCATTTCGCGCAACGCTTCCCGGCCGTTGGACGGATCCATCTGATACGTGCGGCGGTCGCCGAACTGCGGCGTCGACCCCGCCGCCTCGCGGAATGGGCCGTAAAACGCGGACGCATATTTTGCACTGTACGACATGATCGCGGTCTCTTCAAAGTCTTCCGCGTCGAGCGCCTCGCGAATTGCGCGCACGCGGCCGTCCATCATGTCCGAAGGCGCCACGACGTCGACGCCGGAACGCGCGTATGTCAGCGCGGTGCGCGTCAGCACTTCAACGGTGGAATCGTTGTCCACGTCGCCGCGCTCGTTGAGAATTCCACAATGTCCGTGATCGGTATACTCGCAGTTGCAAAGATCGGCGATCACCACCATATGCGGCAGCGCGTTCTTTATCTCGCGCGCGGTTTGCTGCACGATGCCCGCGGGATCGTAATTCTTGGTTGCCGCGGCATCCTTGGTTTCCGGAATTCCGAAGAGCAGCACTGCACCCAAGCCCAATGCGTCGAGCGTCCGCGCCTCGTGCACGGCGCCTTGCAGCGTAAAACGCTCGATGCCTGGCATGGACGCGATAGGTCCGGCATCTTTCGGATTTTCGACGACGAAGAGCGGCTGAACGAGTTGGGCCGGATCGATCCGGTGCTCGCGCACGAGTTCTCGCATCGCGCTGCTGCGGCGCAGCCTGCGTGGGCGGATCGTTTGCCGCAGTTTCGTGCTTGTTTTCAGCTGGAGTACTCCTTGCGGGTGAGATGCGCGCGGATCGCGCCGATCAGCGAATCGATCGCGGCTTCCGGCGCAACGAGATCGGGCGTGAAGCCGGCCGCGTGCGCTGCTGCCGAACTGGCCGGTCCCATCGCGGCGATCGCCGGCCGCCGTTCGAACCGGTGAACTCGCGCCAAGTACTGCGCGGCTGCGCCGACGGATCCGCTCGACGCGAACACGATCAAGTCCGGCACCCGTTCCCCCAGACCCGACGGAGCCGCTTCACCGGAGTGCATCTCGAGCACCTCCGCGCCGTCCGCCCGCAAGGCCGAGGCAATGCGGCTGGAACGTTCTTGGGTGCGCGGAAGCACGACGATTCTTCCGCTCAGTGGCTGCATTTTTTGCGCCGTAAGAGCGGCCGCCAGCTCCGTGCCGAGCGCGTCGGCTTGCGCAGCCGTTTTCGCCGGACGGCTGAGCTCGGCGCGCGCGACGTACGAGCCGTCGGGCTCCGCAATCGCTCCCACCGCGTGAAGAACATCGCCGGTGAAGCGTGCGTGGATGCCGATCGGCGCCTGGCAGCCGCCGCGCAATTCGCGCAAAGCCGCTCGTTCGCACAGCACCGCGAGCTCGGCTTGCTCGTCATTGATCGCCTCGCGGATCTCGCGGCCCAGTGTTTCGTCCGCGCGCACCTCGACCGCGAGCGCGCCTTGCCCCACGGCCGGCACCATTTCCTCGACTTTAAACGGGCGCATGTACGCTGCGCGCGCGCGCAGC
>Ga0102924_1000489_pt1 | contig 49541 bp, 50 predicted proteins | sample PaiPotPPM11metaG_FD_80116 | JGI IMG/M metagenome (GOLD analysis project Ga0102924, IMG submission 80116) | Iron sulfur acid spring bacterial and archeal communities from Banff, Canada, to study Microbial Dark Matter (Phase II) - Paint Pots PPM... ... | reverse complement strand
TGGAGATCGGCTTCATCGGGCTCGGCAATATGGGCGCGCACATGGCGCGGCGGCTGGTCGAGGCCGGGCACAAGGTCATCGTCTACGACGTCCGTCAGGAGGCGATCGGTAATATCGCCGCGCTCGGCGCGGTGGCAGCGCGCTCGCCGAAGGAAGTCGCCGACGCCGCCGAGACCGTGATGGTAAGCCTGCCGACGCCCGACATCGTGCTCAAGGTGGCGACCGGGCCCGACGGCGTGATCGAAGGCAAGCGCGTGCGCCGCTTCGTCGACCTTTCGACCACCGGCTCGGTCATGGCGCAGCGCATCTTCAAGCTGCTGGCGGCGAAGAACATCGTGCAAATCGATGCTCCGGTGAGCGGCGGCGTGCGCGGCGCGGCCAACGGCACCGTCGCCGTCATGGCGTCCGGGCCGCGCGCCGACGTCGAGGCGGTCGAACCCGCGCTCAAAGCGATCGGCAAGTTCTTTTACATCGGCGAGCGGTCCGGCGCCGGGCAGACGATGAAACTGTGCAACAACGTGCTCTCCGCCGCCGCCATGGTGGCGACATCCGAATCGATGGTCACGGGCGTCAAGGCCGGCCTCGATCCCCGCGTCATGGTCGATGTGATCAATGCCAGTTCGGGTCGCAGCACCGCGACCGAACAAAAGTTTCCCGAAGTCGTCATCCCGCGAACGTTCAATCAGGGATTCACCGCCGGGCTGATGCTCAAGGACGTGAATCTGTTCATCTCCGAGGCGAAAGCGCTCGGCGTGCCGATCCAGACGATCGAGGCCGTCGCCGCGCTCCTTAAGCTCACCTGCGACGAGCTTGGCGCGGAGAGCGACATCACCACGGTCGTGCAGCCGATCGAAAAACGCGCCGGCGTCGAAGTGCGCGCGCCTAAAGCATGATAGTTCGGAACTAACGCCGGCCGCCCTGCCATGAGCACGCCTCGACTCGACGACTTCCGCCGTATCGTCGTGAAGGTCGGTTCCTCGCTCCTCGTCGACGCGCAAGCCGGCGGGCTCAAGGAATCCTGGCTCGCTTCGCTGGCCGCCGACCTCGCCGCGCTGCATGGCGAGAAGCGCGACATTTTGGTGGTCTCGTCGGGCGCCATTGCGCTCGGCCGCGCCGTGCTCAAGCTGCCGCCAGGTCCGCTGCGGCTTGAGGACAGCCAGGCTGCCGCGGCGGTCGGCCAGATCGCGCTGGCGCGCACCTGGACGGAGGCGCTATCGCGGCGCGGTATGATCGCCGGGCAGGTGCTGGTGACGCTTGGCGACACCGAAGAACGGCGCCGCTACCTCAATGCACGCTCGACCATCGACAAGCTCCTGGAATGGCGCGCGGTGCCGGTCATCAACGAGAACGACACGGTGGCGACCAGCGAAATCCGCTACGGCGACAATGACCGGCTGGCCGCGCGCGTCGCCACAATGGTAAGCGCCGACCTGCTGGTGCTCCTCTCAGACGTCGACGGTCTGTACGACGCGCCGCCGGGCGCCACGGCATCGGCGCAACACGTCTCGCGCGTCGAGCGCATCACGCCCGAGATCGAGGCAATGGCCGGCGCCGCCGGGTCGGAGCTTTCGCGCGGCGGCATGCAGACCAAAATCGAAGCGGCCAAGATCGCCACCGGCGCCGGTACCCACCTGATCATCGCCTCGGGCGGCGTGGACCATCCGCTACGGGCCATCGCCGAGGGCGCCCGATGCACCTGGTTTCTCGCCGCCGGCAACCCGGTTACGGCGCGAAAAAAATGGATCGCCGGCTCGCTCGAACCCAAGGGCACTCTCACCATCGATGCCGGCGCCGTGGCGGCGCTGCGGCGGGGCAAGAGCCTGCTCCCGGCGGGCGTGGTGCGGGTCGACGGCGCCTTTGAGCGCGGCGACGCGGTCGTCATCCGCGGACCCGACGGCTCCGAAATCGGGCGCGGTCTGTGCGCCTACGACGCCGGCGATGCGCAAAAGATCAGGGGCCGCTCCTCGGCCGACATCGCACCCATTCTCGGCTTCAGCGGCCGGGCGGAGATGATCCATCGCGACGATCTGGTCGTCGGCCGCGCGTGAAACGGTGCGAATGCCGCGCTGACGGCCCAAACCGACCACCCGGCACCGTCCATTATGACAGATGGATTTCGCGCCGCCGGTGTTCTGGTTGGCTGGGCGGCTTTGGGGGCTGCCTGATAATTCGGACTGAAAGAGAGGCCGGGCGCCATCCCGTAGGAAGGGTCCGCGCACCCGGCCCCCACATGGCACGCGTAAGACGCATACGACGCAACCGTGAAGACGCGACTTGATCACGCCACGTGCTCCCAACGGGCAAGTCGCCGCAGGGTTCCCAAGGACGCAGAGCCTTGCGAAGGCACCTACCGAAAGGTGAACCCCGGCCGCTAAAGCGGCCGGGGTTCGACGCCGGGTGATTGAGGGTGAGGGGCTGGGGGCTTCGCCCGGCGCCTGACAGTCAACGTCGCTCTCGCCGGGTGGTTCCCCCGGACAGCGCAAATTTTTTTGCCAAGGGCGAGGATTCTTTTGGCCCAGCTGAGAGCGGGATTCGCACCTGGTTTTGCGGCGGACTGGACGGCCGTAGCCGCCGCCAACGCAGCGTCCCCGCCAATTCGGCCCGCCCCGGCTTGGCCTGGACATCGATCCGTTCCCCACCCGGCAGGATCACGTAGCGCGACGATACGCGCAAATGCCCGTATTCCCCGCCCCTGCCCTCCACCACGTAGATGGAACCCACGGGGAAACGCCTCGGCAGGACGGTCAATTGACGATTAAGCGGCAAACTCATCGCACCCTCCATTGAAAACTCTGCAAGTCACAACGGGACGCATCCGCGGCCGGTTCCTCGGATTCTTTGGCCTGACTGAGATTGCTGTGGATGGCGGTGGACAATCTCGCCCGGTCACCGCCTCGCCGGACCTCGCCAAACATGGTAGGAAGCGCGCAACCCGAGACGGATCAAGGCCATGAACGCTCCGCTCAAAGCGCTCCAAAGCGCCGGCAATCTGCAAGCGACGATGCGCGCCATCGGCCGCGAAGCGCGCGCGGCCGCGCGCGTGCTCGCGCTCGCCCCGGCGGCTCACAAAAACCGGGCGCTCGCCGCCATGGCCAAGGCCGTTCGCAGCTCCCGCGCGACGATCCTGGCCGCCAACACGGACGATGTAGCGGAGGCGAAGTCCGCAGGCGCCAGCGCCTCCTTCCTCGACCGACTCACGCTCAACCCGGCCTCTATCGAGGCCATGGCGGCCGGACTCGATGTCATCCGCAAGCTCAAGGATCCGGTCGGCAGCATCGTGGCCTCGTGGCGGCGGCCTAACGGCATGCGTATCGAGCGCGTGCGCGTGCCGCTCGGCGTTGTCGGCGTAATTTACGAGAGCCGGCCCAATGTAACGGCGGATGCCGGCGCGCTGTGCCTGAAGGCTGGCAACGCCGTGATCCTCCGTGGCGGTTCCGAGAGCTTCCGTTCGTCGCGCGCGATCCATGCCGCACTCGTCGCCGGCCTCGTCGAAGCTGGACTACCCGCGGCGGCAATCGCGCTGGTGCCGACGCGCGAGCGCGAGGCCGTCGGCATGATTCTCGCGGGCCTGGACGGCGCCATCGACGTGCTCGTTCCCCGCGGTGGCAAAAGCCTCGTCGGCCGCGTGCAGAGCGAAGCGCGCGTGCCGGTCTTCGCCCATCTGGAAGGCGTCTGCCACGTCTACGTCGACGGCAAGGCCAATCTCCCCATGGCCAAGGCCATCGTGCTCAATGCCAAAATGCGCCGGACCGGCGTGTGCGGCGCGGCCGAGACGTTGCTGGTCGATCGTGCCGGCGCGGCGAAAATGCTCAAGCCGCTGATTACAATGCTGATCGATGCCGGCTGCGAAATTCGCGGCGACGCCGCGGTGCAAACGGTCGACAATCGCGTCAAGCCCGCAAGCGAGACCGATTGGGGCACCGAACATCTCGATGCGATCATCACCGCGGGCGTGGTCGACGGCGTCGACGCCGCCATCGCGCATATCGAACGCCACGGCTCGCACCACACAGATGCGATCGTCACCGAGGATAAGAAAGCGGCGGAGAAATTCCTCCGCGAAGTGGATTCAGCGATCGTGCTGCACAACGCCTCCACGCAGTTTGCCGATGGCGGCGAGTTCGGCTTCGGCGCGGAGATCGGCATCGCCACCGGCCGGCTGCACGCTCGCGGCCCGGTCGGCGTCGAGCAGCTCACGACTTTCAATTACCGCATCCGCGGCAGCGGCCAAACGCGGCCATAGTTTGTCTTTAGCCGGCTTTGCCGCAGCTGAGGGCGAGCGAATGTCGGCAGGCGATGCGTGGGAGGGGGCCTTTCTGGCGGGCATGAGTCGCGACTTCTCTGCGGCGCGCGCGGCTGCCACGCGAGCCTGGATTGCGCTGCCGCCGCATGCGCGCGGCATGCGCATCGGGTTGTTTGGCGGGACGTTCGATCCGGTCCATGCGGCGCATCGTGCAGCTAGCTTGTTGGCTATGCGACGGCTGGGTCTTGATAGCGTGTGGTGGCTGGTCACCCCCGGCAATCCGCTCAAAGACACCCGTGATTTGGCGCCGCTGCATGCGCGCGTGGCCGCCGCACGCGCGCTCGCCCGCCATCCGCACATCGACGTGACCGACTTCGAAGCCAAGCTGGGCACCCACTACACTCACGAGACGGTTTCGTACCTGGTGCACCGATGCCCGGGCGTGCACTTCGTCTGGATCATGGGCGCCGACAATCTGCGCAGCTTCCACCGCTGGCAGCGATGGCGCGACATAGCGGCGTTGGTCCCGATCGCCATCGTCGATCGGCTCGGGCCGAGCCTTTACGCGACGGCGAGCGCCGCCGGCCAGGCATTTGCGCGTGTCCGCCTTCCCGAATCGGCGGCAAAGACGCTGCCGGAACGAAAACCACCGGCCTGGATTTACCTGCACGGCCTCAAATCGCCGCTGTCCTCCACGGCGTTGCGGGCGGCACGAGCCTTGCAGACACGAGCCTCGCAAAGCGGTTGAAACTGTTAACTGGGCGTGCCTATCTTAGCACCAGCCTCGGAATCGCCGATGGGGCTTAGGTAAGGAGCGAAAGGATAAGGACCCCTGTCCACACCTGCCATTTTTCGGGCCGACCGTCGCGTGCCCGAAGCGGTCTCCAGAATGCGTCTTGACGCCGAGGAGATCCTCCATCTGGTCCTTGCGCGCCTCGACGACATGAAGGCCGAGGACACCCTCACCATCGATTTGCGGGAGAAATCTTCGATCGGCGACTACATGGTCGTATCGTCCGGCCGCTCGCAACGCCACGTCGGATCGGTCGCCGACCGGATCGTCGAGGATTTGCACAAAGCCGGCGTTGCAGCACGCGTGGAAGGCGTGCCGCATTGCGACTGGGTGCTGATCGATGCCGGGGACGTGATCGTTCACGTCTTTCGGCCCGAAATACGCGACTTCTACAATCTCGAGAGGATGTGGATGGGCGGGCGCGCAACGCAACGCGCGAGCTGATTCGCTCGCGCTATTGTCCCGACGCCCTGAGGCGGCCGCGAAACGGCCCTCGAACGGCCACGGCCCGGGCCGTGCATCCTTCGAGGCTCGCGGAGTTTACCATCGGGCCGGCCACTTCGGGCCGGACCCGTTGGCTCGCGCCCCAGGATGACGGATCGCAAGTTCGTGTGCGCGATCACTGGGGAGCCGCTCATGCGTATCATCGTCATCGCTGTCGGCCGCCTAAAGCAAGGACCGGAACGCGAGCTTGCCGAGACCTATCGCAAGCGCACGCGGGCGATGGGACGAGCGCTGGGCGTGCGCGAGATTGAGATCGTCGAGATTCGCGAGAGCCGCGCCCAGGACGCCGAGCGGCGACGCGTCGAGGAGTCGATCGCCATCGCCAATGTCATTCCTGAGCGGGCGACGGTCGTCATTCTCGACGAGCGCGGCGAGAGTCTCGACAGCGCGGCGCTCGCCTCTCAATTACGGGGCTGGCGCGCGGAGGATCGCCCGGCGGTCTGTTTTATCATCGGCGCGGCCGACGGACTGGCGGCAAGTCTGTACCAGCGCGCCAAGCTCAAGCTCGCCTTCGGGACGGCCACCTGGCCGCATCAACTCGTGCGCATCATGCTGCTTGAACAGCTATATCGCGCCGCCAGCATAGTCGCTGGCCATCCCTATCACCGGGTATGATTGCCCTTAATTCTTCTTAATCCAGTTTCACTGTTATATGACGCATGGACATGGACGGCGTCTTATTCTGGTCCAAACATTGCTTTCTCTTGCCTTCCAGAGGCCTGCTTTTACCGTGAACAGCATGATTCTCCGAAGGCCGTGCCCAATCGATCCGCGCCTTGTGCTTGGCTCGGCGTTGGCGTTGACGCTGCCGCTTGGAGCCAATTTGGCCGCGCTCGCCCAAACGCCGAGCGCCCAGGTTCCGCTGCGATCGACGATACCGGCGCAGGACGCGCCGCAGACGAAAGATGCACTCAAGCAGCACGATCAGGAACTCGACGCGGTACGCGCGCAACAGCGCGAATCGGCGGACAGCCAGGCCAAGCTCAGATTGCAGATCGAGGCGCTCAGCGAGGACCGGCGGGCGCTTAATCAGCAGCTCATCGAATCGGCGGCGCGCGTGCGCGGCGTCGAGGCAAAGATCGATGCGACGCAGGCGCGCCTGCAATCGCTCGACGACCGCGAACAGGTCTTTCAGAAATCACTCGACGAGCGGCGCGCCGTGATTGTCGAAATTCTCGCCGCGCTGCAGCGCGTCGGGCGACAGCCGCCGCCCGCGCTGCTGGTGCGGCCGGAGGATGCGCTGAAAGCACTGCGCACCGCGATTACACTCGGCGCCGTCGTGCCGGACATGCGGGCGGAGGCCGACGCGATCGCCGGCGACCTCGCCGATCTTTTGCGCGTGCGCAAGGATATCGTGAGCGAGCGAGCGGGACTGTCGCAAAACCTCGATCGGCTCGCCAACGAGCAATTGCGCCTGAACATGCTCATCGACGCACGGCAGAAGAAGCAAGCCTCCGCCGAGCAGGCGCTCGCGGGCGAACAACGGCACGCCGTAGCTCTGGCGCGTCAGGTCGACAATCTCAAGGATCTTATCGCCGAACTCGAAGCGAACCTCGATCCTGCGGCCCGCGCGGCTCGCACCGCCGCGCGCGCCATCGAGGACGACGCGACGCGGCCCGACCTTGCCGCACTTGGCGATCCAGGCCGCCTGGCGCCAGCAATTGCCTTCGCGGCCACGCGCGGCCAGCTGCATTTACCGGTCAACGGCGTGCCAATTCGCGGATTCGGCGCCCCCGACGGCGCCGGCGGAACTCAAAAAGGTCTGTCAATCGCCGCCCATGCCGGAGCGCAGATTACCGCCCCATGCGACGGTTGGGTTGTTTACGCCGGCCCATTTCGCAGCTATGGGCAACTCTTGATCCTCAATGCCGGCAGCGGCTATCATGTGCTGTTAGCGGGGATGGAGCGGATATCCGTCGATCTCGGACAGTTCGTACTGACCGGAGAGCCCGTAGCAGTGATGGGCGGCGCAGCACAGGTGTCTGCCGCCGTTGCCTCCGGATCGAAGCAACCTGTACTCTATGTGGAGTTCCGCAAGGACGGCACTCCCATTGATCCCAGCCCTTGGTGGGCGACAAACGAAGGCGAAAAGGTTCGCGGATGATGCGCAAGACCTCTCTGATTTTCTTCGGTGCACTGGCCGGAGCCGCGGTGACGCTGCTGGCGGTCCAACCACACTCGCCCTTGGTCGGCTCCAGCGCCAAGGCGGCGGCGTCGGACACCTATCGGCAACTCAACCTGTTCGGCGACGTGTTCGAGCGCGTGCGCGCCGACTACGTCGATAAGCCCAACGACACCAAGCTCATCGAATCGGCGATCAACGGCATGCTGGCCGGGCTCGATCCGCATTCCAGCTACATGGATCCGAAAAGCTTCCGCGACATGCAGGTGCAGACGCGGGGCGAGTTCGGCGGCCTCGGCATCGAGGTCACCATGGAAAACGGGCTGATAAAGGTGGTCGCGCCGATCGACGATACGCCGGCTGCCAAGGCCGGAGTCATGGCAAACGACATCATCACGATGCTCGACGACGAGGCGGTGCAGGGCATGACGCTGAACCAGGCCGTCGACAAGATGCGCGGGCCGGTCAACACCAAGATCAAGCTCACGATCATGCGCAAGGGCGCCGACAAGCCGATCGTCCTGTCGATCACGCGTGACGTGATCCGCGTGAAATCGGTGCGCTCACATGCCGAAGGCACCGATGTCGGTTACATCCGCATCACGCAATTCAACGAGCAGACCACCGACGGACTGAAACAAGCGATCGCCGACCTGAAGAACCAGCTCGGCGCCGACAAGATCAAGGGCTACATTCTGGATCTGCGTAACAATCCGGGCGGGCTGCTCGATCAGGCGATTTCGGTGTCGAACGCATTCCTCGACAAGGGCGAGATCGTCTCAACGCGTGGCCGTAATGCCGACGAAACGCAGCGCTTCAACGCGCGGCGCAGCGACGATCTCGCTGGCAACAAGCCGCTCATCGTGCTGATCAACGGCGGCTCGGCCTCGGCGTCGGAAATCGTCGCCGGCGCCTTGCAGGACCACAAGCGCGCCACGCTCGTCGGCACCCGCTCGTTCGGCAAGGGCTCGGTGCAGACCATCATCCCGCTCGGTGCCGGCAATGGCGCACTGCGGCTCACCACGGCGCGCTACTACACCCCGTCCGGCCGCTCCATCCAGGCCAAGGGCATCGTGCCCGACATCGAGGTGCTGCAAGACGTACCCGACGCCCTGAAGGGGCGGACCGATTCCACGGGCGAGGCCTCGCTGCCCGGTCATCTCGCGGCTCAGGGTTCGGAAAAGTCGGGTTCGCAGTCGTACGTGCCGCCGGACGAGAAAAACGACAAGGCGCTCCAGGAGGCGGTTGAACTCTTGCGCGGAACGACGACCAATGCGGCCTTCCCGCCGAATCCGAAGGCCCCAGTACCTAACTGAGGCAAAGCAATCAAAATCCTCTGATCCGAGTTTGGGGCGGCCAAGTGCCGCCCCGATTTTTTTGCCCGCAATTCGCGCTGTGGACCCCTGGACCCCCTGCGGCGACTCTCCCCCGGCCGGGTGCGGCCGGGCCTATTTCCCCGCCGTGATAAACTGCCGCGCATGATTCGGGGGCGAACGATTCGCGAGGCGACGGCCGATGGCGGCGGATGACCTGAGCGCCCCGCTTGGCCAGCGGCGGAAGCGGCGCCGCGGCACGGTCCGCATCCCGCTCGCGCAAATCATCGCGGGGGCGCTCTCGCTCTTTCTTGGCGTGTTCGTGCTGTGGGCGGCGGTCGGCGACAATCCATTCGGCGGCGAGCCGATGGCCCTCGTCCCAATCCATCCGCAACCCGCCAAAACGGCAAAGACACCTGCCGGGGCGGACGCCCATGAAGCCGCCAGCGGACCGGCAGGCCCCGGCCGGTATGACGGTCCGTCACCGGCGCAAGCGCCCGCTGGCCAGGGAAAAGACGTGGGTGCCCCCGGCACCACGACAGTCAACATCATCAACGGCACGACAGGGGCCCGTCAGGAGGTGACTATCCCTGCCCCCGGGAACGGCGCATTGCCGTCGGTGGGCGCATCGAGCGACCAGAAATTCGTCGAGATGACGCCGCAGGGGCCTCTTCCGAAAATTGCCGCGGACGGGGTGCGACCTGCAGACGCTTTCGCCCAACCCGTAAACGCGATTCCCGGCAAGCCTGACGCGCCGCGCATCGCCCTCATCGTCGGCGGTCTCGGCGTGAGCGCGAAAGCCACCTCCGAGGCTATCGCAAAGCTGCCGAGGCCGGTCACGCTCGCGTTCATTCCCTATGGAAGCGATGCCGCCTGGGTGGCGCGCGCCCGCGGCGCGGGCCACGAGGTTTTGCTGCAGGTGCCGATGGAGCCGTTCGATTATCCCGACAACGATCCGGGCCCCGAGACGCTGCTCACCTCGCTCGCGCCGCAACAGAACGTGGAGCGGTTGCACTGGCTGATGAGCCGCTTCCAAGGCTATGTCGGACTCATCAACATGATGGGCGCGCGCTTCACCGCCTCCGAGCAAGTATTCGCCCCGGTGCTGCGCGAAACCGCCAAGCGCGGACTGATTTTTGTCGACGACGGCTCCAACCCAAGGAGCGTCGCCGGCCGCATTGCCGGCGCCAACAATCTGCCGTTCGCCAAGGCCGAGGTGATTCTCGATTCGGTCCCGACGCCGAATGAAATCGACCGCGCACTCGGGCGGTTGGAAATGGCCGCCCGCGAGCATCGCATCGCGGTCGGGATCGCCTCGGCGTTACCGGTCTCGATCGCGCAGATCGCCAAATGGGCGAAATCCGCGGCACGCCGCGGCGTGCTTTTAGTGCCGATCACGGCAGTGGCGTTGAAGGACAAGCAATCCTGACGACGGATGACAGAGGACAGATGACAGAGGACAGATAAGCTGAGATCATCTGTCGCCCGCCATCCGTCATCTGTCGTCCGTAATCTGATGGCCTTCGAATCACTTCCCTATCGTCCCTGCGTCGGCATCATGGTGCTCGACCGCGCCGGCCTCGCCTTCATCGGCCGCCGCATCGATGGTCCGGAGCACGTCGATCTCACGCATGCCTGGCAGATGCCCCAGGGCGGCATCGATCCCGGCGAAGAGCCGTGGCCGGCCGCATTGCGCGAATTGCGCGAGGAGACCAACATCCGCTCAGTGGAGTGGCTCGGCGAGATCGCCGAATGGCTCAATTACGACATTCCGCGGGATCTCGTCGGGCGAGCCTGGAAGGGCCAGTATCGCGGCCAGACGCAGAAGTGGTTCGCGGTGCGCTTTGTGGGTGCGGAGAACGAAATCGACATCGCTCGTCCCGCCGGCACGCAAAAGGCGGAATTCTCCGCCTGGCGCTGGGAGCCGGTGCAAAATATTCCCGAACTCGTAGTGCCGTTCAAGCGCGCGGTGTACGAGCGAGTGGTCGCGGAATTCACCAAGTATGCGGCAGCGCCGGCATGAGTCCGTTCCAGAATACCGGTATGTCGCTACTGCGCCAGCGCCGCCTGCAGCGACTTTAGCTGATCGAGCCGGCGCACGAGCTTATCGCGCTGCGTTTCGTCGGTACTGTCCGCAACGTCCTCCTCGGTGTCCTTGATCTCGGCCGCGAGTGTCGCGGCATCGAAATCTGCTCGCGGCATTGCCCGGTCGGCGAGCACCGTCAGTCCGGCAGGGCTGACTTCGGCGAAGCCGCCGATCACCACGATAGGCGCGCGTGCGCCGCCGCTGTAGATCGTCACGATGCCGGGCCGCAGCGCGGTCACGAGCGGCGCGTGCCCCGCCAGGATGCCCATATCGCCCTCGGCGCCGGGCAGATCGACCTGGTCCACCTCGCCGGAGAACAGCACGCGTTCGGGCGAGACGAATTCGAAATGAAGTGCCGCCATGGCTGTTTACGCCGCCTCGGCGGCGAGTTTTTTGCCCTTCTCCACCGCCGCCTCGATCGTGCCGACCATGTAGAAGGCGGCCTCAGGCAGGTGGTCGTACTTGCCCTCGCACAAACCCTTGAAGCCGCGAATGGTGTCTTCGAGCTGGACGAAAACGCCGGGCGAGCCGGTGAACACTTCGGCGACGTGGAACGGTTGCGACAGGAAGCGCTCGATTTTGCGCGCCCGCGCCACCGTCAGCTTGTCCTCCTCGGACAATTCGTCCATGCCGAGAATGGCGATGATGTCCTGCAGCGATTTATAGCGCTGCAGGATCTGCTGCACCCGCCGCGCCACCGCATAGTGCTCCTCGCCCACCACAATAGGCGACAGCATGCGCGAGGTGGAGTCGAGCGGGTCGACCGCCGGATAGATGCCTTTCTCGGCGATCGAGCGCGACAGCACCGTGGTCGCGTCGAGATGCGCGAAGGAGGTCGCGGGAGCCGGATCGGTGAGGTCGTCGGCCGGCACGTAGATCGCCTGCACCGATGTAATCGAACCTTTGGTGGTGGTGGTGATGCGCTCCTGCAGTGCGCCCATATCGGTTGCGAGCGTGGGCTGATAGCCGACCGCGGACGGGATGCGGCCGAGCAGCGCCGATACCTCGGAGCCCGCCTGCGTGAAGCGGAAAATGTTGTCGACGAAAAACAGCACGTCCTGGCCCTGGTCGCGGAAATATTCGGCGACGGTCAGTCCCGAGAGGCCGACGCGGGCGCGGGCGCCGGGCGGCTCGTTCATCTGGCCATAGACCAGCGCACATTTGGAGCCTTCGACCGAACCCTTGTGCGGGTCCTTGTTGACACCCGACTCGATCATCTCGTGATAGAGGTCATTGCCCTCGCGCGTGCGTTCGCCGACGCCGGCGAATACCGAATAGCCGCCGTGCGCCTTGGCGATGTTATTGATCAGCTCCATGATGATCACGGTTTTGCCTACGCCGGCGCCGCCGAACAGGCCGACCTTGCCGCCCTTGGCGTAGGGCGCGAGCAGGTCGACGACCTTGATGCCGGTGACCAGGATTGCCGCCTCGGTCGACTGATCCGTGTAGGCCGGGGCATTCTGATGGATGGCGCGCGTCTCCGTGTGCGGCACCGGGCCCGCCTCATCGACCGGATCGCCGATCACGTTGATGATGCGGCCGAGCGTGCCGTCGCCGACTGGAACGGCGATCGGCTGGCCGGTGTCGGTCACCTCCTGGCCGCGCACCAGCCCTTCGCTGGTATCCATCGCCACCGAGCGAACGGTGGATTCGCCGAGATGCTGGGCGACTTCGAGCACCAGCCGATGGCCCTGATTGGTGGTCTCCATCGCATTGAGAATCGCCGGCAGGTGGCCCTCGAAATGCACGTCGACCACGGGGCCGATAACTTGGGTGATCTTTCCCACTGCGTTGGGATTGTTGGGCATGATTTTCTGCTGCCTTGCCTTTTCCTGATCCACGACTCATCGCCACGCGGCGAAAGCCGATTCTATAGCCGCCTTAACGTATTGGACAAAGTCGTGATCTGTTGAGGACAATACCTCAACATCGTCGCTTGAAGTCTTCAGTATAAGAACGGTTTCGGGCTTGTGACAACGTCTAATTATTTCGCCATATGTCGCGACACTTCTTGTCACGATGATATTGCCACTCTCAAATATAACATTGCTATTCATAGAAGGGTGACGTGCACTAAAGCGTCTCGGGGCTGGAGCTGATCTCGGTCAGCATTCATGCGTGCGTCAGATCAAGCCGCCGCTCGATGCCATCAAGACGTTGCTCGATTCGATCAATCCGTCCCGTTTGGCTCGCGACTTGGGATTGAAGGTGGCCAATCTGGGCCATGACATGTCCCATCGTCGCTTCAAACGAAGTTATGCGTGATTTGAGCTCCGTCATATCCGCTTCGGTCTTATCGACCGAGCGTCGAATATGACGAAGATGCTCAAGAACGAGGTTGTTCGGTTCATCAGCCATCGGAGCAATATAGTCCAGTTTACGGGCAAGAGCCAGCCATCACGTCACAGCGCCTCCGCGCCTGAAATGATCTCGATCAGTTCTTTGGTGATCATCGCCTGGCGGGTGCGGTTATAGAACAGCGTCTGCCGGCGGATCATGTCGCCGGCATTGCGTGTCGCATTGTCCATCGCCGACATCTGCGCGCCATAGAACGAGGCGGCGTTTTCCAACAGAGCCCAGAAAATCTGCACGGCGAGGTTGCGCGGCAAGAGCTCATGAAGGATGTCCTCGGCATCGGGCTCGAACTCGTAGGCCGCGCCGCCCAGCGTGTCCCTCGCCTTCTCATCGAAAATGGGCGGAATGATCTGCTGCGCGGTGGGAATTTGCGCAATCACGGAGCGAAAGCGCGAGAAGAACAGCGTGCAGATGTCGAATTCGAAATTGTTGAAGCGCGCGATGACTTTCTCCGCAATCGTCTCGGCGTGCTCGAAACGCAGCGCGCGCGCCGCGCGCAGGTCGACCATCTCGATAATCTGTTTGCCATAGAGCCGCCGCAGCTGCTCGTAACCCTTGCGGCCGACGCAGAAGAACTTGATCTCCTTGCCCTCGGCCGTGAGCGCATTGGCGCGCTCGCGCGCGAGCCGCACAATCGCGGTGTTGAACGGGCCGCATAGGCCGCGCTCGGCGGTGCAGACCAGGAGCAGATGCACGCGATCACTGCCGCTGCCGCGCAGGAGCCGCGGTGCGGTGTCGAGACTGCCGACCGACGCGGCGATGTTGCCGAGCACCTTGTCCATGCTCGTGGCGTAAGGCCGCGCCGCCTCGGCCGCCGCTTGCGCGCGGCGCAGCTTCGATGCCGCGACCATCTGCATGGCCTTGGTGATCTTCTGCGTCGCCTTGGTGGCGGCGATCCGGTTGCGCAGGTCTTTGAGGCTGGGCATGAGTCCGATCTCTATTCCGTCATCCTGAGGTGGCCGCAACTCTCCTACGCTCGCGTTGCGAGCTTCGGAGGGTTCAAGTCCACCGAAGCGCGGAGCGCGTAGGTGGAAGCGCGGAGCGCGTAGGCGACAGCGGCCCTCGGAGGAGACGGCCGAGGCGCCAATCGAAATCGGGCAAGCCCGATTTCGAAACGTTCCTTGGTGCCCAAGTCGGCTATAGCCGACTTGGGTGCCGTCGCCCAACAGAAATCGGCTTACCGATTTCGGCGTGTTTAGTGCCCAAGTCGGCAACAGCCGACTTGGTTGGCTCGCGGAGTTTACCATCGGGCCGGCCACTTCGGGCCGGACCCGTTGGCTCGCGCCTCAGAGGCGGTGAATCTTTTGGCGGCTTTGCGCAGTATAGCGGATTGCCGGTGGAATGGGGTTCGCTGCGATCGCCGATTCGCAGGAGACGGTGATGGCAGGCGACGAACTGTTGGGAGAACTGCCGGCGCAGGCAAGGCCGCCGGCCGATGAGGCGTCGCGCGGGGCGCCGCGATTGCGCGAGCCCAGACGCGACCAGATCGCGTTGCCGGCGGTGGATATCGAGAGCCTGATCGGGGAGGACCATCCGGCGTCGGCGATCTGGGCCTATGTGGCATCGCCTCGCCAGCGCATAAAATGCAAGCCAGCAACCCAACCTCGCAAACTGACAGACGGCCTGACCCACTTCACACCAACCCTCCAATGCGCACTTGCATCAAGGTCAAGAGGTGCCGCACCCGTCCCAAACCTCGCCACACCCAAAACTTCACAAGCTGTCAGGATGACGGAAATGAGTCGGCACCCGCTATGAGTTGACTAAGCCGTCGCCGATCCGGCGGCGAAGTGGTTCGGGCATGCGTCCGCGGCAAAAATCTCGCCGAGGTCGGCGAGCTCCGCCTCCAGACATTCGACTTCGAGGCGAATGACGCCGCCGCCGGAGAAGGTCATGGTCACGAGGCCGGCCGGCGCGTCGCGCTCGGCAAATTCGACCGCAAGGAGATTAAGCCGTGCGTCCTTGTTGGATTGATCGAGATTGCGGCATTTGCAGCCGATCACGCGCTCGAAGCGCAACGCGGTCCGGCAGCGGCGGTAATCGGCATTGCTCTTCGCCTTGGAATCGGCTGCCGTCATCCAGTCGAAGCGATTGAGCGCCATGACGAAGCGCTGCTCGCGCGGCTGCCAGAAGATGTCGGCGACCCGCACCAGGGCGTCCTGCACATGCGCCGACACGACTTCGATGTCGTCGCGATCGAGGACGACCAGTTTGAGTTCATCGACGTTCGCGTTCATGCGCGGCCGCTCCCCGATGTCGTCGTTTCCTCTCGTTGAAGCTAGGAACGATGCCCGCCGGCCGCAAGACCCCGACTGTTCGCGCGCTAAAACGAAACGCAGGCGGACTGCATGAGGACCGCGACGGACTGTTGGCGGAATTGGCGCTTATAGGTGCTCACCGCCGCCTCGAGGCGCGCTGGGCCGTCATCGTTGCCGGGCAGGACAATCATGACGAGCTTGCTCGGCTCGCGCACGATCCTGCCGCTGCCGCTGTCGCGCCACTGCCCGATCGCGTGGGTGACGGTCAGGCCGTCGGGAAAGCGCGACGCGATCGCTCGCGCGACGAAGCGCCCCCAGGCGGATTCGGTGACGCCCGCACGAATGCCGATGTCGCGGCCGAACATCAGTTCGGCAACTTCTCTGGGCCGCTGCGCGCCGTGACAGATAAGCGCTAGAGTCTGCGCGCTCGCGTTACTTGCGGCGGCGGCCAGCAGCATCGCGCCGAAAAGGCAAACGCAAACGGTCCGCATGCCAGCCGGGCGCCGCTCAGAACTCTCCGGGCGGAAACGGCCAGCCGCCGCGCCGGACGATCTCGTCGATGGTGGCGTGCACCGAGGCAGAGGCCCATAGCCCCATCGCGCACATGGCGCCGAAGAGGCAACTTAGGAAAACGATCTGCATGACCCGTTCCTTCTGAAGTCACCATATTTGGCCGACGTTGCACAATCGTTAGGGCGGGTGAGCGCGTGAAAGCGTGCGGGCCGGCAATCTTGCAATCACCGGCCCGCATCGGCGCATCGGCGCTAAAATAAGGGCATTTCCCGAATGCGGTGCAGCGCCATAAGCGCGTTTACGCGCGTTTTCGACGCGCTATGGCGGTGCACCGCTGATCCGGGGCGGACATGCCGATTTTGGCGGCGGCTTCGCAACAGTCGGATGCGGCACCGGGTGAGGCGGCGGCGCAGGCTTCACCACGGCCGGCCGCGAAACTTGAGGCTTATGCAAACGGACAACATTTTGCTCGACCGAAGTCCAAGCGAATTTGTCGATCGGATCGCTCGTTGCGGGTGTGGCCGGTGAACGCATATTGTTGCAAAACGTATTGCCGATCCGGCGCGGTCCGCGGCGGCGGAGGCTGCCCTTGACCGTTCCTTTATCTGATCGTCCGATCGGCACGCCCATACCGCCACAGGGCTGGCTGGAACACGGCCCATCATCTGCGGCAAAGCTGTCCGGGTACGGCGCGCAAGATGTATTTGCTTCCCCGCTCATATCTTGTTAAGGAGAACCTAACAAGATCGCGTCTGCGGCAAAATCGCCAGGGTGGTTCGGCTGCAACAAATATGTTCTTCTTGTCGTCTTTCGGCTTTTCTTTCGCTCCCGCAAGGGATACAAGTTGACTGCATTTGAAAGGGAGGTTCTATGGCTAAGAGGACCAAGAAACGGCGCGCGTGGACTTCAGGCGAAGTCCGTGAGCTGAAGACCATGGCGAAGAGGAAGACCCCAGCCTCGAGAATCGCCAAGAAACTGAAAAGAACCGAAGGCGCGACGCGGCAGAAGGCGTTCAGCATCGGGCTCTCGCTCGATTCCCGTTCCTGACCTTTACCAGTTATCGATCTTATCGGCGCAACAGCGCCGGCCGGTGCCGATATTGGCGTCGGCCGGCGTTGCGTGCAGGCTTTTGCCGATTTTCGAGCCGACCCTGGCGGTATTCGCCGGGGGGCGACGGCTCAGCCTGGACTGCGTGTTCACAAGCTATCGCGGGCGGCGCATCTTTAGGAATATTGTCATGCAGGCGCGACGCGCCGCAGTTTCATCAGGCACCGCGATCGGATATTTTCCAACCTCCAACGAGCGGTCGCGAACTGCCAACGTTTGGATAGAACATATTCGGGTAGAGGACGAACGAGATGGCCGAGATCGTCGCCGGGTTCGGCATGCCGCATAATCCGGGTTCTCCCGCGTTGGTCGCCCGCGAAGGGCCGCAATGCGAGACGGCGCGCTTCTATGCCGAGATGGCAAAGAATATCGAGGCCGTCGCGCCGGACGTGCTGGTCATCTTCACCGATGATCACTTCAACACCTTCTTCCTCGACAATTTCCCGACCTTCGCGATCGGCATTGCGGATGCAACGGCCGGACCAAACGACCAGACGCCGATGCCGCACTATAAGGTCGCGGTGCCGGGCGCGCTGGCAGCGCATATCCGCACGACCGCAATCAAGCATGACTTCGATATATCGCTGGTGCAGGATTTCGACGTCGACCATGCCGTCATGGTGCCGCTGCATTTTATCACCCCGCACATGAAAATCCCGGTGCTGCCGATTTTCGTCAATGCGCTGGCGCCGCCGCTGCCGACGGCGCGGCGCTGCTTCGCGCTCGGCGAGGCGGTGCGCGCCGCGGTCGAAAACTGGCCGCAGCCGCTGCGCGTCGCCGCGATCGGCAGCGGCAGCTTCTCGCTCGAAATCGGCGGACCGAAGATCCCGCAGGGTCGTCGCGTCGCCGGCACGCCCGATCCACAATGGTCCCAGCACGTCCAAGACCTGCTGAATGAGGTGCGGATCGATGACCTCATTACCGAAGCGACAACTGCACGCATGCTTCAGGCCGGTAATATCGGCGGCGAACTGCTTAACTGGATCGCATTACTCGGCGTCATCGGCGCGCGCAAGCCGGTGACGATGCTGCCGCAGAACGACCACGGCCAGGCCTTTGCGGTGTGGCGATGGAACTAAAACCGATCGGGTAAAAGCATGAGCGTCTATGCCGTCAACAAGCTGTGCCGCCAAGCACTGCACGATCCGGCCTTTCGCGAAGCGCTCAAACGCGACCCCGCCGCCGCGATCGCCCCGCTCGATCTCACCGACGACGAGCGTAGGGCGCTCGTTGCCGGCGACGTGGCATGGCTTTACGAGCGGGGCTGCCATCCCTTCCTGCTCGCTTATCTGACGCGCTGGGATCTGTTCGGCCTCAAAGGCGAGATCTATAGCGAGCGCATCCGCAAAGCGAGCGACGCCAGAGATAATTAGCCTATGTCCGGGAGGAGAGCGGCAAAGCCGGCCGTCACTGCGCTTTGTCTTGCTTCCGATAGGCCTCGATGATTTCCGATCCGGTGGCAAACCAGACGCTGCCGTGCGCGGCAATGTAGGACAGCGCCCGATCGAGCGTGCGGATGCGGTGCGGCGCCCCGATCAGGAACGGATGCAGCGCGATCGCCATCACCCGGCCGTTCTCCGCTCCCTCTTCGTAGAGCACGTCGAAGGTCTCGCAGATGCGGCGATAAAATTCGTCGATGCCGATGCTCGGCATGTTGAACAGCGGCATGTCGTTGAGCTCGATCGAATACGGAATCGAATAGAGCCCGTTGTTCATGCGATAGGGCAGATCGTCGTTCACCCAATCGCACACGTATGCGACGCCGTGCTCGTGGAGGAGATCGAGGGTATGCCAGGTCTCGCTTAATCCCGGCCCAAGCCAGCCGCGCATTTTCTGGCCCCATTGCTCGATGACCGCGCGCGCCTCGGCAATCACGCTGGCTTCGCGCTCCTTGGCGAGCCCGGTGAGTCGCGCCGAATTGGTAAGCCCATGGCCCATCAATTCCCATTTGCGGCGGGTCATCTCTTCCATGATGCGCGGATAGAAGCGGCCGACCTCGGCGTTGAGAGCCACCGTGCCGCGCACGCCGTGCTTTTCCAGCACCTCCACGATTCGCCAGATGCCGACGCGGTTGCCGTAATCGCGGCGCGAATGGTTGCGGATGTCGGGCGCCTCGGCGCCGATCTCGATGTGGAAATGCTCGACATTGGGGATCACCCAGACGGCGACCCGCGCGCCGTTCGGCCACGCGATTGGCGGACGGTCGACGATCGCCCGGTAGGGGAACAGTCGAAATGGATCGGAATTCACGGCGTTCTCCGGCTATCTGTTGGAATTGCCGCCATTATGATGCGCTTGGCGGCTTTTATCCATTGGCGAGCGCGCTCGGGCACGGCGCGGATTGCGAGGCGATAATTGTCGCGGTAAACTTCCCTTGCGATATGTGATGAAATTGCAGTCGAGGAGATGGCAATGGCGGACAAGCCCAACTACAGGGTCAACAGACGCGACGTTAAGATGACCGAGCGCGTCGCAATGGCGGCGGTCGGCAAGTCGATACTGCGTGCGCAGAAGGTCCACGGCACCGACACCAGCATCATGTTCGCCGAACGCGCGTCGGGCTATCACACCAGTCCGCACATGCACGATTGCGAGCAGATGAACTATATCCTGTCCGGGGAAATCTATTTTTTCGTCGACGGCCGCGGCTACCGCTGCAAAGCCGGCGACGTCATGCGCATCCCGCGCAATAAGGTTCACTGGGCTTGGAATCGCGGCAACGAAACCGCAGTGGTCTTCGAATCGCATTCGCCGCCGTTGCGCGACCGCGGCGGCGACGCCTACCCGTTGCTCGGTCCGGACGACGACGCGAGCAAGGTCCAGCACATGCAGAACATCCTGGTCAAACTGGATCAGGCCGAGATCGACGCTATCGAGGCGCGCGCGATCGCCGAAGAAGAAGGCCGGCAGGCGGCGGAATAGCGCCGGCTGGCGCGCGAGCACATGCGGGACCGACTCATCAGGAATCTCGGCGCCGCGCTAACCGCGATTGGCGTCGCGCTGTTGGCGCCGGGCATGCGGGCGGCAGCCGAAGATTTCTATGCGGGCAAGACGCTCCAGATTATCGTTTCGTCTGGCGTCGGTACCGACAGTTACGACACGCTCAGCCGCCTCGTCGCGCGTCATATCGGCCAGCACCTGCCGGGCAATCCGGCGGTGATCGTGCAGAACATGCCGGGCGCCGGCGGCATTCTCGCGGCTAATCAACTCTACAACATTGCTCCCCGGAACGGCACCGTCATCGCCATGCTCGACCAGTCGATCAATCAGACACAGCAGTTCAAAGTGCCCGAGTTGAAGGCCGATGTCACCAAGATGAATTGGATCGGCCGGATCATCAGCAATAACGCCGTGCTGGTCGCATGGCATACCGCTGCGGTCAAAAACATTGAAGACGCTTATACGAAGCAATTGATCGTCTGCTCGACCGGCAGCTCCTCGCAGCTGCGCTGGACGATGTTGAAGCGGCTTCTCGGCCTTAAGCTCAAGCTGGTCACCGGCTATAAGGGGACCGGCGACGGCCTGATCGCGATGGAGCGCGGCGAAGTCGAGGCGCTCAGCATGCCGTGGACGGTGTTTCGCGTGATCCGTGCCGATTGGCTGCGCGACAAGAAAGTCAACGTCCTGTTGCAGACCGGACTCGATAAGGCGCCCGACCTGCCGGACGTACCGCGGCTCGTCGACCTCGCGCGCAACGACGAACAGCGCCAGATCCTCGAATTATTCTCGCAGGCTGAAAAGGTCGGCCGCTCGTTGACGGCGCCGCCTGGACTGCCGCCGCAGCGGGTTGCGGAGCTGCGGGCAGCCTTCGCGGCGACACTCAAGGATCCCGGTTTTCTGGCCGACGCCGCGCGCATGCGAGTCGACCTCTCGCCGTTGCCGGGAGATCGGCTTCAGGCCGTAATCGAAAAATCGTTCGATTATTCTCCAACGATCGTCGCCAAGGCGGAAGCCCTGATACGTTAAGCGCGGGACAGGACCGATGAAAGAAGCCAAGTTCGAGGGTGAAACGATCTATCTCGAAGTCGCGGGACGGTCGATGGACGTGCACATTGCGGCGCCGCCCGGCCGCGGACCGCATCCCGGCGTGCTCTTGATGTTCCACCGCGGCGGCCTCGACGCATGCACCGCCCATTACTTCAAGGAATTTCCGAAGGCCGGCTATCTGACGATCGTGCCCAACTTCTATCATCACTGTCCGAAGGATGTGCCGCTGCACGATTGCAAGAAATTCCTGAAGGACAACGAGGTCATCGCCGAAATCGCCGCGTCGGCGGATTACGCGCTCTCCCGACCGGATCTCGATCGCGGCCGTTTTTTCATCGCCGGACACTGCATGGGCGGCCGGCTTTCGTTTCTTGGCGCCGGCACGAAACCCGTCTTCACGGCCGCCGTTGCTTATTACGGCGGCGGGATGATGAGCCACTGGGGCGAGGGCAGGCCGACGCCATTCGAGCTTCTCAAGAACATTCGCTGCCCGGTCTATGGATTTTTCGGCGACCTCGATACCAATCCGTCCCCGGCCGACGTCGACCGCTTCGAAGCCGAGCTTAAGCGTTACGGCGTTCCCTATGTCTTCCATCGCTATCCGAAGGCCGGCCACGGCTTCCAGAACCCCGCACGCGACAAAGGGCGCAATGCCGACGAGATTGCCACCTCGGACTCGGCCTGGGCGACGATGCTGGATTTGCTGAGTGCATCGGGCGCGACGCCCGATCGTGTGATGGCTCGGGCAGGGTGAGTTCCGCGCTGCAAGCTTCCTCCCCTCCGATTCGCGTACCGCCCCCGATCCGTACCATGTCGCTGGGGCGGGACGAGCGATGCACCGCCCGCGCGTGCTTAGCGAGGAACTGAAAAGGCGCCATGACCCTGATCCTGTCCAACGACGATGTCGGCAAGCTGATCACGATGCCGGAATGCATCGAGGTGTTGGAAGAGGCCTACACCGAGCTTGCCGAAGGCCGCGGCGTTTCGCGCACGCGCTCCGATTGCATCACCCCGACCGGGCGCGAGGATGCGCTCTACAGCCTCAAATCGATGGACGGCGTCATTCCGAAACTCGGCGTCGGGGCGGTCCGCATCAACTCGGATATCGTCACCTGGCCGAAGAAGGGCAACAATGTCCGGCGCGAGAAGGTGCCGGCGGCGCCGGGCGAGCGCTATGTCGGCCTCGTGCTGTTGTTTTCGACCGAGAACGGCGAGCCGCTGGCGATTTTCCCCGACGGCGTCATGCAGCGCATGCGCGTGGGCGCCGCCAACGGGCTAGGCGCCAAATATCTGGCGCGAAAAGACGCCAAGACGGTCGCCATCCTCGGCTCCGGCTGGCAAGCGGGTGCGCAGCTCATGGCCATCTGCGCCGTCCGTTGCATCGAGACGATTCGCTGCTTTAGCCCCAATGCGCAAAATTGCGAAACTTTTGCCCGCAAGATGAGCGCTCTCCTCGACGTGGAGGTAACGCCCGCCGCAACGCCGGAGGACGCGATCGGGGGCGCCGACATCGTGATGTGCGCGACCAACACCCTCGATCCCGTCTTTTTCGAGCATTGGATCGAGCCGGGAATGCATCTGAGCTCGATCAAACGGCCGGAAATCGAGACGAGCGCCGTCAAATGCGCGGACCGCGTCGTCATTCATACCAACGACGCGCGGCCGATTCATGTTTTCACCAAGGATCTGGTCGTGCCCGAGAAAGCCGACGGCCGCGGCTGGGAAGTTGCCGAGGAAATAGACTTCGACAAGCTTCCAACCCTACCCAACCTGATTACCGGCCGCACGCCAGGCCGCAAATCCGATCGCGAAGTCACCTGCTTCATCAACAATCTCGGGCTCGGCTATCAATTCGCCGCGGCGGGTTCGCTGCTCTACCGCAAAGCCAAGGAGAACGGCGCCGGCCACGACCTGCCGACGGACTGGTTCACCGAGGACGTGCATCCTTGAAGGGATGGTAAAAAAGGACGGAGAATGCGTGAGATGAGTAGAGACTTATCGAGCCCGAGAACGGGCTCGCCGAGCCTTCGGCTCGATCACTGTGTTTGGCTGGCCTGCGATGTCCGCTGCCGGACGACCCGGACTACGCATCGGGACCACATCTGTAGCGAATGACTCGGAGCGGAACTCGGGCGCAGTCTGTTATTACGCTTGCTGCACCCGCGGGCGGCGCCATGAAGACAACGACTAAAGATGTCCCGGGCAGTAGCGCTAACCGCCCCGGGACATCGAAAGCGCATAGTCCGCGCCGCGAGGCAACGCGCCAAGATCGCTATGTGATCCTCGCCGAACGCTCGCTTGGTATCGCGAGCGCGCGCTGCCCGTTCCCGGTCATTGGATTGGCCCACCTTGGCGCTTGCAGGACCAAGCGTTCTGGAGGCACTTTCCGAACAGCTGCCCCGGGCCCGCAGGAGCCCATTTCACACATCCATATTGCCAAGACGTACCAGCTGCGCAAAAGTGATGAGGGGTTGGCCGCAGAATCGGATGCCGCGGATACTGTTGTGGAGGCGGCCGCTGCGGAGGCGTCTGTGCGTTCGCAGGCGCCTGGGCCAGCAAAGCGATTCCCACAAACGCAGCGAAAGAAAGTATCTTCATGGTCGGTCTCCTCTCGTGGCTGGGTAACAAGCGGGTCGAGCGGCGAAGCTTTTAACTCCCGATCGCTTAGTGGATTCAGTCTCCGCTGCATAAACTATGCAGCATATTTGAGTTTCACCTTCACGCAAATGGGGTGTTCGGGTTCAAAACGTCCAAGTTTCGAGAAACCCTTTCTACATCTCCCTGAACGTTTGCGGACCGGCGAATCCGACCGTGTGCTTCGAGTAGGGCCGCACGTGCTTCGCCGGCATCAAACGGACATCGTGGCCAAGCTCAGCACTTGACGCGATAACAGTAACCGGGGTGACCGTTGGGAGGACAGTACCATGTGACGCAAGGTGCGCTGCGTCCCGTATGAGGGGGGAAACTGCGGCGGGTGCGGTGCCTGATACCTCGCAGCGGCAGCATCGCCGGGCGCGAGCGCAGTGACTGCAAAGGTGGCAATCGCCGCCAGCGCGAAGATGAAATTACGATTTAACATGGTTTCCTCCACGGTTGCCGTCTGGCTCCACACAACATCTGACAATTGGTTGGGCCATCGGAGGTAAAGGTTCAAGCAGCGGCAAACATATTACGGCGTGGCCGTTCCTGGCCCGTCGCATCGTTTTGCCCAGTTGGCTCGCTTCCGGTTTCGATCAAGGCGGACATAGTTGACTACGCGGCTGGCGGCCGGCGAGGCGCTCGATTTCTCCGATCTGCCGACGACGTGCATCCTCGATTCGTTTTCATCATCCTTCGGGGCGTGCCTTCGGGGCGCACCTCAGAATGACCGATCAAGGAGCCTCATCCCCTTCCCTCATCCGACCAATCCATTACAGTGCCGGCCGGCAATTTCGCGCCGGGAGAGGTTTTCCGGCCATGAAGGAAGAAGTCGTCAGCTTTCAGTCGGCGGGCTTGCGCCTGCATGGCGTTGTGAGCGTGCCCGAGGGCTTGCGGCCGGCGGAGCGGCGCGCGGCGTTTTTGGTGCTGCACGGTTTCGGCTCCAACAGCGACAGCCCGACCTGCATCGCGCCGGCAAAAGTCTTAAGCGATTTCGGCTACGTTACGCTGCGCTTCGACATGCGCGGCTGCGGCAGGAGCGAGGGCGAATTCGGCCGCGTCATCTGTCTCGAACAGGTCGAGGATACCGGCAATGCGCTGGAGTTTCTTGCCAAGCACCCCAATGTCGATCCCGACCGCATCGCGGCGATCGGTTCGAGCTTCGGCGGCGCGGTCGGCGTCTATTCCGGCGGTACCAACCCGCGCATCGCCGCGGTGGTGTCGAACGGCGGCTGGGGCCACGGCGAACGCAAATTCCGCGGCCAGCATCCGACGCCGGAAGCCTGGGCGAAATTCGCCAAAATGCTCGAAGATGGCCGCGCCTACCGCGCCCGCACCGGCAAATCGCTCATGGTGCCGCGCTACGACATCGTGCCGATCCCCGACCACGTGCGGGCGAACCTGGAAAAGCAGGGCGTAGGGATGCTGGCGCCCGGCTCGGTCGAAATGTTCCCGGCCGAGACCGCGCAGAGCATGTTCGATTTCCGCGCCGAGGACGTGGTGGGAAAAATCGCGCCGCGGCCGCTCTTGCTCATTCACGCGGCCAAGGATTCGGTGACCCCCACCGAGCAGTCGATCGAAATGTTCAAGCGCGCCGGCCAGCCGGCCGAGCTGCATCTGTTCTCCGGCCTCGATCATTTTCTGTTCGCGGAAAAATCCACGCGGGTGTGGAACATGCTGCGGCATTGGCTCGACACTTATTTCCCGGCGGCGAAGTGAAATCGACTTTGTTTCCCGGATGCGGTGCAGCGCTGTTCCGGGATCGTTCCAAACGCGGAGTCTTTAACGATCCCGGGTCTGCAGCGCATCGCTACGCTACGCCATAACGCGTCGAAGACGCGTGAACGTGCTATTGCCGCGCTGCGTCCGGGAACCCGATTGAGATGATTGGAGACGGCGCGTGAGCGAAAAAATCCTGGTCGGCCACGCGGAGCTGCACCGCTTCATCCGCGACGTGCTCGTGGCGCTGGGCGCGAACGATAAGGACGCCGGCATCGTCGCCGACGGGATTGGTCTGGGCCAACTTGCGCGGCGGCGATGGCCACGGCGTCTCGCGGCTGCCGCGCTACATCAAGATCATCGAGCGCGGCGAGATCGATATGAAAGCGCGGCCGCGCCTCCTCCACGACCGGCCGGCGACCTTCGTGCTCGACAGCGGCCACGGTTTCGGCCCGGTGGCGTGCATGCAGGCGGCGGCGCTCGCCGTCGGACGGGCGAAAAACATCGGCGTCTGTTACGGCCTCGTGCGCGAGACCACGCATACCGGGGCCATCGGCCGCTACGCGCAATGGATCGCCCAGCAAAATTGCGCCGCGCTGATCATGGGCTGCGGGCCGGCGCTGATGGCCTATGACGGTACGCGCGTCGCCAGCATGGCGACGAGCCCGATCGCGATCGCCGTGCCGAGCGGAAAAAATGGACCGATCGTGCTCGACATGGCGACCAGCACCATCTCCAACGGCAAGATTTTGCAGGCGCGCGCGACCGGCCAGAAGCTGCCGCCGGGCACCGTGCTGACCGCCGACGGCGAGCCCACCACCGATCCGCGCCAAGCCGAAATTCTGCTGCCGCTCGGCGGCCCGAAAGGCTCCGGCCTCGGCCTGATGTTCGAAATGCTGGCGAGCATCCTCGCCTCAGCCCCGATCCAATCGCGCGCGCTCGGGCCGGAGCATCGCACGCGCCACGTTGCCAACCTGGCGATGCTCGCCATCGATATCGCCAGCTTCCGGCAGCTTAGCGATTTCACCTACGACGCCGACGCGCTCACCGCCATCCTCAAAGCGCTCCCGCGCCAATCCGGCTTCGACGAAATCGCGCTACCCGGCGAACGCTCCAACCGCACCGAAGCCGCACGGCGCAAGTCGGGGATTCCCATTCCGGAGAAGCTCTGGCAGGAGCTGGAGGAAATCGCCAACGAACACGCGATCAAAATGCCGGCGCTCCTGTCGGCGCCCGCGAAATGAACCCTTTCGCATGGCGGTGGGAGCATCAGGCAGCCAGCATTCTTGGGGCAATCCTCGGAGCGGCGATAATGCCTGTCATCGGGTTTATGTACCGTGGTCCCAATTATGGGACGATATCGTCTGGGCTGCTGTGGTCCTCGAGCACCGCTCGCTGGGCGATCCTTGGGGCATTGATCGCGGGCTGCGTGGTTTACCTGCGGCGGCTTGAGCTACTCCCGCCGTCCTGAAGTGGGGACGATTCGCCTGTCAACGTTCGACCTGATTGCCAGCGCTGCATCCATTCGATCGCCGAGCTGGCGCTCACCTCGAAGCGTTCCGCCGCCTCGCGCCGCGATCCACCCGATTCTACCGTTTCCAGCACGCGCTCGCGCAAGTCCAATGCGCAAGGTTTCGGCATCGATCTACCTCCAAAAATCGAATCAATGCCGCCAGTCTCCATCATCCAAGCATCCCATGGAATCCCCCGATTCAACCCAGCCGAAAAATGCTCTAGGATCGCAGTTGATGGAGATTGGGACATTGCCGATTTGCGCGAGCTGTCAGACAGTCTTGGCCTGCGGTCGCGCTCGCGATTGCCGATGTGTGGTCGATTGGCGAACTGCTGGACACCGAGCTCGCCGCGCAGCCTATTGCGCCGCAGGGCAGAAGCGAATGGTGGCTGCGAACTTCGCTCTGGCCCACAATCAGGCTGCGTCGAACAGGCCGTTGGCGATCTTCACTCGCGCTTCAAGCTCGGTGTGGGCGGTCAGCCGCCGCACGAGGCCGGTCGCCCGGTGCCGCACTGTCCACGTGCTGAGTTGACCGTCGGCTACGGTCGAGGTGAACAGGCGCCGCATTGTGTCGATGAGGCCGCGCGAAGACGTTCGCGCTCTGCGCGACACAAGCTCCCAATCGGTGGATACATCAGGCATGGCAATCGACGGAGCAATTACTGAGCGCGGTCACATTGCCGCGCAAATCGGCGCTCACTCGCAAGGGTCGGTAGGTTCCGCCTGTTGCGTGCGCAAAATTTCCCTGAATTCTCTTTCGAGTTGGGAAAGCGCGGCCAGAAGCGACGGCGACGGAGCGACCGTTTGAGCGACGGGAGCCGGCGTCGTCTCCGAATCGGATCGTTGGCTCTCGTCGGGAAAATGTTGCGCGTACTTGCTCGCGTCCAGCATCAGCCGCTCCCCTCGCCCGTATTCCCCTACCGTCAGGGACGCTCCGAACGGCCCGCTAAGTCAAGGGCAAGTTGGGCTATTCCACTGGATTAACGATAGTCACCGCCGGTTTGCGCCTCCTGCGACTGCAACTACGGCGGTCGCAGCATGCTAAGGCGATCGCGTTCCGGCTCGGAGCCGTTGACTGGCCCGCGCGTCCGACAAGGCTATTCCAGCCCCATGACAATGATTTACAACTCGATCCATGGCCGAATGGGCGCCGAGTCGTAAAGCGTTCAACCTAAAGCGAAACTGATGAGACCGATGGGCAAGACGAAGACGAGAGCGCGAGGGAAGACCGACCCCGTCGTCACCGAGATCGTGCGCAACGGCGTTATCGCGGTGACCGAGGAAATGAAGACCAACCTGATGCGCACCGCCTACAACATCATCATCTACGAGGCGCTCGATTTCACCACCGGCCTGTTCACCGCCGACGGCGAGACCGTCTCCATCGGCATCGGCCTGCCGATGTTCATTCGCGGGATGGCGGAAACGGTCAAGGCGAAGATCAGGCACTTCGGCCGTAAAAACATGCGGCCGGGCGACATCTACGTCACCAACGATTCCTATCTCACCGGCAGCCACCTCAATCACGTCACGCTGACGCTGCCGATCTTCCACAAGGGCGTGCTGGTCGGATTTGCCTGCTGCATGGCGCACTGGCTCGACATCGGCGGCACGCTAGGCGGCATCACCACCGACATCTTTTCCGAAGGCCTGCAAATCCCGATTCTAAAACTGCACGATGAAGGCAAGTCCAACGAGACGCTGATCGAGGTGATCAAGCAGAACATGCGGCTGCCGAGCCGCGCCATGGGCGATTTGCGCGCGCAGATCACCGCGGTGAAGACCGGCGAGCGGCGCTTCCTCGAACTCGTCGACCGCTACGGGCGCGAGGAAGTTTTGGGCGCGATCAGGGCCATCATGGATCATTCCGAAGCCATGGCGCGCGCCCGCACGCGCTCGATTCCCGACGGCGTCTACGAGGCTGAGTCCTACATGGACGACGACGGCATCGAGGTCGGCAAAAAGGTGCCGATCAAGGTGCGCGTCATCGTCAAGGGCGAAGAGATGACGGTCGATCTCACCGGCGTCTCGCGCCAGGTGCGCGGCTCATTCAATTCCGGCATCACCACCGGCTACGCCTGCTCGCAAGTGGCCTACAAGTGCCTCACTTCGCCGACCGATTACCCGATCAACGACGGCTCGTTCCGCAGCCTCAAGGCGATCGTGCCGCCCGGGCGCGTGGTCAGCGCGGTGCGGCCGGCGCCGATGCGCTGGTGGATGACTTATCCGATGACCATCGTCGACACCGTGTTCAAGGCGCTCGCGCCGGTGATCCCGGACCGCGTCATCGCCGGCCATCATGCCGATCTGGTCATCGCCGCCACGCACGGCATCAACACCAAAACGTCGGAATTTTTTCTTGCCAATTTCGGGCCGCTCGGCGGCGGCTGGGGCGCCAAGCGCAGCGAGGACGGCGTCTCGGCGACGGTGTGCATCAACGACGGCGACACCCACAACTCTCCGAGCGAACAATCCGAAGTGAAGTTTCCGCTCGTGGTCGAGCGTTACGCGCTCATTGCGGATTCCGGCGGCGCCGGGCGCTACCGCGGCGGGCTCGGTCTCGAGCGCGTCGTGCGCGCCCGCGTGCAAATGACTTTCAACAGCCATGTCGAGCGCGCCCATTGCAAGCCCTGGGGCCTGGAGGGCGGCGGCGAGGCGACCGGCAATGAAGTGGCACTACGAGTGGACGGCAAGTGGAAGACGGATTTCCCCAACGCCAAAGTCTTGGTCGCGTTCCTGGAGCCGGGCGACGCATTCCGCATGCGCTCCGGCGGTGGCGGCGGCTATGGCTCGCCGCTCGAACGGCCGATCGAGGCTGTCGAGGAGGACGCCAAGCAGGGCTATATCTCGCACGCAGCGGCAAAGGACTCCTACGGCGTCGTGCTCGATCCGGAGACCTTCGCGGCCGATCGGCAAGCCACCGAACGCCTGCGCGCGTCGATGCGCCACGCGCGTTCGACTGCCGATGAGCGCCAAAGCGCGACGGCCTAGTTCCGTTGCACAGTGATTTTGACTCTTTGGGTCAGCTTGTGGACCGTGACGGGCGCCCGTTCTTGCCCTGGCTCAACCAGTCAAAATCACTGTGTCGAGGTACTAGAACCGGCTCTATATCGGCCCTCCGGTTTTATCGCATCGCACAAGCAGCATGCCGCCAGGCTTCTTGAAGCCCCGGTTTTGCAACGCCATATTAGCGACGGCCGCGCGGGAAGCCGTTCCGCGCGGGTAGGAGGGCGCCGCAAGGGCCCCGCAAAGTCGCTGTAAAGGGCTTTGAAACCATGTCCAGGGTTTCGTCGCTTTCGAGTCCCTTCCTGCTTGGCTTCGACGAAATCGAGCGCGTGCTCGATCGCGTCGGTAAGGCCGCCGACGGCTATCCTCCCTACAATATCGAGCGCATTCCCCGCGAAGCGAACAGCCCTGAGCGCTTGAGAATTACCTTGGCGGTGGCGGGATTTACCCGCGACCAGCTCGATGTATCGATAGAGGAGAGCCAGCTCGTCATTCGCGGTCGCCAGCACGACGACAAGAGCCGGCAATACATCCATCGCGGCATCGCCGCGCGCCAGTTCCAGCGCATTTTCGTGCTGGCAGACGGCATGGAGGTGTCGAGCGCGGACCTGAGGAATGGATTGCTGTCGATCGATCTCGTGCGCCCGCAACCCGAGCACACCGTTAAATCGATTGCAATCAATGAATGCGATTAATGAAACCGAGTAGGACTCGACGCAGTTAATAAATTAGGAGTCGAGGGCCATGACAAGCGAGATGAACCGTACAGAGACCAAAGTGGAAATCTCTCCCGAAGCGCTCGCTCATTTGGGCGACGGACGGATTGCTTACGTGAAAACCATCCGTTCCGAGGACGTTCCAGCGCTGTTTCCGCAGGCCCCCGAAATCCAGCCGGGACTAAAGCTTTTTGCACTGCACGCCGCGGACGGCACGCCGATCATGCTCACCGACAGCCGCGAGGCCGCCATCGCCAATGCCTGGAGCCAGGAGCTGGAGACGGTGAGCGTGCACTGACCAGGGATCAGTAATCAGGGATCGGTAATCAGGCATCAGAAACGGGGCTGGCGGCGACGTCGCTAGCTCCGTTTCGTTTCGGTCTTCTGATTACTGATGCCTGACTACCGATCCCTGTCACGCGGCGGAAGCGGACGGCATGGCCAGCACAGCGTACAGCGCTTCGGCATCGTGCGAGGCGCGCAGCTTATGGGCGATGATGGGATCGCGGAGAAGCCGCGCCACGCGCGCAAGCGCCTTCAGGTGATCTGCGCCGGCGCCCTCCGGCGCGAGCAGGAGGAAAATCAGATCGACCGGCTGGCCGTCGAGCGCCTCGAAATCGACCGGACGGTCGAGCCGGGCGAACAATCCGAACAGCCGCGTCAGATTCGGCATTTTGCCGTGCGGAATGGCGATGCCGTTGCCGACCGCCGTCGAGCCGAGCTTTTCCCGTTGCATCAAAATCTCGAAAATCGCGCGCTCGCTCTGGCCGGTGAGAACGGCAGCACGCGCGGCAAGCTCGTGCAGCACCTGCTTCTTGTTGTTGACCTTGAGCGCCGGGAGAATCGCGTTCGACGCAACGAGATCGGTAAGCGGCATGAATGGAACCTGAAAGAGGAAGGCCGCGGCCTACGGCTTTAGCCTTGTCGCCTTAATGGCTGAGATCGATAGGGTTTTTAGCTTCTTGCATCAGCATGATCTTTCCCGGATTCGGCGCCGATGCTTGGCGATCATGCTCCAAGGGCGGCGGACCATAGGGAGCACCCGCGTCCTCGTCAATGGGCATCGGCGGGCGCTGCGCTTTGCGGATCGATCCAGCCGAAATGACCGTCGGCGCGGCGATAGACTACGTTGATGCCACCATGGGCGGCATGCCGGAACACGACCACCGGGGCGCCGGTCATGTCGAGTTCCATCACCGCGTCGCTGACCGACAATTGTTTCAACGCGGTGGTAGATTCGGCGATGATGACCGGCGTGAAGCCGTCGATCTCCGCCCCGCTCTCCTCGCCGGGCGCAGCGATGATGTAGCTTGCCGCATCGACCGAGCCGCGGCCGTCGAGCCGCTCGGGACGATGTTCCTTCAGCCGCCGATGATAGCGGCGCAGCCGCTTCTCGATCCGCAACGCCGCCTGATCGGCGCTGGCATAAGGATCGGCCGCCATGCCTTCGGCATGGAGCGTGATTTTCGAATCGAGATGGACGGCGCATTCGGTGCGGAACCCAAAGCCGTCGCGCTCGAGCGTCACGTGCCCGGAATAGCCGCCGTCGAAATATTTGCCCATCGCCTCGGCGATGCGGTCGCTGACGCGATCGCGCAAGGCCTCGCCGACGTCGAGATTCTTTCCCGAGACGCGAAATGACATGCCAGCCTCCGAAGCAATAGTTCTGGCGCTTAAGCGCACCTATGTATTGCCAAGGGTGGAGTCAACGCAGTGCGACTTCTGAGGCTGGACGGGTCCCGCGCCGCACAATCAGGGCACGGCGGGAACCTGTTTCTCCCGCCGCCGCTGCACCGAAGACGGGATGCGCATGGCTTCGCGGTATTTCGCCACCGTGCGCCGGGCGATTTCGATTCCGGCTTCGCGCAGCTTCTCGACGATGGTATCGTCCGACAACACGTCGGCGGCGCTCTCGGCGTCGATCAGTTGCTTGATGCGATGGCGCACCGCTTCCGCGGAATGTGCTTCGCCGCCATGCGCAGCGGCGATCGCCGACGTGAAGAAATATTTCAGCTCGAAAATGCCGCGGCCGGTCGCCATGTATTTGTTGGCCGTGACCCGCGACACTGTCGATTCATGCATGCCGATGGCTTCCGCGACGGTCTTGAGATTGAGCGGACGCAAGTGCTCGACGCCATGCGCGAAGAACGCGTCCTGTTGGCGGACGATTTCGTTCGAAACCTTGAGGATGGTGCGGGCGCGCTGGTCGAGCGCGCGCACGAGCCACGTGGCGCTCTGCAGGCATTCGGCGAGGTAGGATTTGTCGGCGTCGCGGCGCGTGCTGGCCGAAACCTCGGCGTAATAACTCTGATTGAACAGGACCTTCGGCAGCGTGTCGGAATTAAGCTCGACGAGCCAGGCGCCGTCGGGCGCCGGCCGCACGAAAACGTCGGGCACGATCGGCTGCACCGGCGCCGAACCGAAAGCGAGACCCGGCTTCGGATTGAGCCTGCGGATTTCCGCGGTCATGTCGGCAAGATCCTCCTCGCCGACGCCGCAGATTTTTTTTAAGGCGGCAAAGTCGCGCCGCGCGAGCAGGTCGAGCCGCGCGATCAATGACTGCATGGCGGGATCGAAGCGGTCCTGCTCCTTGAGCTGAAGCGCCAGGCATTCGGCCAGATCGCGCGCGAATACGCCGGGCGGATCGAAGGTTTGCAGAATGCCGAGCACGCCCTCAATTTCGGCCATGCTGGTGCCGAGCTTTTCCGCCGCGGCAGCGAGGTCGCCGCTCAGGTACCCGGCTTCATCGACGAGATCGATAAGATATTGCCCGATCATGCGCCGCACCGGATCGGCGATGGCGAGCGTGAGCTGCTCGCGGAGCCAATCCGCCAGCGTCGTCTCCGCGGACACGAAAGATTCGAGATTGTAATCGCCGTCGCCGCGGCCGCCGGAACCGACCCCCGCCCAGTCCGAATAGCCCGCCGGAAGATCCGAGCTATTGCGCGCGCGGATCGGCTCGGAATCGTCAGCGGAGGTATCGTCGAGGGGGGCTTGCGGCCTCTCCTCTTCCACCGCGCGGCTACCCTCGAACTCGCTGCCATTCCACGTCTCGCCGTTGGCGGGCGGCTGGTCCGGCGATGGGGGCCCATTGGATTCGCCCGGCGCTGCCTCGCTCTCAACGCCCTGGTCGAGCAGGGGATTGCGTTCGAGCTCCGCCTCCACGTAGGCCACCAGATCGAGATTGGAGAGCTGCAACAGCTTGATGGCCTGCATCAGCTGCGGCGTCATCACCAGGGCTTGGCTCTGCCGGAGTTGCAGTCTTTGGGTGAGCGCCATAGTGGCCAGAATTGGTCCGATTCTTGCTTGTCTCTCCGTTGTACAGCAGTTTGGAGGCCCTTCCGTCAACCCCCAACCTACCCTGCCCCGCAAGTGGGGGAGGGTAGGTTGAGGGTAAGCTTAAAGCCGGAATTCCTCGCCGAGATAGAGCCGGCGCACGTCTGGGTTGTTGACGATATCGTCGGCCCGGCCCTCCATCAGCACTTCGCCCGAATAGATGATGTAGGCACGGTCGGTGAGACCGAGCGTCTCGCGCACGTTGTGGTCGGTGATGAGCACGCCGATGCCGCGATTGGTCAGATGCCGCACCAGCGCCTGGATGTCGCCCACCGCAATCGGGTCGATGCCGGCAAAGGGCTCGTCGAGCAGCATGTAATTCGGCCGAGTGGCGAGCGAGCGGGCGATTTCGACGCGCCGGCGCTCGCCGCCGGAAAGCGCGATCGACGGCGTCTTGCGCAGCTTGGCGATGTTGAACTCCTCAAGCAGCGCATCGAGGTCGCGTTCGCGCCGGCGGACGTCGGGCTCGACGATTTCGAGCACGGCCCGGATGTTCTGCTCCACGTTCAGCCCGCGGAAGATGGAAGCTTCTTGCGGCAAATAGCCGATGCCAAGGCGCGCGCGCTGGTACATCGGCAGCTTGGTCACGTCGTGGCCGTCAAGTTCGATGCGTCCCCGGTCGGCCTTGATGAGGCCGGTGATCATGTAGAACACCGTCGTTTTGCCCGCCCCATTGGGGCCGAGTAGCCCCACCGCCTCGCCCTGGCGCAGGTAAAGGCTCACCTTGTTGACCACCTTGCGTCCGACGAAGCTCTTTTCCACGTCGTGAACCTCAAGCAATCCCTTGCGATCGCCCGGAGCGGCGCCATTGCCGCCGGTTCGCCGCCGTGGCCGAACGACCGGACGCGGCGCGTTCGGCGCAGCGGGTTGACGATCTTCGTAGTCTCTGCGGTCTTGTCGCTCTTGCGGCGGCGGCCGCATTGGCGCCTTGCTGCGCGCCTTGTTCGCCGGACTGGGCAGGCTTGCGATGTCGACGTAGGTGCCGTTGATGGAGCCGCCCATAGACGCAAGCCCTATGGCGTCGCGGTCGGCGATCGGCTCGCGGCGCGCCGGCCTCGGTCGGTGGCGGAAATATGAGAAAATGTTCAACACGCCAATCTCAGGCAGCTCGTCTGCGCCCCCCGCCTTCTACTCCGCGTGTGGGGAGGGAAGGGAAGGAGCTTACCCCGGAAACTTCAGCTATTTTAACACGGCGAAGACGCAACAGCGGTCTTGTCACTGGCTCGGGCCCGGCCCGATCGTCATGAAATTCGACTCTCCACCGTTGTGGTCTTTGTTCGGGATAATGAGCGCACGCACGCGGCCCTGCGGGCTGCCGGGCGCGGGTTCGACGTGCGCGTTTCCCGTAACCGTATCGATGATGACGCGTCCGCCGTGAATGACGTTGTTGCCTTGGCTGACCACTACGTTGCCGCTGAGCGTGATCGTCTTCGACAATAAATCGTAGACACCGAGATCGCCGGTCGCGCTCCGATCCCTGCTCACGACGGCGACGTCGCCATGCGCCTCGATGCGGCGGATGTTCTGCGCGTTCGGCACCGCGCCGGCGGTCGAGTTGGCGGCGACGACCGGCTTGTCGCCGCCAAAGCCGAGCTCCTGCCCGTAGAAGACGACGAGCGTCTTGCAGGTCATGGTGGTGCTACCCTGCACCACCTTCACATCGCCGGAGAAGGTCGCCGTCTTGCTCTTGTCGTGGACTTCCAGTGACTTGGCGTCGATCTGGACCGGCTGATCCTGGCCCTGCCCGCCAGCGTTGGGGATCAGGCCCTGCGCCGCGGCCGGCGCCGACACGATCAATGCCGCCGCCAAGACCGAAAGCCAACGCCCGCGCCTCATGGCGGCCCCGCTTTGCCGTCTTGCTTGCCCGACTGCAAGATCATCGTGACATCGGTAAAGCGCAATACGTCGCCCTTATCGACGATTTCCAACCGCTTGGCGTTGAGATCGCCGTCGAGCAGCTTCACCCAGACGGGCGTATCGGAAACCACACTGCCTTTGCCCATGTCGACCACCGCTTTGCTCAGGCGCGCCTCGTAGCCGGTGGAAGACACAAGGCGGATGTTGTCGTTGAGCGTCAGCATATCGGTCTTCATGTTGTAGAGACCGGTGTCGGCCCACATGTGCACCATGCTTTTGTCCGCCATTGCGATCTTGGCGCGGATCTGCTGCAGTTCGACGAGATCGGGTTTGGTGATGTCCTGTTGGGCCGAATTGGCGGTGAACTCATAGGGCCGCGAGTCGCTGGTGAACCCGGCGAGCCGCGGCTGTTGCATGGTGATCTTGCTGCCATTGATCACCAGCTTGCCGATTTCTGCCGGCAGGCGAAGCCCTCCGATCGGCAGGTAGTTTTCGACCACCGCCGACAGCAGAACCATGGTAACGGCGACGATGAGAGTAGCGCGCAGCCAGCGGACCAGCCGGCTGTGGCGCAGCGCGCGCCGATAAATTCGTTCGCTGTTGCCGCGAGCACGTGCCGGGAAGCCGGCTGCCCGCTGCGCGCTGGAGATGCTCGTCAAGCGAATGTCCCCTTAGGACCGCCGCCCCGATTCGGCCCAGACCCTCATTCTACGGTTCTACCCCGCAAGAGTCGCCTGCGAATGTGGCCCGGGCGGGGCCGCCCCGATATGGTTTCGGCTGGCTTAACGACCGGAGAATGGCGGGACTTAGCGGTATTCAAGAGTGGGCGAAAATGTCTTCCCCGGCAAAGCCCGCAAGATCGAGCCGCACCCGGTCGGGCAGAAAGCGAAAACAGGCGGCGGCCAGCTTTTCGCGGCCCTCGCGCGCCAACATGGTATCGAGCTTTTCCTTGAGCGCGTGCAGATAGAGCACGTCTGCGGCGGCGTAGGAAAGCTGCGCATCGCTGAGCGCGGCGGCGCCCCAATCGGACAATTGCTGCTGTTTCGACAGGTCGTGTCCCAGCACCTCGCGCACCAGGTCCTTCAGACCGTGCTTGTCCGTATAGGTGCGGGTCAGCCGCGAGGCGATCTTGGTGCAGTAGGCCGGCTCCGGCATCACGCCGAAGGTTTTTTGCAGCATGCCAAGATCGAAGCGCGCGAAGTGAAAAATCTTCAGCAGTTTTTGGTCGGCGAGAAGACGCTTGAGGTTGGGCGCGTCCGCGGGTTGCGCCGCGATCTGCACCACATCCGCAGAGCCGTCGCCGGGCGACAGCTGCACGACGCAGAGCCGGTCGCGGGTGAGGCTGAGCCCCAACGTCTCGGTGTCGATTGCGACCGCAGGTACGCCCGTATAGGGCGCCAAGTCCGGCAGATCGCCGCGATGGATGCGGATGGTCATGGGGCTTTTGAATATCGTAACCGAAATGCCGCGTCAAAATAGCCGAAGGGCGCTATGATGCGTCGTCCATCGCGGTTCCAAAACGGGCCGCAAAGCATGAGGGTCGCTTCCATGGATTGCCGGATCGCTGGCGTTGAAGCCCGCTCGATCCTCCGCGCGGCCGCTGCGATGGCGGCGATGATCGTGCCGGTTGCCGTCCTTGCCTCCGGCGTCTTCGCGCAAACCCTCACCGATCCAAATCCGCCGGCAAAATGGTCGCCGCCTCAGACGGTCGCAAAATCGCGGCCGACTGCGCATCAAAAGTCCTGCAGCGCTTATGGCGCCGGCTTCGTCAACGTCCCCGGCACCGATACCTGCGTCAAAATCGGCGGATGGGTGACGGTGGAAGGTTCGGCCGGTCGGTGAGCGCCGCTTAGGCTTTCAGCTAGCCGGCACAATGATTTTTTTGCTGGCTCTTCTGGTGCCCAGGAGAGGACTCGAACCTCCACGCCTCGCGGCGCTAGTACCTGAAACTAGTGCGTCTACCAATTCCGCCACCTGGGCCGCGCCCGGATAGGTACGGAGCGCTCCCAGCGTTGTCAATTGAACGTGCTGCCGTGTTCCGCGAAGGCGGAGCATCCGGTAATCACGGGAGTTCGGCTCTCCACGCACGCTGCCCAAAGGCCGGCAATTACCGGATCATCCGCCCTTCGCGGATGATGACATCGCGGATGATTGACATCCCGGGACTTCAACGTTGCCTCTGTACAGCGCGAAGTCGTTCCTGTATTCCGCCGCCGATGATCGCAAAAAGCCGGCTTGAGACGCTCGTCACCGTGTTCGGCGGCTCGGGATTTTTGGGCCGCCACGTCGTGCGCGCGCTTGCCAACCGGGGCTACCGCATCCGTGTCGCAGTGCGCCGGCCGGAGCTTTGCGGGCACTTGCGGCCGATGGGAAAGGTCGGCCAGATCCACGCGGTGCAGGCCAATCTGCGCTATCCGCAATCGATTGCGGCGGCGTTGCGCGATGCCGACGTTGCCGTCAACCTGGTCGGCATTTTGTTCGAGCGCGGCCAGCAGCGCTTCGGCGCGATCCAGGCGGCAGGCGCGGAAGCGGTGGCGCTCGCGGCAAAATCCGCCGACGCCCATTTGGTCCATGTTTCGGCCATCGGCGCCGACGCCAACTCGCCGTCGCGCTACGCGCGATCGAAGGCGGAAGGCGAACGGCGGGTGCTGGCGGCGGCGCCTGCGGCGATCGTCATGCGTCCCTCGATCGTTTTCGGCCCCGAAGACGACTTCTTCAACCGCTTTGCCGCGCTCGCGCGCATCGCTCCGGCGCTCCCGCTCGTCGGCGGCGGCCATACGCGGTTCCAGCCGGTATTCGCCGGCGACATCGCCAAAGCGATTGCGCTCGCGGTCGACGGGGCCGCCAAGCCGGGCATGGTGTACGAACTCGGCGGGCCGGACGTGCGCACGTTCCGCGAATTGATGGAATTCATCCTCGCCACGATCCAGAGGCGGCGACTCCTCATCCCGGTGCCGTTCGCGCTGATGAAGCTGCAGGCCGTATTCCTGCAGTTTTTGCCAAAAAAACCGCCGATCACGCCCGACCAGGTCGAATTGCTCAGGCGCGACAACGTCGTCTCCGCCGCGGCGGGGCGGGAAGGGCGCACGCTCGAAGCGCTCGGCCTAATCCCGGAGACGATCGACGCGATCGTGCCGACTTATCTGTGGCGCTTTCGTAAGACCGGCCAGTTCAATCCGCACACGGCATAGCCTCTGTTGCGGTCATAAGTTGCCTGCGGCGCGCCTTCGCCTATAGGTGTATGAATCTTCGTAACGGAATCCTAACCGTCCCGATATTCGATTGCCCACCCGCCCACAGGGCTCGCCCCCATACTCGCAACGGCATGCTGACGCTGTTCCATCATCCATTCTGTCCGCATTCGCGTTTCGTGCGGCTTGCGCTCGACGAGCTTTCGCTCAATTCCCGGCTCGTGGAGGAGCGGCCATGGGAGCGGCGCACGGAATTTCTCAAGCTCAATCCCGCCGGAACCACCCCGGTGCTGCTCGAAGAGGGCGTGCCGCCGGTTCCCGGCGCCGCGATCATCGCCGAATATCTCGAGGAGACCTGCGGCGCCGACCTACCACGGCAGCGGCTGCTGCCCCCCGACCCCGGTGCGCGCATCGAGGTGCGCCGGCTGACGAGCTGGTTCAACGACAAGTTCTTCGACGAGGTGAGCGGCCCCATCGTGATGGAGCGCGTCTATAAACGCTTTATCCCGCTGACCCAGGGCGGCGGTTCCCCCGATACCGAGGCGCTGCGTGCGGCGCGCAGCAATATTAAGTACCATCTGGCCTATATCGGCTGGCTCATCCGCAGCCGCGACTGGCTGGCCGGGGCCAACCTGACCTATGCCGATCTGGCGGCGGCGGCGCATTTGTCGGCCGCCGACTATCTGGGCGATGTGCCGTGGAACGAAGACGAGACCGCCAAGGCCTGGTACGCGAGGGTCAAATCGCGGCCGTCGTTCCGCACGCTGCTCAACGACACGCTGCCCGGCCTGGCGCCGTCGCCGAGCTACGCCAATCTCGACTTCTGAGCCCGGCGGCGGTCAAGGCCGCGCTCGCCGCGTTCGCCCGCGCGCAGGGCTTTGACGTCGTCGGCGTCGCCAAGCCGAACGCGATCCCGCTTGCCGCCGAGCGGCTGCGGGCGTTCCTCGATGCCGGCGCCCACGGCGACATGGCCTGGATGGCGGACAAAGCGGACCGGCGCGGCGATCCGCGCGGGCTGTGGCCCGATGTGCGCTCGATCGTCATGCTCGGCATCAATTACGGTCCCGACGACGACCCGCTTGCGATCCTGAAAGATCACAAGCGCGGCGGCATTTCGGTCTATGCCCGCGGCGACGATTATCACGACGTAGTCAAGCCGCGCCTGAAGGCGATCGGCCGCTGGCTCGTCGAAAAAGCCGGCGGCGAGGTCAAGGTTTTCGTCGACACCGCTCCGGTGATGGAAAAGCCGCTGGCCGCAGCGGCCGGCATCGGCTGGCAAGGCAAGCACACCAATCTGGTCTCGCGGCAGCTGGGCTCATGGCTCTTCCTCGGCGCCATCTTCACCACGCTCGATCTGCCGGCCGACGATCCGGAGCGCGACCATTGCGGCGCCTGCCACGCCTGCCTCAACGTCTGCCCGACGGCAGCCTTCCCGGCGCCGTATCGTCTCGACGCGCGGCGCTGCATCTCCTACCTGACGATCGAGCACAAGGGCCCGATTGCGCGCGAGCTGCGGCCGCTCATGGGCAACCGCATCTACGGTTGCGACGATTGTCTGGCGGTCTGCCCGTGGAACAAATTCGCGCAAGCCGGACGCGAAGCGAAACTTGCGGCGCGCGATGCGCTGCGCGCGCCGCTGCTTGCGGAGCTTTCGCGACTCGACGATTCCGGCTTCCGCGCGCTGTTCGCCAAGAGCCCGGTCAAACGCATCGGGCGCGCGCGCTTTTTGCGCAATGTGCTGATCGCGATCGGCAATTCCGCCGATGCCGCGCTCGCCGGCGAGGCCGCGCGATTGCTCGGCGATTCCGCGCCGCTCATCCGCGGCGCCGCCATCTGGGCGCTCGGCCGGCTCGACCGTTCGCGGCTCTCTCAATGCGCGGAGCAACACCGCGCGGCAGAATCCGATCCCGATGTTTTGGATGAGTGGGATGCGGCGATAACCCGAATGGGCTGACCGGGCGCACGGTACTATACGGCGTGTCATGTCCACTTTGCTCTGTTTCGGCCTGGGCTATTCGGCGGAGCATTACGTCGCCATGTTCGGCGACGGCTTTGCCCGCATCGTCGGCACCGTGCGCGGCGCCGAACGCGCGGCCGTGTTGAACGCGCGGCTTGCCGGACGGCTCAAGGCGCTGGTGTTCGACGGCAAAGCGGCAACGCCTGAGCTGATACACGCCATCGGCGAGGCGGATGCGGCGCTGGTCTCGATCCCGCAGGATGAAAGCAGCGATCCGGTGCTGCGCGCCTGCGGCGATGCTTTTGCCCGCGCGCAACGCCTGCGCTCGATCGTCTATCTGTCGACGGTCGGCGTCTATGGCGATTGCGGCGGCGATTGGGTCGACGAGGAAACGTCGGCCAAGCCGACTTCAGCGCGCGGCCGCGGACGCCTCGCCGCCGAGCAAGTCTGGCAAGACCTCGGTAAGCGCCGCCGCATCGCCGTCGCCATCCTGCGCCTCGCCGGCATTTACGGACCGGGACGCAACGCGCTCATGCAAATCGCACGCGGCGATGCGCGCCGCATCGTCAAGCCGGGCCAGGTTTTCAACCGCGTCCACGTCGACGACATCGCGCAGGCGATCGACGCCGCGTTCTCTCGCAAGCTTTCAGGAATCTTAAACGTCGCCGACGACGAGCCCTCGCCGCCGGGCGATCCGCTCGCCTTTGCGGCGCAGCTCATGGGTGTGCCTCCGCCGCCGGAAATCGCTTACGAAAAAGCCGCGCCATCGATGTCGCCGCTGGCAAAAAGCTTCTGGGAAGAATGCCGCCGCGTGAAGAACGACAAACTCAAACGCGAACTCGGCATGAGCTTGCGCTATCCGACGTATCGCGAAGGGCTGAGGGCGTTGTTGGAGAAGCGGTAGCGCACGCCGAGTGCGTTTCCCGGATGCGGCGCAGCACCGAGTGGTGCGCCGCTGATGCGGGATCGTCGCAGACTCGGAGCGTGTAACGATCCCGGGTCTGCAGCGCATCACTTCGCTTCGCTGCGTGCTGCGCTGCGCCCGGGAAACGCTAACGTCAATGCAGACTCGGCCCCTTGAGAAACCGGTTGCGCTCTGATGACTTGACGCGAACGTCCATGGTCTCGCCGTCGCGGTAGATGGTGATCGGCACTTCGACTCCGGCTGAGCCTTGCGCCCAGATGCGGCGGAAGAAGGTCGCCAGATCGCGCACCTCCTTGCCGGCGACCGAGAGCACGATGTCGCCGTTGCGCAGGTCGGCTTTCTTGGCCGGCCCGCGGTCGGCTAGGCCGACGACGACGAGCCTGCTCTCCACCTCGGTGGCGTAGAGGCCGAGCCACGGCCGCGGCGGTCCAGAGCGCCGGCCGGTCTTCGTGAGGTCGTCGAGGATCGGTTTTAACAAATCGATGGGCACGATCATGTTGATGTTCTGCGGCTGGCCCTTGTCGACGACATGCTGCAATTGCAGCGAGCCGATGCCGAGGAGCTCGCCGGCCGGCCCGATCAATGCCGTGCCGCCCCAGTTCGGATGCGACGGCGCGGTGAAGATCGCCTCGTCGAGCACATATTCCCAATAGCCGGCGAATTCCTGCTTGGCGACGATGCGGACGGCGACCGAGCGCGCCCGGCCGCCGGCGCCGCCGACCACCACGCGTTCGCCGATCGAGGCCGCGGACGATTGGCCGATTTCGAGCGCCGGCATGTCGAGCTTGGCGAGCGCCTGAACGAGGCCGAAGCCGGTTTCCTGGTCGTAACCGATCACATGGCCTGGCACCGAGCGGCCGTCGCTCAGCGTCAGCCAGATCGTTTCCGCCTCGGTGATCAGGTACCCGATGGTGAGCACGAGACCGTTGCCGCGGATGAGGACGCCGTGGCCGGCGCGCTCGGTGCCGAGCGTTTCCGCCGTGAACGCGTCCGCCGGAATGATGGTGCGCAGCCCCACCATGGCGGCCAAGGCGCGGTCGAGGTCGTAGCCGTAATCCCTCGGCTTCGGTTGTGCGGAGGACGGAATCTTCCAGTCGCTCACGGACGGCATCTGGTAATTCCTTCTGCAACACCGTGTAGCCCGGATTTCGCATGGCGAAATCCGGGATCGGCATGCCGGCGAGTCACACCCTGGATTGCGCAGAGCGCAATCCAGGCTACTTATCGAGCTATTTGTCGGTTCCCGGCTGCTCAATCAAGCCCTCGGCGTATCAACCTCCCGCCAGTCCGGCGTTGAGAAAATCCTTCGACCATTCGGCGTAATCGGCCTGCCGCGTGACTTGCTTCATCAGTTCGGGTCACGCCCGACATCATCATGCTCACGCTGACCGAATTTGCCCAGCAGGCCTGCCGCATCAACCGCGCCAGCAAGCTGCCATGCCGGCCTCGAAGCCGAGGTCCTCGGCGATGCGCGCCGAAATCGAATCGAACACCGAGCCGGGATAGATGCAGCGCCCTTGTGCAACGACGGAGCGCAATCGCTCGCGCCGGTCAGACCAATCCATGCTCCAGCCCCCGATCTCCGTTCGCCGATCCGGCGCAACATTTGTCACGCCGCGCCCAGCCGATTTGCACGGCGGCGCGCGCGGGCCGCCCATTAGCAGAACATTTACGCAGTTGGGAGGAACATCGCACCGCTGCCAAGAGCCATGCGTTGCTGTGTGATTTGCTGGGTTTTTGCCTTGTTCCCGCCTAATCCTGTGCGCACAAGGGCATTGCATTTTGCGGGGTTTGGGGGACTTGCCGTGCGTATCTGCATCAGCCTTGTCGCGATCGTGCTCGCCCTTGCCGGCTGGACCGGCACCGCCGGCGCGCAATACTATCCGCCACCGCCAGCCCCAAGCTATCAGCCCTACCCCCCGCCGCCGCCGCCCTACGCGCCGCAGACCTACTCCAGCGCAGCGCTGCCGCCGCCCGGTGCTGCCGTACCGTCCGCCGCAAGCGCCGCGCCATACGGCGCTTACGGGCAGCCGCCCTATCCCGGCCAAGCGGAATCGCAGGCCTATCCGCCGCCGCCCAACCGGCCTTACTTCGCCCCCGATAACCGCTTTCCTCCGCAACCCGCTCCGCCCGGTTTCCGGCCGCCGGCTGACATTGGCGGGAGTCAAGGCTCTCCAGACGTTACCGGGACGATACCAAGTCCTGGCGCTGGCGCTGCGGGCCCGCCATCGGACCCGACCGTCGTCGCCGCGCTTCCGCCGGAAGATCAGCCAGAACAAGGCCCGCCGCAGCAAGTGGCGCGGCGGTTTGAGCGGCAGCTCGTCGATTATCCGACCAGGCAGCCGGCCGGCACCATCATCGTCGACACGCCTAACACCTACCTCTACCTGGTGATGGGCCACGGCAAAGCGCTGCGCTATGGCATCGGCGTCGGCCGCGAAGGCTTTACCTGGACCGGCACCGAGCGCATCAGCCGCATGAAGGAATGGCCCGATTGGTTCCCGCCCAAGGAAATGATCGACCGCCAGCCCTATCTGCCGCGCTTCATGGCCGGCGGCGAGAGCAACCCGCTCGGCGCGCGCGCGCTCTATCTCGGCAACACGCTGTACCGGATTCACGGCACCAACCAGCCGTCGACCATCGGCACATTCGTGTCCTCCGGCTGCATCCGACTGACCAACGCCAATATCGAAGACCTCTACAATAGAGTCCAGGTCGGCACGCGCGTGGTGGTGCTGCCGGGTACGCCGCCAAACACGGCTTCGGCGCAAGCTCCCGCTACGTCACAAGCTCCCGCCAGTCGCTGACGCGCGACGCGTGGAAAGAATATCCGGCCGGCGCCCGGGTGCCACTGGCCGGATTCTTGTCGTTTATTGCCTTGGCTTTTCAGCGACTCAGCTAATGTCGTAGGCGGTGGAACCGCTCCCCGTGTGTCGGCCGCTCTGCGGTCGACGCAACGTTTCGACGCAACGTCATGTGCCTCGCGACGATCTAAGCCTTTGTTGCGCGTGCTGCCGTTTGAGGGTCGCGCGGGCGTTCTGCGAGGTGAAATGTTTCCGAATATCCGACTGCTGATCGCGGGCTTGTTTGCCTCGGTCGTTGCACTGAGCTGTGGATTCGGCGTCTTTGCCGCTTTCCGCGTCAACCACGAACCGCTCAGCCGGCTGTCCGCCGACACCGCGCCGCTGCAGCTCGTCGCCGACGAGCCCGCGGCGCCGGGCGCGGCATGGGGTGCGCCGTTCGGTTCGCATTCGCCCTTGAGCGAGGCGCAGATCGGGCGCGCCGCAACGAATACGCCGGTATCCGTTCCAGCTCGCCGCGACGCGATCGAGCCGCCAAATTCGTGGACGGCGCGAACGGCCAAACCCGAGACGGCGACCGAAACACCGCAACCGCGCGCATCGCGGCCCCTAGAACCGACTGCCGCAACAGCACCCCCGGCGGCAACAGCACCGCCTGCGCTCGTAACGCCGCCTGCGTCCGTCGCATCAGCCGCACCAACAGCCGGCGCGCCTGCGTCAACACCATCGCTTGCGCCAACGGCGAGCGCCGCTGCGGGGCAAACGCCGGTGACGCAAACGCAGGCCGCTCAACCCACACCCGATGTGAAGCGGGAAGCACCCGGCAAGTTCGCCGCACCGGCGAAAGCCGCGATCCCGGCCGTCGCCGCAATCGAGCCGGCGGCGAACCCGGCTCCCTCGGTCGAGCAGCCCGCAGAAGTGACCGGCGCCGTGCCTGAAACGACGCCACCCAAAGCAAAAGCCCCCGAGAAGCTCATTCGCAAGGCCCGCTCAAAGCCGCTACGCAAAATCGTCCGCAAACCTGTCGAGCGGCGGCGCGTCGCCGCCAAGAGGCGCATCGTACGGAACGCTGCAGCTCGCGCCGTCGCTCGGTTTGGCGACTGGAATTCAGCGTTTCACGAACCGGTTTTCCAATCCGCGCCCAATTTCCAGCGCCAGCCGAAAGCGCGGCCTCGCACCGGCAGGCAGGCAGCTAAAAACACCCCCAGCAGTCCCTATTCCTGGCCCAATGGACAGTGAGTGTTGCTGCCGAGGAATGGAAGCTTCGGCCGAGAATTCATAAAATGACGCGCTCGGCACCTCCGCCGAAATGAGATCATTGCGCGTGGTTCCCCTCTCCGTCCTCGATCTCTCGCCGGTGACCACGGCAACGCCGGGATCGGCCGCGCTGCGCAACTCGCTCGATCTGGCGCGGCTTGCGGAGCGGCTCGGCTACAAGCGTTACTGGGTCGCCGAACACCACAATCTGGCGAACATCGCCAGTTCGGCGCCCGAGATCATGATCGGACAGATTGCGGCCGCGACGTCGCAAATCCGCGTCGGCTCGGGCGGAGTGATGCTGCCGAACCACGCGCCGCTCATGGTCGCGGAGCGCTTCAAGGTGCTGGAGGCTCTGTTCCCCGGCCGCATCGATCTCGGGCTCGGCCGCGCGCCGGGGACCGATCCGGTGACCTCGTATGCGCTGCGCGCCCGCCAGGACCCGCGCCAAGGCGACGATTTTCTCGAACGATTCCAGGAGCTCCTGTTGTTCGAACGCGGCGGCTTTCCGGAAGGCCACCCATTTCGCAACGTGCATGCGGTGCCCGCGGACGTCGCGCTGCCGCCGATCTGGCTCCTCGGTTCGAGCGGCTACAGCGCCGAGCTTGCCGCCGCCGTAGGCATGGGCTTTGCGTTCGCCCATCATTTCGCCGATCACGACGCGGCGAGCGCGATGCTGAGCTACCGGCGGCATTTCAAGCCGTCGGCGGCGCTGGCCGAGCCTTATGCGATCCTGGGCGTTGCGGCGATCGCGGCCGGCAGCGACGCAGAGGCCGAGCGCATTGCCTCGAGCGCGGATTTGCATTTTGCCCGCCGCGCCAAGGGCGAATATGCCCCACTCGCCTCCCCCGAGGAAGCTGCGGCCTATCCCTACGCGCCCGTCGACCGCGAACGCATTGCGCGCCATCGTGCGCGCCTAATCGTCGGCGGCATCGATACCGTAAAGAGCCGATTGCTGCCGCTGATTGAATCCACGCGCGCCGATGAACTCATGGTCACCACGATGGTTTATGATCACGCCGCGCGCCGGCATTCGCACGAGCTTCTCGCGCAAGCGTTCGGGCTCGCGGCGCGGGGGTGAGGCGGCCAATCCCGGCTGTGGTCAAATGCGCAAAACGATGCGGTAAGCGATGGCGTCATAGGCGTGTTTTGTATTACCGTTAATCGGGGATAATAGACCTAAGGCACCGGCCGGCGGATGGCGGGAGGTTGGCGTGTCTACTAAGATTTATTGCTCGAATCTTTCATGGGCTTCACCTGAGGTACAGCAATTGAATTCCGAACCTGCGCGGCGCGGCTCCGCATCCAATCGACACATCAAACGCATCCTGCTCGGCAATGTCTGCGTGCTCGCGCTCGGCTTGGCGATGGCGATGGGTTCGTCGCCGGCGGCGGCAAAATACACGCACAAGCACAAGCTTGCCCGCAAGCGACCGGAGCACGCGAGCAAGCTGCCATTCGGGGACATCCCGAAGGGTCCGCTGGAAATCTTCGTGTCGATCAATCAGCAGCGGCTGCATTTTTACAGCGACGGCGTGCATGTCGCCGATGCGCCGGTCGCGACCGGCGTGCCCGGCCATCTCACGCCGCTCGGAGTGTTCAGCGTCATCGAGCGCGACCTCCATCATCATTCCAACATCTACAGTAACGCGCCGATGCCCTTTATGGAGCGCATCACGTGGTCGGGCGTGGCCTTGCATGAGGGGCCCGGCGTCGGCCATCAAGCTTCGCATGGCTGCATTCGCATGCCGGGCGATTTCGCGGCGCGCCTGTGGCGGCTTCCCACCATGGGCATGCGCGTGATCGTTGCGCGTCCGGAATTGCGGCCGACCGCGTTTGCCGATCCACATTTGTTTGTGCACAAGGACAAGCCGACAATTCCCGCGGCGGCTCTGCCGGTTGAAATGGAGACGGCGCAGAGCGTCGAGCCTGGCACGAAGACCGATATCGTCGATCCGCCGGCCGTCGCCCCAACCCACACGCCCCCTGCAAAAGGTGCGAACGCCGAGCCCGTGCAAGGCGGCGCCGACGGCAGCCCCGCTTCCACAATGGAGCAGTCCAAGATCGGCACGGCGCAGCCCGCGACGACGACGGCTGCGGTCGTAGCACCACCGGCGGCAGCCGTTCAAAAGCCCGACTCCACCGCTCCGGCGGAGCCCGCCAAACCCGCCCTGACCCAGGCGGAGCCATCCAAGGCGGCAAATCCCAGCCTCGCCGCGATCGTCACAGGCGCCGCGGCTGATGCGAGGGTGCCAAGCAAGGCGGCAGAGCCCTCGCTGGCGGCGCCGGCACCAGCCGAGCCGGCCAAAGCCGCAGCAGCCGCCGGCCCGACCGCGACTGCGCCACAGCAGCCGACCACGCCGGCGGAGCCAACACCAGCTCAGCCCGCCAGCGCCGCGGCGACCCAGGGCCCGACCGCAACCACGCCGCAGGCGGCGCCAGCCGAGCCGGTGAAAGGCAGCGCGACCGAGGCTTCGGCGCCCAGCAAAGCGGCAGAACCGTCACCGGCCATTCCCGCCGAAGCAGCGAATGTGACGCCGGGGCCGGCCGACATGACGGCGCCCATCAGTCTCGACGACGTGCCGTTGCCGCCTATCAAGCCGGCGCAAATTGCCCGGGGCGGCAGCGGACCGATCGCGATCTTCGTCAGCCGCAAGGAAGGCAAGATCTACGTTCGACAGAATTTTACGCCGCTGTTCGACGCGCCGGTCAGGATCGAGGATCCCAAGCAGCCGCTCGGAACCCATGTCTTCACCGCGATGGATTATTTGCCCGACCACTCGACGTTCCGCTGGACCGTCGTCACACTTCCCAGCGCGCCGCCAAAGGCGGTGGAGCACTGGAAATACGTGAAAGTCGGCAAAGGCAGACGCAAGCGGGTGCGCGTGGAGGAACAGATCGCCGAGCCGCTGCCGCAGGAGACGCCGCAGGAGGCGCTCGCCCGCATCGAAATCCCGCAGGACGTGATCGACCAGATTTCCCAGCTGATCGTCCCGGGCTCCTCACTCATCGTCTCCGACCAGGGCCTCGGCCCCGAAACCGGACGGGGCACGGATTTCATCGTCGTCACGCGCTGAACAGCGCTCGTGGGAGGATTAGGCGCGACCCTCCTACGCTCGCTCCGCGAGTTACGGAGGGTTTAAGTCCGCCGAAGCGCGGAGCGAGACGGCGGGAGCGCCGTAACCCACCATCGTCGAAACGGTGGGTTACGCGCCTGCGGCGCTAATCGCGGTAGGGACGCTCATTGCTGAGCGCCCCCCGCACAGATCCGTACGTGCCCAATTCGGGCATACGGCTCCCACCTCGGGTATCAACGGCGAACTTGCCGCATGTGGTCCAGCGAAG
>Ga0102924_1000487_pt1 | contig 49546 bp, 31 predicted proteins | sample PaiPotPPM11metaG_FD_80116 | JGI IMG/M metagenome (GOLD analysis project Ga0102924, IMG submission 80116) | Iron sulfur acid spring bacterial and archeal communities from Banff, Canada, to study Microbial Dark Matter (Phase II) - Paint Pots PPM... ... | reverse complement strand
GATGGATGTTAATCGCCAGGTTTCCGGCCGCGTCAAAGAAGGCCGGGCCGTCAAAAAAGTAGAACGGCGGCGGACCTGGCAAATCCGGTCGGTTCCATAAGCGCCACTCCTTGCCGTCAAAGTAGTTAATGCCGTTGCATGCTCCCATGTAGACAATTTGCGATTTCGGACCGTAAATCGGCTTCATGCGGTCGCTCGCGGAGTGAAGAAAATGAATGGGATGGGAGAGCGACTCTTGAAGCGCATTTTGGTAGCTGGGATAAGTGGTCCAGTTCCTGTGACTCGGATCAAAAAAAGCCGTGGGACCCATTTGGCAACCTGGGAAAAGCCAGATGCGGCCCTGCGAGTCCGCATCCAAGCCGCTCAACCACAGGGGCGTGATATTTCCTGGCAAAGGGTAGTTCAACCACTTTTCACCATCCCATTCGTCCAACGACCGGCCTTTCAAGCTTAATATGCCCCAAACCCGGAATTGCTGGTCCAACTGCAAAGCCGAAAAGGGATTGATCACTTGCAGTTGCTTAGAGGGTTTGGCAGGCTTAAGCAGGGTACTCATATCGAGGGCCGCAGTGCGCGCAGGCTCCAGATCGACAGCCAGCAGTTTGTGGTTCCCAAGCTGGAATAGCCGGCTCACACTATCAACCGGAAGTCCTTCGCGCCAATTGATGAGTCGCGGCGCCGAGGCCGGAGGCAAAAGCCACAGGCCGGCCGCGCGCGCGCCAATCCACAGGCCCTCTGGCGTGGACAGCCAGGGGCGGTTCAAATCCTCCGTTGGCGCCGGGGAGTCATCAAGCCCTGGCAAGACCTTGGTCCACTGCCCATCCCGCAATCGCCACAAAGTGCTTGAAAAGCGGTGCGCGGCAGTTTCGGCCACAGCCGGGCTGAAAGGATCGGCCGCCACGTAGGTGTCTCTGCCAACCTGGAAAACTTTTGTCACCCGGGCGAAGGCGTGGGGTTCGGGCGGGGGTACGTATCGTGCCGTCATTTTGGCGGTGTCGATCGAGTATAAATCCTCGTGCAGCATCCCCACCCACAGGTGGTTGGCGTCCGCTTTTCCCAGGAAGGTCACGCCATGTTCCGGCAGACCCTCGATCTTTCGATGATACTCAAACGAGTGGCCATCGTAGATCACAAAACCGGCCATCGGCGCCACGTTGGAATACAACCCAATCGAGTTACCCCAGAACCAGGTCCGTCCTTGGCCATCGTCCGTGGCCTCAATGGGGCAGTAGATCGCCGGTTGATTCGGCGGGTGGCTGTAAGGAAAAAACTGGCCGGGTTGGAGCGTGTAAGCAACCTTAACTCGCCCATCGGACGCCACCTGATAAATATTGGGACCGTTCGAAGTGATCCACACATGGCTTGGCGGCGTGGTGAACAGGTGCAAATCCTGCATGACGCCGCTGAGCACGCCTAAAGCTCTAAACTGGTTGCCGCGGTACCAGGTGATGGCTGCGCCAGGCGCTACCAATTCCCAGACCACCACAACGCCCCCATCGAATCCGCTCCACACGCCAACCGGCGCCCCGCCTTGAGGCATGTGGACCGGCGCGCTTTGCCAATGGTTCCCTTGCCAACGAAGGAGCCCACCCACTTGGCGCGGGTTCGTGGCCCACACCGCGCCGGTCGCATCCTGCGCCGCCATGTTGATCCCGGTGCGGTCTACCTGCGGCAGCTCCTCTGCCAAGCTGTTGTGGAAGGCAATCAAAACTGCCAGCGCCGCCAGCGCCAGCCCAACCCACGCCGCATGGAATCTTCCCCTCACCATGTGTAATGCACCGTGTACGTGACCACCTTTTCGCCGCCCGGGGGAACCTGGACGCGAAACTCAATGGTGTGGCTTTCTGTTTTCACAAAGGCGTTTGAATGCTGCGTAATTTCCCAGGTGTCACCCCGGTAAAGATGCTCCACTACGCGAATCTCAACGGGTGTCTGCTTATGATTGCGCAACCGGACTTCGAACGATTCGTCCAAGGTGTCCTGCGCGTTGTCGATGACGTAATTGGTGCGGCGCCGGTTTCCTTGCAGGTCAAATGCATTGCCGGTATATGCGTTCACGGTCTCGTTCTCAGGCGTGTGGGGAATCCGGCTCTCGCCAAGGAATTCAAGGTTACCATCGTGATCTTCCCGGTAAAACCGCAAACGGCCTGCGGGCAGAGGAATCCCAAGGTGGTTCTCTTGAGTATTGGCGAATCCGCGCATCACTTGCACGCCGTGCCCTGACTGCGTGCCGAAATCGCGGTTCTGCCGGATCATGTCCGGGTTCCAGCCGTTATACTGGTTGGGGTCGAGCCTTAAGCCGTCATAGACGTAATAAAGGTCTGACTGGATTCCACCCGCGCGGATGAACTCCACTTGTTTCGTCTCCTGGTCGCGCAGCGTCACCCGCCGCTTGAGGTCATAAAGGTGATACTCATCAAACGGCTGTTGAGTGACCAGTGGAAGACCAAAGGTACCTGGCACGCCACCCGGCACGCCTCCTACAACGCCAGCACTCGACTGCCCCCACTGCGGCTGAATCTTGTTCACGGTTCCAGCCATCAACTTGATCTGGGCATTCTCAAAGGTCTTGCCGCTGAGGTTGTGCATGGTCACCCAGCCGAGAAGATGGAGCATCTGGCCTTTGGCCGGCTCAATCACGTTGTAGGTGGCATCCCAATCGATTCCCTCGGTGATGTAGCTCAGCTCCGCATTGACGTGGCCTGTTTTTTCGCTTTCAATCTGCCAGCTCAAGACCGGCTTCAAAATTGTTCCCTGGGCGAGCGCCGGAAACAGAGGCTCCCCGGGCAATGAGAAGCGCAGTTGGCCGTTCACCTCGATGATAGGCTGCCGGGGTTGCGGCGAGAAGGCGGGTTGGCCGCCCGGCTGCGGATAATAAGCGGGCTGTGCTGAAGACGCCGAACCGCTGCGAATGATCTTGCCCTGAACGATTTCGCTGTGACCGTTCTGCGTCACCAGAAAGTTGATGGTCTTACCCTCGTAAAGCCGCAGCATCCGCTCCTCGGAAACCGGGTCCGCCCGGTAATTCTGATCCAAAATGCGAAGTGGGAATTGGCCCTTGGGGTCGCGCAAAATGACGGAGCTGGGTTCGAGGTAATCGGTGATGTCGTAGAGTTGAACGTGGTTGACGCCCTGCTTCAAATCGAGCGGCGCGTCCACGCGGACCACGGCAAAGTTCTGGTTGTAAATGGTGAGCCGGGGTTGAGCGGCGCGCGCGGCGCCCCACCCCAGCAGCAGGATGCCAGCCACTGTCCCCAGTTTGTGCTGCATGTTCCCCCCAATCCGCGCCACACGCAAATCATTGCGCGAACGAGAAAGGCAAGCTCCCACAGGCCCAGCTTGCAAACCTTCGGGAATCCCTAAACGTCCGCCGCAGGCGCCCCCATCGGGCCCACTGCGGAACTTTTTGACTTGGACTTACAAATCGAGGGGTAGCATACCTCGGTTTTGGCCAAAGGGAACGGGGATTGATGGGAATCTCACGGCGCCTTCAAAGTGGGCGTGGCGCATCGCCGTGAAAAATTGGGAGTGAAGTTCAGCGGCGCCGTGCAGCGGCTTCGGTGGGTGTTTTCAAGTGGAGTTCCCCGGCGGCAAGACCGCCTCAATATCAGCATGGGGCCTGGAGGGCATTCGAGTGTCTTCGAAGCTGAGCTATTCGCTGCGCAGCGCCTGCAAAGGATCAATCGAAGCCGCGCGACGGGCGGGAATGAATCCGGCGATCAGGGCGCAGGCAGTGAGTACAACGGCGGCAAAGCCGAAAATCCACGGGTCGTTCGCCTTGAGTCCGTAAAGCTGGCTCGCCATCAAGCGGCCTCCGGCCAGAGCCACAGGGATGCCGATGGCCAGGCCCAAAACGATCTGCGCCAGCACCCCGCGCAGCACCAGACCGATGACGTTGCGGCGGTCTGCGCCGAGCGCCATGCGGATGCCGATTTCATTGGTGCGCCGGGCCACGGAATACGACGTGACGCCATAAAGCCCGACACAGGCGAGGAGCAGTGCCAGCAAACCGAAAAGTTCAGTGAGCCGTGCGATGAGCGCATCCTGATTGAAATTGAGGCTGAGCTGTTCGGCAAAGCTTTGCATGTTCAGCACAGTCAGGTTGGGGTCAATATCGGCGAGCGTCCGCCGGACCGCAGCTTCCAGGTTCTCGGGTTTGCCGGCCACACGCAGCTCGATGTCGCCGATGTAATTCGAACGGAGCATCGCGGTGTTGTAGGACGGCTCCTTGTCCGTCACTGTCTGCAGGAAAGGCAGAAAGAACGTCGGGTAGGCAGGCTTGCGCGCATTCTGATACTTGGCATCCTGCACGATTCCGACGATTTCGTAGTCCCCGCTGTGGCTGGCATCGCCGATGCCAAAGTGCTTGCCGATAGGGTCTTGTTTCGGAAAAAACTTTTGCGCGAAGGTCTGGTTGACAACAGCCACGCGGCGTGAAGTCGGCGTGTCCTGGTCGCCGATCACCCGGCCTCTCAGCAAGCGCGTGCCGATGGTTTCAAAATAATTCGGGCCGACGCGGTCCCAGGAAGGGCTTCGTCCCCGCTCATCTAAGGTGCGCCCTTCAACGTGAATACCGGAGGACCAATTGTCGCCTCGCATCGGGCTGTAGAGCGAATAGCTGGCGCTAAGAACGCCAGGGATTCGAGGAAAGCGCTGTTCGATCTGCTGGTAGAATCCGTACAGTTTTTCGGGCTTGTAACCTGCGAGGGCGGGATCGACCCTCACGTCCAGGCGTCCCTCGGCCTCAAACCCAAAGCTCTGGTTTTCGAGATGACGCAGGCTTTGGGTAAGCAGCCCGGCTCCAATCAGCAGCACTGCGGAGAGCGCAACTTGCACCACGACCAAAGCTTTTCTCGCCAGCGATGAGCGGTCGCGGGTGGAGCGCCCTGCGCCGCGCAGAGCCTCGGCGGGATCGGAGTGCGAAGTGATCCAGGCAGGCGCCGCGCCGAACACGATCCCCGTGGCCAATGAAAGCAGGAAGGCAAAACCCAGCACCGGCAAGGAAGGATTGGCATCAATTGGAACATAGTGCGCCCCACGGAACGCGACCAGCAAGATGGTCCGGGTTCCAGCGTAGGCGAAGTAAAGTCCCGCCACTCCGCCCAATACCGCAAGCAATATGCTTTCGGTGAGCACTTGCCCGATGAGCCGCCGCCGTGGCGCGCCCAGCGCCACCCGGATAGCAGTGTCCGAGCGGCTGGCGGCGCCGCGCGCCAGCAACAGGTTGGCGATGTTGGCGCAGGCGATGAGCAACACCAAGCCGGAAATGGTCATCAGCAAGCGAAGGCCGGCGGCGGTTTCCTGCCGCATGTTGGCCACGCCGCCACCGGCGGGCACCACTACAATGTGCTGTTTGCTGAGATCCGCACGGTCACGCGATGTGAGGTTCGGTTGCACGCTGAGCCAGTGTTGCAGTTGAACCGTGACCCTGGCTTGCACGGCGGCCGGCTTCGCGCCGGGCTTCAGACGCCCGATGATGTAGAGCCAGTCCGTGTTCGGCTGGTTCAGGATCGAACCCTGTCCGTTCAGCGCCGGCTCAGCGGCGAGTGGTAGCCAGAAATCCGGCGGATTGGGGCGCAACTGGTCACCAAAGAAGCCTGGCGGCGCGATCCCCACCACAGTGTAAGGCAGGGTGTTGATGGTGAAGGTGGCGCCGATCACCGAAGGATCGCCGCCAAAGTGCTGTCGCCAGGTGCGGTCGCTCATCACTGTGACAGGCGGCGCGCCTGCCTTGTCGTCCTCTGGCGAAATGACGCGCCCGGCGAAGGCGCCGAGACCGAACGTCGAGAAGTAATTGCCTGAGACAAACTCGCCCACGAATGGCTCGGCCGGTCCGGTCGCACCGCTGCGGCGGACGCTCAAGTCCAATGTGAACGCCTGAAAAGCTGCCATCTGGCTAAACTCGGGCGTGTGATCGTGGAATTGCTGGTACTGCGCGTAGGAAAAAAGCGCCCAGTCGTCCTGAAACCCATCGTTCACGCAGCAGTTGCGGTTGTCGCCCAGGCGATAGAGCTCGTTGGGACGCGACACCGGCAGGCTCTTGAGCATCACCGCGTCAACCAGCGTGAAGATCGCCGTGTTAGCGCCAATTCCCAACGCCAGGGTGATGACTGCGACAGCAGTGAAGGCCGGATTGCGGCGAAGCTGCCGCAGGCCGAAACGCAAATCCCGCCACAACGAATCCAGGAATCCGAAGCTGACCATATGCCGGTTATGCCTCCTCAAGATCATCTACGGCAATGAAAGGGGAATTGTTCCGTTCACAAAAGGATATGACGAAATAGGGAGGTTTTGGTTAGCGGGAATTCGCCACGTCGAGGTCGGCCTGGGAGTCCTTCAATTCCCGCGAAGGCGGAAATCCACAGCTACAGGCTGACCGTGACCGGCTGCAGGAAAGCAAGGCCTGCCTCGCCGGATCGCGCCGAGCCTTTCTCCCCCACCCAGATGACTTGGCTCTTAACCGACTGGGCGCTGCCTTCATTGGGGATGATCGTCACCATTTGGCCCGGCTGCAAATCGATCCCGGCGCGAAGGCGCGCGCCGACTTCGGAAAGATCCAAGGCGAAGGCATTGTGGGCGATCTGGTCGTGGCTCGAATCAACCACCAGTGTCACGGGCCGGTTCACCACGGCTCGCTCGTTGCGGCGGCGTTCGCTGGGTTTGGGGGTTGGCATGGCGGTCTCCTTTTGCTGGTAGTTACTATAAAGTGAATTAACCAGACATGCAATAAAATTGCATCCGTAGGCGCCGCTCGGTTCTGTAGCGCCGGTCTGTGACCGGCGGATTTCGCCGCTCATAGAGCGGCGCTACAGCGGCGGATTTCGCCGCTCCCTGCCAGGGCAAGCTCCGAGCGGCGCTACAGCCAATGCCCGTCGCCGGCTTATGTCTTCATGTTTAGTGCCCATCCGAAGGTTTTGCGCGATATTCTTAAGATATGGCTTCCAAGAAGCGATCGAGCTTGCCGCTACCCAAAACCGCCATTGCCTTCCGGCCGGAGTACCTCGACTTCCGCCGGGGCATCCATGTGGGCAATCTGGAGGATAACGCCCGCATCACGCGCATCCTGAAGCTCGAGCTTGAAGCGCGTTATGGCGAGCCGTTTGTCACGGAACGCTGGGGACGTGGAGTCTACTGGCAGTGGATCGGCTACCTGCCGCGCGCCAATCGCGCTGCGAAGCCATTCTCTTCCAAAGTCAGCTTTGGTTGCTCGAAGCTTTTCCTGATGATCGATACCGGAGAAAAGCTCTTCAAATGCGGATTGCAGGTGGAGCGCGGTTATGTGAAATCCAACCGGGATGATCGCGTTTGCGAACTGGGACCCGATTGGGATTGGCGCCGGTTGCTGCGGTCGCTCACGCCCCGAGGCAAGATGGAACCAGAGCTGAAACGGCTGGTGAGCCGGGAAGGCTTCTGCATTCAAGCCGGCGCGTGGGATAACTCCACAAAACTTTCCCGCTCCAATTGGCAGGGAGCTCCCAAGCTGCGAAAATTGCTTGCTTCCGCCCCTCCGGATCGATGGGCGGGTTTTCAACTCTACTATGCGATGAGTGAAGACGAGGTGAAAGGCTCAAATGGTGTGGATCTGGTGGACGCCATGCTTGCCATTTTCCGGGAGGTAACTCCTGCCATGAATCTGTGCATGCAAACGCGGCTTGCCGGGAACGAATGAGTCCAGCGCAGACATCGCTGGAACATCGCAAAAGACGACGCTAAGCCCCAGGTAGTGTCTCAGTTTGCTGTAGCGGCGCTCTATGAGCGCCGGAAGGTGTTGATAAATAAAATTCGGCGCTCATAGAGCGCCGCTACAGCAAGCAAACTGCGACACCACTAAGCCCCAATTGCGTCTTGGCATCGATCCACCTTCTGCGATAAGCTGCAACGGACAGGAAGCGCCGCCGCCCCGTTCAGTGGCGGTGGCGCGGATTAGCGGGATTTGTGGAGGAAAATCACTCATGGCTCAGGATGTCCTTGTCAAGACGATCGGGGTCAAGCCCGCCGCCTTCGGCGCCACGACGCGGCGGGACGCGTGGTGGGTATCGCCGCTTGCCGTTTTCCTGGGGCTTTCGGCCTTTATTGTTTATGCCACGTGGGCCGCGCTTCAGGGAACACATTACCGTTTCGGTCCTTATCTATCCCCTTTTTATTCGCCGGAACTATTTGGCGACCCGCGCTTTGCCTGGTTTGGCGCGAAGCCCGCATGGTTCCCTGGCTGGCTTCCATTCTCGCCCGCTATACTAATTCTTTGGGCGCCGGGCGGCTTTCGCGTCACTTGTTACTATTATCGCGGCGCTTACTACAAAGCGTTCTGGGCGGACCCTCCCAATTGCGCCGTGGGTGAGCCGCGCAAGAGCTATCTCGGCGAGCGTTCTTTTCCGCTGATCATGCAAAACATCCACCGTTATTTTCTCTATCTCGCGCTGGGCTTCGTCGTGCTCCTGGCCCATGACTTCTGGAAAGCCTTATGGTTTGACGGCCATTTCGGACTTGGAGTGGGATCACTGGTGCTTCTGGTGAATGTCATTCTGCTTAGCGGATACACCTTCGGTTGCCATTCCCTGCGCCATTTAACGGGCGGGCATTGTGACCAGCTTGGACGCTCTCCGGTCCGCAGCACACTTTTCAATTGCGTAAGCTGCTTCAACTCCCGCCACATGAAGTGGGCGTGGTGCAGTTTGTTCTGGGTTGCCTTTACGGACTTTTACGTCAGGATGTGCTCGATGGGTTTGATTCGGGATTGGAGAATCTTCTGATGGCGGAATACGAAACCCACCAGCACGACGTCCTGATTATTGGCGCGGGCGGCGCCGGCCTGCGCGCCGCCATTGAAGCCTCGGCGGCGGGCGTGACGGTCGGCGTGGTCAGCAAATCCCTTCTCGGCAAAGCGCATACGGTGATGGCGGAGGGCGGCATTGCGGCATCGTTGGCCAATGTTGATGACCGGGACAATTGGAAGGTCCATTTTTCCGATACCATGCGCGGCGGCCAATACCTGAACCAACCGCGCATGGCGGAGTTGCACGCCAAGGAAGCTCCGGACCGTGTGCGCGAACTCGAAGCCTGGGGCGCGCTGTTCGACCGCACCCAGGACGGGCGGATTCTGCAACGCAATTTCGGCGGGCACAAGTATCCTCGTCTGGCCCACGTCGGTGATCGCACCGGCCTCGAGATGATCCGCACCTTGCAGGATCATGGCATCCATCGTGGAATCGACTTCCACATGGAGACCACCATCCTCACGCTGCTCAAAGACGATGGCCGGGTGGTGGGCGCTTTCGGCTATGACCGCGAACGAGGACGTTTTCGGCTGTTTCAGGCAAAAGCCGTAGTGCTGGCGACAGGAGGCATTGGACGCGCCTATCAAATCACCAGCAACAGTTGGGAATACACCGGCGACGGCCATTCGCTGGCCTATCATGCCGGCGCCGAACTCATGGATATGGAGTTTGTCCAGTTTCATCCCACCGGCATGGTTTGGCCTCCGAGTGTTCGCGGCATCCTCGTCACCGAGGGAGTGCGAGGCGAAGGCGGCATCCTGACCAACAAAGAAGGCCGCCGCTTCATGTTTGACGATATCCCGCCGCTCTATAAGAACCAGACCGCCGACAATCCCGAAGAAGGCTGGCGCTACACGCAGGGCGATAAGAACGCGAGGCGTCCGCCTGAACTCTTGACGCGCGACCACGTGGCCCGCTGCATTGTGCGCGAAATCCGCGAAGGCCGGGGCAGCCCGCACGGCGGGGTGTTTCTGGATATCTCCTGGATCAAGCAGAAACTGCCCAATGCGGCAGAGCACATCAAGAAGAAGCTCCCCAGCATGTATCACCAGTTCAAACAACTTGCGGACATTGACATCACACGCGAGCCGATGGAAATAGGACCCACCACTCATTACGTGATGGGGGGCGTGCGGGTGGATGCCGAAACCCAGATGTCCAGCGTCCCTGGCCTGTTTGCCGCGGGTGAGTGTGGCGCCGGTCTGCACGGAGCGAACCGGCTGGGTGGCAATTCGCTTTCTGACCTTTTGGTTTTCGGAAAGCGTGCCGGCGAGTTTGCGGCGAAGTTTGCCAAGGAGCACGGCGCCGGGCTGACCAACCCCGATGAAGTGGACGCTGCCGCCTGCAGTGCATTGGAGCCGTTCGAGCGGCAAGCGGCAGAGGCGCCTTACCAGATTCAGCATGATTTGCAGGAAATGATGCAGAACCTGGTGGGCATTGTACGGCGGGAAGAAGAGCTGCATGAAGCGCTGAAACACCTGGCCGCCTTGCGCGAGCGGGCTGGCAAGGTTTCCGTCCCGGGCAATCGCGAGTACAATCCCGGCTGGCACACGGCGCTCGATTTACGCAATTTGTTGACCGTGTCGGAGGCGGTGGCGCGCGCCGCCATCGAGCGCAAGGAAAGCCGGGGCGCTCACTTCCGCGACGACTATCCCGCCAAGGATGATGCTTTCTCCAAATTCAACCTGGTGATTCAAAAGGGAGCAGATGGAGAAATGCAGCTCAGGCGCGAGCCCCTTCCGCAAATGCCCGAGGAACTGAAACAGATCATCGAGGAGATGAAGTGATGGCAAAGGCCACGTTCAGGATTTGGCGCGGAGATGCAAAGGGCGGCGGGTTCCAGGATTACGAGTCGGAAGTGACCGCCGGCATGGTGGTGCTCGACGCCGTCCATGAAATTCAGGCGAACCAAGCGCCGGACCTCGCCGTGCGCTGGAATTGCAAGGCGGGCAAGTGCGGCTCCTGCTCGGCGGAAATCAATGGCATGCCTAAGCTCATGTGCATGACCCGGCTCAACCAATTGCCCCTCGACAAACCCGTCACAGTTGAGCCGATGCACACCTTCCCGCGCATCAAGGACCTGGTCACCGACGTTTCCTGGAACTTCCGCGTGAAAACGCAGATCAAGCCCTTCAAACCACGTAAGCCGGACGCGCCGGACGGCACCTGGCGCATGGCACAGCAGGACGTGAATCGCGTGCAGGAGTTTCGCAAATGCATTGAGTGTTTCCTCTGCCAGGACGTTTGCCACGTCCTCCGCGAGCACCACCAGTATGACCAGTTCATTGGTCCGCGCTTTTTTGTCTACGCCGCCGCGCTGGAAATGCACCCTTTGGACACCGAAGACCGGCTAACCGAGTTGCGAAAGGCCCAGGGCATCGGCTTCTGCAACATCACCAAGTGCTGCACCAAGGTCTGCCCGGAAAGCATCACCATCACGGACAACGCCATCATCCCGCTCAAGGAACGCGTGGTTGACGATTACTACGATCCGTTGACCCGGCTTTTCAAAATGTTCCGCCCCGCCGCGAGGTAGCTGTAGCGGCGCTCTATGAGCGCCGACTCTTGGACCGCCGACCCTTAATTTTGCTGCAGTGGTAGCCACCACGAGCGTTTTTTCTCGTCGTGGGCTTTTCACCCGTCCAATTAAGAACCCACGGCAAGAAAAGCTCTTGCCGTGGCTACCAAGTCTTGTGTAGCGCAGACTTCCGTTTTAAAGGAAGTCTGCGGCTTTCGCAGGTAACCAACAGAAAAACCGCAGAATTTGAATTGCCCAAACTCGGCGCTGCTGCTCACGGATCGCATCTTTTTCGTCCCGAGGGTGGCGCAGGCCCAATCCTAAAGAAGGCTTGGAACGTCACGGGCACCGTGTACGACGCGGACGATTTCGACGGGTTTTCGCGCCGGGTTGTAGATGACGAGGTATGAGCCAACCGGCCAGAAGCGCACCGCCTTATCCGTAAGATCCTCCCGGCTGTGTCCGGCTCCCGGGTTCTCAGCAAGCCTCTGGCAGGCATCAAAAATCTGCAAGCGAACACGGCGGGCGGCGTCAAGACTGTCCCCTGCGATAAAGGCCCAAATTTCGCGAACATCCTGCGCAGCTTCAGGCGAAAGCTTGAAGCGCTTCATGCCGGCTTGCGCTTCCGCCCCAGTTCCCGCTCTTCTCGGTCAAGGCCTCTGAAGAACTCCTCGCCGTCCACACCCTCGCCACGCTCCAGGGAAGCCCAGCCCTCGTCGATTTTCTTCCGGAGTTGCTGAATTTGGATCTCTCGAATCCGGTCCCTCTCTTCAAAGAGCCGTAGCGCTTCGCGGACCACTTCGCTTGCGGAGTTGTAGCGGCCGGTCTTGACCTTGTTGTGAACAAGCGTTTCCAGTTCAGGCGTGAGGTGGACGTTCACGGGCAATACTCCGAGGTCATTTCAGGCTAAAAATATCATTTCTATCCATCATTGTCAATGTTGGACATTCAAAGGTAGTGGGTCAGTTTGCTGTAGCGGCGCTCGGAGCCTGCCCTGACAGGGAGCGCCGGAAACTGTTGAGAAATAAAGTTCGGCGGTCACAGACCGCCGCTACAGCAACCAAACTGCACCACTACCCATTCAAAGATACCTTGACATAAGTACATACAAATGTCATCATGGTTGAGTGGAACACCGGATAGCGGGGTTTGACTGGGATCAAGGAAACCGCAGCAAATGTCTCAAGCATGGCGTTTCAGCGGAGGAAATCGAATCTCTTTTCCTGCGGCCGATCATGATCCTGCCGGATGAAGCGCACTCTCTGACCGAAAGCCGTTTCAAGGCCATCGGCAAGACTGCGGCAGGAGGTACATCCGGCCCGTCACCGCCCGCTACATGCACGGGAAGGAAGTTCAGCACTATGAAAAAGAGAATCCCAACTTTCAAGAGTGACAAGGAAGCGGAAGCCTTCGTCGATACCGCTGATCTTACGGAGTATGACCTCTCCGGCGCAAACCCCGTCCGGTTCGAATTCGAGAAGAAGGGGGCACGGGTCAACATGCGGATGCCGGAGCCTTTGCTGAAGGCGGTCAAGAGCCGTGCCAAGGCACGGGGTATTCCCTATCAGCGATTCATCCGCGAGGCTTTGGAAGAGGCTGTAGCAGCCCATAAACATTAGGGAGCGGATTTGTGAAAGAGTTCGTTGCTGACGGCGGGCTCTCTTGATGCTTCGCGGGTGGCGCCGACATTGGTTTTCATGTCGGCGCCCCTGACAAGCCGGGTTCTTCCTTGCCGCTTACACCTGTATTCTGGAATGAAGGAGAGGTCTGTAACCAGGGCGCAGACATGGACGGCAATGTCTGCGCCACCCCTTCGGCAGTGTCCCTAAACGACACACTTGCCCGGTCTAACGCCGCCCCCCTGCGCCATCCGCGCCCCGGAAATCCTGCCGAACTGCCTGAATCTTCGCGCTTTTCGTGCCGCGAAAATAAACTGTCTCACCCGTCTCACCTGTCGCCACCGTCTCATGGGGCCGTGTTACAGTCATTTCGATTCCTCGAGGCGTTTCAAGCGCTGCGGCCGCGCACTGACGGGCCGCCATTCGCCCCCTCCGAGAGCCGGGGCTTGCTGTAGCGGCGGTCCGCTCGAGGCGCAAAACCGGACCAGGCATCAAGATTCCCCAGCGAAAATGCGGGTTTCAGCCTTGTGGAAACCGACATCCGGGCGTGGGTGCAACAAATGACGCGTAAGCTGTTGAAAACAATAGACCGGAATTACCCTCGGGGAACAAAGCCATGGCGAGCATGTGAAAACCCCAGTAAAAATGCGGGTGCGAGCAAAATGAGGCGAAAAAAACAATCTTTTTTTGCCTGTGGAAAAGTCTGTAATCCACTGAAAACATGGAGAAATAGAATGGAACAAAGCGATTCAAAGCCATTATCAAAGCCATTGAAAAGTCGGCTAACCCATAGATGATGCGTAAGTTACGTAGATTTCAGGAACAAAGCCACGTAACCTATTTAAAATCAAAGGCCGATGACCAATTTTGGCTTTGTTCGCCGCAACAACCCAGTTCAAAGCCAATTCAAAGCCAAAAAAGCGCCATGCTGCCTGTTGGAATGGTCGGGATTTTGCGCCGCCAAACCACCCGCGTCGGGCCTATGGATGATGTGCCTGGGATTGCCGGGCTCGGACCTTAAACCCTGCGGGTCTTCCGTTGTTTTGGCAAGACTGGCTTGACCGGATCGTGGCGTCCGGCGGGACTACTTGGAATGGGGATGAAACTCAGCAACGAGAATGGACAAGCTTCGGCAGTGTTACCGGGGTTGCGGCGCACGCTTCATCCGGGCGCCCACCCTCTCGGCGAAGCCGATGGCCCCGGCGCCCAGCAGCAGGTGCAGCACCTGAATCACCCAATGCGCCTTTCCAGGCAGCAGTTGTCCTTGCATCATGCCGAGACCCAGCACGGCGACGCCCCACACGATTTCGACGCCGGCCAAGCCCAAGCCCACCTTGGCGCGCGCCGCCAGCAAGGATTGCGTCCAGAGCAGAAGCACAAAGAAAAGGCCGATGTAGATATGAACCGGAATCAACTCCAGATCGTGGCCCGTCCAGAAGAGCACGCCGAGAACGATAAGAATCAAGCCAACAAACCGGATCAACATTTGGACCGCAGTGGCCGCCGTCTTCATTTAGGCAATCCCCTTAATTCACGAAGCTATGAACAGCATGTCCTGAAACCGGTAATACGAACGGCGTGGAGAATTGTTGCGGCTTACGGCGAAGAGTTCTTTAGCGGCAAACAGCGGTCCGCATTCGGCATTTTCATTTCTGAAGCGTGGCGCGAAGCCATTCAACCAATCGCTGCCTGTAGAAAGCCCATTCCGGGTGGCCTTCCCAATTCTCCATGCCATGCGGCGCGCCTTTCAGCAATACCAGATCATAGCGGACGTGGGCCTGCTTCAGGCGCTCCACATAGCTCATGGTTCCCTTGTAGAGCTCGTCGCCCGTCCCCTGGATCAGGAGGATGGGCGGCATGGCCCGGCTCACATGATCGATGGGCGAGTATTGCCGGAGAGTTTGCGGAGTCCAGGAGCCGAAGAGCCGGTCTAGGAATGCCTTCGATCCCAGGTTTTGAGTCCAGGGAACAAAGTCGTAGACGCCATAGAAGGAGACCACAGCTTGGACGTTGCAGCCGTCGCAAGGCTCCGAGGCCACTTGAGCCACCAGATGTCCGCTGGCGGATTCGCCCAGAATGGCAATGCGCTGGGGATCAACGTGAAACCATGCGGCATGTCCTCGGACGAAGCGGATGGCGTTTCGCAGGTCGGCCAACTGATCCGGGATGCGGACGTAGGGCGTTAGGCGATAATCGATGGAAAACCACGCAAACCCGGCCCGAGCCAGCGGCTCGAACACGGGTGAGACATACGTTGTTTTGTCACCCGCTTCCCAACCGCCGCCGTGCATGATGATGACGACAGGAAACGGTCCTTTGCCATCGGGGATAAAAGCATCCATCAACAAACTGCGGCCGCCGGGACGGGAATAGGCGATGTCCTTCCACAAGCCGCGGCGATTGCCGCGAAGCCATGCTGCGAGTTGTTCCTTCCACTGCCACTGATCGGGATGCCAATTCTCAAGCTCATGAATGGCGCCGGGCACGGGCACGAAGACACACGACTTCATGCGCTTGCACAAAGTTTCGAAGGGCGCGGGCGGCGAATCATCGTCCTTCGTGCCATGGAACATCAGCACCGGGCACGAAGGCAAAGATTTTGACGGAAGCAGCGCGGTGCCAGATTCAGGAGTTGAAGGAAAGCGTGTTCCGAAGGTCACAACACCCTGCACATGGCTGCGCGAGGCAAGCCGCAGAGCAATAGCTGCACCAGTTCCCGCGCCTGCCAGGATCAGGTGATGCGTAATATTGAAGCGGCCGGGACAGCGAACATAATCGATCGCTGCCGCCACGTCCTGAGCGTCGCGATAATTCACGGAGAACCAGGCGTAGTTGGCGCGGGTGAGGACTTCAAGGAGCTGGTCAATGTGGGTGCGGCTGTTGCCGTGACTGCCATGAATCACGATGGCGGCGGGTCTTGGCTTTCCCGGAGGCGCGTAAGCGTCCAGCGTGAGGTCCGGATGATAAACGATGCCGTTCAGCGCTCCGGGAATAATGAAGCTGGGCCCGGCGGGGACGGGAACAGAGCAACCGGGGCTTGCCCATCCGAATGCGGGAAACAAACCAAGAAAGGCCAGAAACAATGGACGCGCAGCCCACAAGATTTGGCGGCGGATCAAAGAAAGATGGATACCTGGTGTCTTCAAAGAAGGTCCCTGAAAAGACTGATGAATTGTGTCATACCTCAGAAAAACAAGTGCAGTCCAAACTGCATTTGGCGCATTGGAACCTGAGTGGAAGTGATCTGGCCAGCGCCGGCGATGTCGATAATGTTGTTAGGCAGGCCATAGTTGTCAATATTGAAAGCGTTGTAGTTTTCCCAGCGGAATTCGAGCCGCTTGGTTTCAGAAATGACGAAGGTCTTGGCCAGCGCCAAGTTGAAGACGTACATCGCCGGCCCCCAAAGTGAATCGCGGGAGGCGGTGCCGTCGCGATAAAGCTGGCGCGGATCAGTATAGGCGGCGGGATTGAACCACAGCGCGGCGCTTTGGTTTGAGACGATGGGGTTGCCGATGATGTCCGGCCGGACATTATTAAAGTCCGCGTTGACGGAGGCGGTGTTCGAAACATTCGGGGTGAACGGGAAGCCGGAGTCGAGCGTGGTCACGCCATCCAGGCTCCACCCACCCAGAATCGCGTCCGCGACCTTGCTGCTTTTCGAGCCAAACCGCTGGCCGTGACCGTAAGGCACTTGCCAGACGTTGGTGAGCGTGAGGGCATGAGTCCGGTCCCAGCTCGCCGGGCCGTAGTCCGGACGCCAATTGTAATTGTTGTCGGCGGGGCCGGTCTCCGTGTAATCCATGGCCTTGGAGTAAGTATAAGTCAGCATAAAGTCCAGGCCGTGTGAAGCGTGTTTTTGCAGTTCCGCCTGCAGGCTGTTGTAACTGCTGTTGGCGCAATTGCAATCCTGGTAGATGCCTTGTTCAAGCCCGAACTTGGGGTAGAGCGGCCGTCTCGGGTCGAACGGGCCAGGACCCGGAATGGCTTGATTGATGTTGTTGTTGAGGAAAATATGCCGCCCGACGTTGCCCACATAGGCCACTTGGAAGGAAAGGTTGTTAGAAAATTCGTGCTGAATCGTGGTGTTCCAGAAGTAAGCCATGGGGATGCGGAAAGAACTGGGCGGATTAAAGAAATAATCCACACCGATCCCATCCGGAAGCGGATAGCGGCCATTGGAGCCGATGGGCGGATTGGTGGGCAACGGCGGACCGGTGAGCAGATTGAAATCCGAAGCGTATGGGCCGGATTGCGGAATGGTCTGGGGAATCAAGATGGGAGGATCGTATTCCGGCGCCTGCCCAAAGACCGAGCCCAGGCCGCTGGGCGTGTAGCTCCAGCCATAGCCGCCGCGAAGCACGGTGTTGCTCTGCGCCTGGTATGCCACGCCGAAGCGCGGGGCGAAACCCAAGTTGAATGGGACCACGCCCATGTTGAGCGGAACCGAGCCGATGCCGGCGGCCAGCACCTGGCCGGTGTTTGGATCAAAGCTCCCCGCTCCTCCCGGCTTGGCAGCGGTCTGAGGGAGATAATCCTCCCAGCGCAGGCCGTAATCCAGCGTCAGCTTGGGGGTGATGCGCCAGGTGTCCTGCCCGTAGAGAAAAAGGCGGGTCTGGCGCAGACCGGGGTAAAATCCGATGCCGGTGAAGTAGCGGGCAAAAGCCGAGGGCTGGCCCAGAAGGAACGATGCCAGCGCAGCGCCCGTGGTGGCGCTGCCGTTAGCAATGGCGTCCACTGTAGCGTTGCCGGTCACGGCATCCGTAAAAGTGATTTCTCCGGAACGGTGCGAGTCACTGGGAATGCGCTGTTGCTGATCGCGGCGAACGTCCGCGCCCCACTTGATGGCGTGATTGCCGTATTCCTTCGTCCAATTGCTGACCCATTGAAATTGGTTTTCCGTCTCGCTTAGAGGACAATTGCACTGGTTGACGCCCAAGGCGTAGCCGAAATCGAATCCGCCGTTGCCGTTAATGTAAAAAGCCGGCATGCCGCTGGTGGCGATGGTTCCCAGGTTCAAACCGGGAAGTCCGGAGCTGGTTGCGGGCGTGGTCCCCACTCCTTGCGGGTCAACCCGCACGCGGTAGCGGAAAGCGCCAAACCGGAAATCCGCCACCAGGGTCGGACTCAAAGTGTAGGTATAGCCCAGCGCCAGGCTCTGGTTCCTGGCGTGGGAGACGCCCGCAAAATTAAGGCCGGTCAAGGCTGGCCCGCCGGCAATGTCTCCAAAAGCGCCAGGTGCATTGATCAGAAATGTGCTGATGGTATAGCGGCCGAAGAAGTGCGATTTGTCCGACATGTTGTAATCCAGGCGCACGTCAGCCTGATTGTCATCATAAAGCTCGGAGCCGGAGGCAATGTAGTTGTTCACAATCTGGCCGGCGGAGCCGGTGTTGGGCAAGGGAAGATATCCCAGAATTTTGGTAAGCGGCGCGGGAACCGTCAGGACATTGACCTGGCCGCCTGTGGAAATGGCTTGCCGCCCGGTTCCATCCGCATTGCCGGTGCTCGGGTCAAATACCATACCCGCTTGGGCGGGAACCTGGGTGCCCTGGGTTGTTTGCACTATGACCGGGTTGGCGCAGGCGTTGCTGGAGGTGGTGCCATCTGCGCAGATGTAACTCCCCAGCAAGCCTTGCAGGTTGCCGCTGCGTTCCGCCGCGGTGGGCACGGTCGTCACCAGCGAAGCGCCCGTGCGGCGGCGCGTGCCCTGGAAATCGCCGAAGAAGAAAAGCTTGTCTTTCTTGATGGGCCCCCCAATCGAGCCGCCGAATTGGTTCCACTGAAATGGTGGATTTAGCTGAGTGAAGGGATCGGCCGAATTGAAAATGTCATTGCGCAGAAACTCAAAAAGCGTGCCATGAAATTGGTTGGTGCCGGCCTTGGTGGTAGCCTGCAGAAGAGCGCCGGAGACAGAGCCAAACTCCGCATCGTAGTTGCTGGTGGTCACTTTGAATTCCTGCAACGAATCCATGTTGGGATTGATAACCGCAATGCCCAGCAGCGGGCTTTCATTTTCCGTGCCATCCAGCAGGAATCCATTGGACGTGAAGATCTGGCCGTTGGCGTCAATTTGCAAACCCGCTTGCGGGTTTTCACTGGCGGCGTGCGACCAACCATTCTGTTGCTCGCCGGGCATGGCCAGCACCAGCTCCGTCAAATTGCGGTCCAGAGCGGGAAGGCTCTCCAGTTCCGAGGAGGATAATGTGTTGCTGACATCGGCGCGGTCGGTCTTGAGCAGCGGCGTTTCGCTGGTGACAACGACGGTGCTGGTGGATTTGCCGAGAACCAAATGAGCGTCAACCCGCGTCGAGGCGTCCACCTGCACAGTTGCATCCGCCACAAACCTCTCAAAACCGGAAGCATCGACGGTGACGCGATAGTGTCCCGCCAGCAAATGGGTCTGAAGATAGTTGCCGGTAGAGTTGGTCTGAACCTGATAATCGATTCCCCGGTCCGTGTCGCGAATGACGACATTGACTGCGGGCACGGCGGCTCCCGAGGGATCCGTGACCGTTCCAAGGATGTTCCCCGAAACCGCCTGGCTGAAGGCAGCTTGAATCGATCCAAAAAATGCCAGCGCCAGGAATGCGAAGGTGATCGGAAACAACTTTCCATTTCGGATCATGAACTTTTCTCCTGAAAGCATTCAAGTGGGATTATATTTATCTAACGAACTCTTCCCACTGTCAAGTGGGTTGTTTTTATCGTTGCAATGGCTCGCGTTGATTCGAAAACGCTTCTGGCTATTCACGACTCCACTGGAACCGGCATTTGGCGCGGGGATTAGCCGCACACGGATGCTTCAAGCCGCTTGTGGTATCCTTTGTTTCAAGCAGCAACAAGCGAAATAAGGAAACAGGAGAGGAGAATCGTTATGGCCAAAGTTACGAAGTCCGCCGTCCGGCCGAAACGGTCCAAGCCGGAGGTCCAGCAGGAATTTGACGAGATCCAGGAAGAGGTAACATCCGCTCGGGAAGCGGCGGATTCAAAATTGGAAGAGGCAACCAAAGCGAGAGAGGCGGGGATTCGTCAGGCGGTTGATGGGATTACAGCCGAAGGGGTCGTGCAGAAAATCTCCGGATTGGGCCTTGAGGTATCAAAGGCGCTGGCCAGTCTTTCCGGTCAATTGTTGGAGGAAGTGGAACGTCTAGGAACAGTCCGCGAGGCGGTGGCGCTGGAACGAAGTGAGCTCGAGCAACTTCACAAGATTGATGTTGCAGCCACAGCCCTCGATCAGCTCGTGCAGGATTATGCCCGCCAAAAAGAGCTGCTTGAGGCAGAGATCTCCTCGCAGCGAGCTGCTTGGGAAGAGGAGATGCGCCGGACGGAGAGGGACCAGAAGGAACAGGAAGATTTGCTCAAGAAGCAGCGGCAGCGAGAGATCGAAGAATACGAATACAAAAAGGCGCTCGAACGGAAGAAAGCCCAGGATAAGTACGAAGAGGAGAGAAAGCTGCAAGAGCGGCAAAATCAGGAAAAGCAGGAGTCCCTGGAAAAGAGCTGGCAGCAGCGGGAGGCCGCGCTCAAAGAGCGTGAAGAAGATCTGGCGCGGCTGCGCAAGGAGTCCGAGGAATTTCCGCTGCGCCTTAAGCAGGCCGCCGAGCAGGCCGCGGCCGAAGCCTCACAAGCTGCTCAACAGAAGTTCGATCAGCAGGTCGTGCTGTTGAAGAAAGAAAATGAGTCTGAGAAACGTCTGGCCGAGCTTCAGATCAAGACCTTGCAGGAAAATCTAACCCGGCAGACAGCACAGATCGAGGCGCTTGAAAAGCAATTGGCGGAGGCCAAGCATCAGGTGCAGGAAATCGCGGTCAGAGCCATCGAGGGAGCTTCCGGCGCCCGCGCGCTTTCCCACATCAACGAGATCGCCATGGAACAGGCAAAACATCGATCGCCGCAGGGATGACCCATCTTCTACGGTCTCAGGAAGACCCCGTCTGGCTCTGGAGAAGCTCCTTGAAGGCGCGGGCCACCCGGTCCAGCGTAAAGCTCGCGGGCAGCGGTATCGACAAGACCGGACGTTGGCTTTGAGGATCGGTGCGAATGAGGCTGGCCAATTTCTGCTGAAACGGTTCCAAAGGATTGGAAGCCGGGACCGGAGAAGACCCTGATTCGAGTGAGCGCAGGAAGCCCAAGCCCGCTTCGAGCAGCGTGGCGGCAGTTTGAACCAAGTCAAGAGCGGGCCGGTTGCCGGCTGTTAGGGGCGGAGCAGCGGGTCGAAGCTCTGAATCTGCCCTAACGTCCGGAATTGCCGCCGGTACGACAAGTAATGGGCCTGGCGGCTCCAACGCCGTGGCAGCCCCGTTTTCAGACTCTTTAGGTGTAATGACCCGCGACGCTGTGGCTGATGCTTCACTGGCTCCAGGCGCGGGAACGCTGGCGCCAGCCGGTTCGGCAAAAACCTCCTTCATCGCTTGCAACATGGTCTTGCGCCCCAGCTTCTCAAAGCTGATTTCCGCCGCCGCTGAATCGAATAAACCCGCGAACAAGGCTTTCTTGAGCCGCAGCGTTTCCCACACCCGTTCTTCGATGCTGTGCTCGGTGAGCAGATGGATCACTTGGACGGGACGGGTCTGCCCCATGCGATGGACGCGCCCGATGCGCTGCTCCAGCCGCGCCGGATTCCAGGGTGGCTCAAAGTTTACCACGGCCGATGCGGCTTGCAGGTTCAAGCCCACCCCGCCCGCATCCGTCGAAAGGAAGACCTTACAATCCGGATCCTCGCGAAACCGCTTGATCAGATCACCGCGCTTCGGTCCCGGAACGCTGCCGTGCAGCGAGACCCATCGGATTTTCAGTTTGTCCAATAACTGCCCGGCCAGGCGCGTCATGCGCTCGTATTCGCTGAACACCACCACTTTGCGGTTTTCTTCGATCGTCAGCTCACGGATGATTTCCCTGAATTCATCAAGCTTTGGGGAGAAATTGGTCTCCTTGTCGAACAAGTAGGTGGAATTGCAGAGCATCCGCATGTTCTGAATGCAGCAGGAAATACGCCGCAAGTCGATTTCGGAGAGCCACCCCTGCCGAGTCCACTTGCTCATCAGCCGCGCCAGAATATCGTTTTGTTCACGGTAGGGGACGGTCTGCTGCGGCGTCATCCGGACGCGGAAGATTTGATCGGCGCGGCCCGGCAATTGACTCAGCACCTCCTTGCGAGTGCGGCGCAGGAGAATCGGCTCGAGCTGGCGATGAATTTGGTCCAAGCCCCGATAGCCCAGAAGCTTTCCTTTTTCATCCACAACGCGGTGTTCCTTGAGAAAGCGGAAGGCCGGTCCCAAGCGGCGCCCATCGACAAATTCGACGACGGAGTAAAGCTCTTCGATCTTGTTTTCGAGCGGTGTGCCTGTCAGCACGATCACGTAACGGCTTTTGAGCTGCTTGATGGCCCTTGCCGTGGCCGTCGCCCAATTGCGGATGCGCTGCGCCTCATCCAGAATAATCAAGTCCGGCCGCAGATTGATCATTTCCGCCAAATCCTTGATCGCCACTTCGTAACTGGTCAGTGTGAAAAACTCGGGAGAGTCATAGAGCTGCTTGCGGTGGGCCAGGGGACCGTCAATCACCTGGGAGGGAAGACCGCAAAACTTTTCGATTTCGGTTTTCCACTGGTATTTGACCGAAGCCGGCGCGATCACCAGCACGCGGGAAATTCCTTGCCAGCGCCGCAGCAGCTCCGCGGCGGCAATCGCTTGGATGGTCTTGCCCAATCCCATATCGTCCGCCAACACGGAGCGCCCGTGACAGGCGGCGAACAGTGCGCCCCGCACCTGATAGGGAAACAGCGGAACTTTCAGCAAGTTCTCTAGAGGCTGCTTGCCGGCCTCCATCTCTTTCAGAACCGCCCTCTCTCTTTCGAGGCCCGCGGCCAACTCGTTCTCATGGCCAATGAACTCCAACACGTCCGAGTAGACCACCGCCAGGTCATCGGCTTTGCGAATTTCTTCCAACACCTGGTCAAATTGTCTGAAGTGTTCCGGCTGGAGCAGGCCGTCGCCGTCAAAGTAACGGGTGGCGATACGGGCCAGTTCCGGCGTGGGCGAATTCGGAAGCCGCAGGCGCACGTCAATCGTCTCGCCATATTGCAGGGAAAGCGAGGCCCGGGTGCGATGATAAGTTTTCTTGGCCAGAGACGCGCCGAAGCGCTTCCGCAGCCTCTGGAGCAAGGACTCAATGTGCTTGCAGGTTCCCAAGGTGTTGCGCGCAAAGTCCGGACACGAACAGAAATTCTCAAAGAGTCCCGGCCCGCGCAGGGCTACCTTGTAATTTCTACCGCTGGTGGACGCCACTTGGTAGTCACCGTAGGCTTCGCCGGGCGGCTTGTTCAGAATGCGCTGAATCGCGGCGCGTCCCCGCTCCTGCCGTGCCGAAATTTCCTCTTCCCACAGCATTGCTGATTCCTCCTTCTAAGTCTCGCCTTGCTCGCCCAATCACAAGCGCTGCCAAAGCTCGCATTGTCCCACAAATTGACCTGTGACGAGTAATGTGTTCACAAAGACCGAAAGACGGCATTGTAAAAATCCTCTGGACCCGTTATGCTTCCTGAGATTTTTCAGGGGCGGGCGGAAGCGCCGTGTGCAGCCGAAGATGGTGGCCGCGCGCGATGGGCTCGAAGCCACGCGTCTTCTTCTGTTCACCACCCCACATCCCGGCGGCGGAGGTTTTTGGGTGAAAATGAAAAGGCGATTTCTGCAAGCGGCTATTTTCAGCATGATATTTATGGGCGCGGTCATGGCGCAGACCCAGCAAGCTCCACCCCTTTTGCAGCCCGACCCGCGCTACAAGGCGGATATTCTGGTGGTCGTTGCTCATCCAGATGACGAAACCGAAGTCACCCCTTATCTTGCTCAACAAATCGAGGAATACCATCGCCGCGTGGCCGTGATCTTTGGAACGCGCGGAAATGGCGGCGGAAATGCTGAGGGCGAAGAGCAGGCGGCGGCGTTGGGCGCCGAACGCGAGATTGAAGCCCGCCGCGCCCTGGCCTATCTCGGCGTAATGAATGTCTGGTTCATGAACGGACCGGATACCCCCGGGCAGAACGTCTTGCGGTCTCTCGAAACCTGGAACCACGGCACGTCCCTCGATCAAATGGTTCGCCTGTTCAGGCTGACCCGGCCGGAAGTCATCCTGACATGGCTACCTCACTACGTCGCCGGAGAGAATCACGGCGATCACCAAGCCGCCGGCGTTATCGCCACCGAGGCTTTTGACCTGGCCGGTGACGCCACTTGGTTTCCAGAGCAGATTGCGGCGCCCCGCAACCGTCAGGGTATTGGTAATCTGACCGAGGGTCTTCACCCCTGGCAGCCCAAGAAGATCTACTACTTCACCGACGCTTCGCACACCGGCTTCTTGAAGGGCCAAGGTCCGGTTTACGTAGACACCGGAATTTCGCCCACTCGCCACCTTCCGTATTACCGCATTGCGGCCGAAGAAATGAAGTTTCATCTCACTCAAGACGACACCGGACAGCTCGCGAAGCAGGCGCTGGCTACAGGAAACTTGAGCTTCTTCAAGCAGCCGGTGCGCTTGATCTTCGGCAAGTCGCTGGTTCCGTCCGCTCCAACCGCTGACGTTTTTGAGGGAGTGGATGCCAAACCAATTCCTTTTGCCACGCATCCCGGCTACCATCCTGCAACCCACAGCTCGCTTTCCATCGAGCTCGGTGGTCCCTTTGCTTTTTATCAACGCTTCTGGCCGGCCCACGGGCTGGATCACCTGTCGAGCCTCCTTCCGCCCGAGGTGGAGATTGGCGCCAGGGTCCTGCACGTTCCGGTTCTGATCCACAATGACACGGATTCGGCCCGCGAGGTAACGCTCCAGGTGGCCCTGCCGGAGGGCTGGACGGCGCAAGCCGGTCCCGCGATTTACCCCGTGCCGCCGCACCAGACTTACCCGGCCGAGTGCGTCATTCTTGCGCCCCCTGGTCAAGTGGGAAGCTGGAACAACGTGGGCATCCATGCCAAATCTTCCGGGTCGGAAGTGGGCGCACTAACGATTCGAGTCCATCTGGCAAACGGGGGTTTGCCTCAATAAATCCATCCCGGTTACTCCGGGTGACGGAATCTCGAGGCCGTCCGCCCTCCGGGCCAATTGCTTGCGGCGGGAGAACTTTGGAGAATCTGAAGGCGGAGAACATAATCCGCGTGGGCATTGTGGGCGCCAGGTTTGCCGCGCGCTTCCACTGGAAAGCTTTCCAGCGAGTGTACGGTGTTCCCGTCCGGGTTGTTGGCGTGACCTCCGCACAAGCAGAGTCCCGTGAGGCCTTCGCCCGTGAACATGGTATCGCGGCGTTCGAATCGATTGAGGCGTTGTGCGGCGCGGCAGACGTGATTGACATCTGCGCTCCGGGAGCGTTGCATGAGCCATTGGCTGTGCAGGCGCTCCGTCGCGGCAAGCACGTGATCGTAGAAAAACCTTTCACCGGCTATTATGGGCCGCAAACGGGAGAATTTCGCGGTAACACCTTCTCCAAAGAAACCATGTTGCGCGAGGCGTTGGCAAGTTGCGATCGCATTTTGGCCGCAGCAAAAGAATCGGGCAAGCAGATTGCCTACGCTGAAAACTGGGTCTATGCGCCGGCCATCGCCAAAGAACGCGAAATCCTGGTGAAGAGCGGCGGCCAGATATTGTGGATCATTGGAGACGAGTCCCACAGCGGTTCGCACTCACCCTACTACGGAGCGTGGAAATTTTCGGGCGGAGGCTCCGCCGTGGGCAAAGCCTGCCATCCGCTGACTGCCGCCTTGAGTCTAAAACGGTCCGAAGGCGAGGCGCGAAGCCAGAAGCCAATCCGCCCCGCCACCGTTAGCGCCCGAATGCATGAAATTACACGGCTCAAGAGCTTCATCGATGCGGGCTACTTGCGAACCAGTTACGACGACGTGGAAGATTATGCGCAAATCCATGTCACCTTTGGCGACGGAACAGTGGCCGATATATTTTCGAGCGAACTCGTGCTGGGTGGCGTCCACAACTGGCTCGAAGTCTTCGCCAACAATCATCGCACGCGTTGCAATCTGAATCCGATTGACGCCCTTGAGACCTACAATCCGCGCGAAGAACTCCTAAAGGATGTCTACGTGACCGAGAAAATCGGCACCAAGCAAGGGTGGAGCAACCCCGCGCCGGACGAGGACTGGCAGCATGGTTATCCGCAGGAGATTCAGGATTGCGTGGAGTGCTTCCAATCCGGCCGGGAGCCGCTTTCCAATGGGGCGCTCGCCCGCGACACCATGGCGGTGCTTTACAGCGCCTACGTATCGGCCGAGCGGCGCGGCGCTGAAGTGGAAATTCCGCAATGAGGCCGGCGGGAGGAACGCAAACGGAAATAAAGCATTCGCGCGCCGTCTTGTCATCCCGCCAGTCCCCCGCCATCCACCACCAGGGTTGTTCCAGTCACAAAGGAGGAAGCATCGCTGGCCAAATAGAGCGCGGCCTGCGCGATTTCTTCCGGCTTTCCGATCCTCCGTAAAGGACGCTTCGCTGCTTCCACCAGAAAGCCGTCCTCGGTTTGACCCAATTGCCGCGCTTCGACGCGCAACATGGAAGTGTCCGTGTCGCCGGGACAAATGCAATTGACGCGGATATTCTCCGGCCCGTGATCGATGGCCATGGCCTTCGTAAGCAGCACGACCGCCCCCTTTGAAGCGCAGTAGGCGGCCGCCTTCGAACCACCTGCCAAACCCCAGCCGGAAGCCGTGTTGATGATGGACCCGCCGCCAGCGTTGGCCATTACCGGGACCACTTGCTTCGACATGAGGAAGACGGATTTCACATTCACGTTCATCACCCGGTCCCAATCGGATTCATCGAGCTCCGTGACCGAAGCGCGCCGGATGATGCCCGCGTTGTTGAAAAGAACGTGAAGGCCGCCGAATGTTTCAAGCGCGCGTTGGACGGCGCGGTGGCAATCCTGGGCACAGGTCACGTCGGCGGACACAAATAGTGCATTGCCGCCGCTTTGGATGATGGCCTGCTCCACCTCTTTTCCGTCCGCCACATTGAGATCGGCAATGACCACGGCCGCGCCTTCCTTTGCAAACAAGATCGCCGTGGCGCGGCCAATGCCCGACGCTCCGCCGGTGATCAGCGCGATTTTGCCGTGCAGGGCTTGCCGGCAGTTGGCCATACCATTAGTCATCTCAGTCGCAGAGCTCCGTCAGGGTCTCTCTTGCGGCATCCAGCGTAAACTTCACGTCCTTCTCAGTGTGTGCCAGAGACGCAACCGAATGCAGCGCGGGCGAGGGACTCATGTACACTCCGTGCTTGAAGAGCGCCAAGGCCAGCCGTTGATAACGCTTCTGGTCCACGTGCGCGCAGAAATCGCGATAATCACGGATGGCCGGGCGCTCCGTGAACATAATTTGCAGCATCGGTCCTACGCCCTGAACGATGGCGCGAGTCTTCGTCTCCTGAAACACACGAAGCAAGCCGGAACGAAGACTCTCACCGATTGCCCAAAGATGCTGGAAGGCCGCTCCGCGGTGGCGGCAAAGCTCTCGCAGGCTGGCGCGCGCCGCAAACAGGCCAATCCGCGAAGCATTCTGCGTGCCGTAGTGCAAGACGCCGCCCCAAGCCAGCGCCTCCATGATCTCGGCGCGGCCCGCTAGAGCCGCGACGGACAACCCGGCGCCCAGGGCTTTTCCGAAGGTGAGGATGTCCGCATCGACACCGTAATGCTGCTGGCAACCGCCGGGAGCGATGCGGAAGCCGGTGACCGTCTCATCGAGAATCAGCAAAATCTTGTTGTCGCGGGTGATATGCCGCAACCCTTTCAAATAATCTGTTTCAGGAGGAATGACGCCCATGTTGGCCATGATCCCTTCGGTGATGACGGCTGCAATTTTTCCCCGGTGCGTGTCGATGGCCCGCTCCACCGCCGCCAGATCATTCCACGGCACGACGATTGTGTCCTCCAGGGCGCTGCGGTTGAGCCCGGAGCTGTCCGCGATTTTCACCGGGTCATTGCGGTATCCCAAGGATGCGATGGCTTGCGGATGAGCATTCACCATGAAGTCGTCATACCAGCCGTGATAGTGCCCTTCGAACTTGATGAACTTCGGCCGGCCCGTGAAGCCGCGCGCTAGACGGATCGCAGCCATTGCCGCTTCCGTGCCCGTGTTCGCAAAACGGACCCGCTCCGCGCCGGGAACCATCTGCTGGATGAGTTCCGCCACCTCAATTTCGATTTCGGTGGCGGCGGCAAAGAGCGTCCCACCGCGCGCGGCCTCCGCTACGGCCTTCACAATCAGCGGATGAGCGTGGCCCAGAGGCAGAGCGCCATATGCCATCATCCAATCGACGTAACGATTTCCATCCACATCATAAAGGTACGCACCCTCGCCGCGTTCGATGAATAGGGGATAAGAGCCATAATTGGCGGGGCCGCGCGAGGGCGAACTACCCCCCTCGATCAGAACCTCCAAGGCACGCTGGTAAAACTTCTCCGACTTGTTGGTGCGGTATGCCATCTTCTGAATCTGTTTTGGATTTCGGATTTTGGATTGGGGGGTCAATCCAAAATCGCGAATCACAAATTTGAAATTGGAAAAGGTCCGCAGCCTCAGCGGCTGGCCAGCCCTCCGCTGGTTTCCCCGCCGTCAATGGTGTAAACCTGGCCGGTGATGAAGGCCGCCTCGTCCGAAGCCAGAAACGCGAAAAGCGCGGCGACCTCCTCCGGCTTGGCGTGACGCCCCAGCGGTATTTTACGGTTCACGGCCTCCAGCATCTCGTCCGTATACTCGGCGCGCTGCATGGGCGTCAGCACGTAGCCGGGGGCAACGGCATTCACCCGCAGCGCCGGAGCCAGCTCCAGCGCCATCGACTTGGTCATGGCGATTACACCAGCTTTGGCGGCGTTGTAGTCGGCATAATACGGGTACCCCATCAGGCCATTGGTGGAGGCGGTGTTGAGGATTACCCCGCCCCCGTTTGCCATCATGTACCGGGAAGCGGTTTGGGCGACGTAAAAACTCCCCGTCAGGTTCACGGCGACGGTTCTTTGCCATTCTTCCGGAGTAATGTCCAGGAAATTGTGACGAATGCTGATGCCCGCATTGTTGATCAAAACGTTCAATCCGCCCATCAGCCACACCGCCTGCCGGAACGCCGTCTCCACCAGGTTGAGATCGGCGACATCGCAGTGCAGGACCCCGGACAAGGCCGGCAGTTTCTGCTCGATTCGAAGACGCGCCGCCGGATCACGGTCGAGGACACAGACCTTCGCTCCCTCTTCAAGAAACCGCGCGGCTGTTGCCGCTCCAATGCCGCTGGCGCCCCCGGTCACCAGAACGCGCTTTCCCTCAAGCCCAAGCATGTGTTATCAACCTCGTTGAGTCGAGACCGTCAGGCAAATTCGTAGGATCATCCTGGTTAAACCAGGCTTCGCGGCAAGCGGTCAAGGTCCACTCCAAACTCTGCAGCGTATTCACGGAACCGGGCTGCAAGCTCCCTGCTCCTCGCTTCCGCATCGTCCGGCGGAAGCCTATCACAATCATAGCCCAGTGTCTGGCGCAGAATCGCGGCGTCTTCGCTGCAAAAAACGGCAGCGCCGTCTGGTTCGATTCGCTCGATCCCGTCAAAGGCGTGCGAACGCTCATTGATGGCGACGGCTTCGGCCTGCGAAAGTCCCTGGATGGGCGCGCACTGCACCGAGCCACGCCGGACGATCACCGGGTATCCGCCGGGCAGGCCGTGGGGAGACGGAACATGCATCAAGGATTCATCAGCGGACACCAGGGCCCGAACCAGGCGAACCGTGGATCCTGCTGTCAGGAAGGAGCGGGCCGGGCTTGAGGGCAAAGGATATTTTGCCAACAGCAGCACCTTCGCATCGACTTCGGCCGTAACATCCTCGCCGTGGGAGTAAACCCGCAGGAAATAGGGCGGGACCTGATCCGTCAAACCGCCAAAGGCTGCGGCTTCCAGGGCATGATGGGCTACCAATTCGACTCGAATTTGATTGAGCGAAACCCCAAGCCGGTTCGCCGCCAGCAGACGAACTTTGGCCGCGATTTCATCGAGATTGCCCACGCCGGATTCCGCCGCCAAGCCAAGCTTCCCAAGGATGCAGTTCACGACATCGGGATACGGAGCCGTGACCGTAAAGCCGCCGAAATTTGCGGCGCGCAACGCCCGCATCAGTTTCAACGTCAAGGCGAGGTTGAGCGCCAACCATGCCCCAAACCTCACTTTTCTGAGCGGGCGGGCCGCCTCCGGGGGCAGTAGCTCAAGAAGCCACCAGGCCTGCATGGTGGCAGTGTTCAAAATAATGTCCGGGGCTTCGCGGGCGACCGTTTCCGCGACTTGATCCCCATGATGAAGGTCCAGCGCCAGGAAACGGATGGATGGGGCATAGCCCTGCGCCACGGCGCCCAACCGCGCCACATTGCACCGAGCTATTCCGCGGTCTTGGTTGCGGCTACAGACGATAATGAGACCGAGATCTGCTTCACGCGCCAACAGTTCCAAGACTGCGCCCCCCAGACTTCCCAGTCCGATCAGCATGAGGGTTGGCTTATTGTGGTCCGAGGTCATCGATTTAACTGAAATGTTCCGATTTGATTTTAGCTTGGCATGGCCGGCGGACGGGGAGCTTCGGCAAATAGCTTTTAGGCCGACAGGCTGGACGGCTCCATCTCGTCCCCTGCAAAAGATTTAACATAAACTCGATTCCCGCGCCTATCTTCGAAGGATTTTCCAGGCCGTTCCAACCAAGTACCACCCGAATGATGCGGAACCGAATAATTACAATTGGCGTGTCCGTCCACGGGTTTGAATGACAAGGGCTCCTACGCGCCAATATGCGGATAGGCAGCGACGGCAGCAACATGTAGTATGTTCCTATCCCGGAAGCCAACCAAACGAATCATGATATCCTCCATTCTTAGACCTTGCTTTCATAAAGACGACGCCAGGGCCCGGGATTACGTCAGCGTAATTACGAATAGCAGCACTTAGGAAGAAAACCCGTTCTCAGAAACGGCCTGAACTCACCATTAAGGTTGCGGCGCCGGGATCGAGACCCCTCTAGACGCGGAGGAGAGAAGTGGTTTGTCACAAGTGCGGACAAATGGTTCCGGCGGTCGCGAAGTTCTGCACACGCTGCGGAGCTGCGGTCTCCGCTGACCCATCCGGCCAAGAGCGGTCAGCAGGTGAACGCCACAAAAAGTCCAGCAGGCACGAAGGTTCAGGAGTGTTCGATTGGATTAATCAGGCTGCCGAGCGCATCAGGACCTCCTGGGAGAACGTTACGGAAGGCATAGAAGTCCAGGACCTCTGGACGCAGTTCCGGACTGAAGCGCGAGCCAGCTACGGTTTCTATTCAAAGGACGTGGACCAGGACTGGGTCGAAGGCGAGCCCCGATTCAAGCGCCGAATTAGGATCTGGAGGCTGTTCTTCTGGGCGATCCTCATGAAGCTCTCGCCATCCCGGCGCGTTCTGTTGCTGATTGCGCTCGCGCTGCTTCTTCTTGCCTTGATCGGAGTCCTACCTCTCGGCTGGCCTCTGACGATTAGCGCGCTCTTCCTGCTACTCATCCTCGAACTCGCCGACCGCGTCACGATGAAGCGCGACCTAGAAATTGCCCGTGAGATTCAGGGATGGCTTGTGCCCAAAGAGGCGCCAAAGGTCGCGGGTTTAGACATTGCGTTCGCCACCCGGCCGCAGAACACCGTTGCCGGTGACTACTATGATGCCTTTCTTCGCCCTGGCGCGAACGGCGCAGCGCTGGGAGGGGCGGGCGGAAGCGCTACCCCGCACGACCGCTTGCTGCTTATTGTGGCAGACGTGGCCGGCAAGAGCGTTCCGGCCGCACTGCTGATGGCGACTTTCCAGGCCAGCCTGCGTTCCCTGGCGGCCGCTCCGCTTTCATTCTATGACTTGGTGAGCAGGCTGAACGGCTATGCCTGCGCGCATAGTCTCGGCGGCCTGCGCTTCACCACCGCATTCTTTGCTGAGCTCGATCCCGCCACCCGCGGCCTGATCTACATCAACGCCGGCCACAATCCTCCCATTCTGCGCCGTGAAGCCGGTGAGGTGGAACGATTGGAAGCGGGTGGATTACCGCTGGGCATCAAACCTGACGCCCGCTACGACTCTGGCGCCATGACGCTTCGCGCTGGCGATCTTCTTGCAGTTTTCACGGATGGCGTGGTGGAAGCGGAGAACAAAAATGGCGAGGAATACGGAGAGCCGAGACTTCTGGAATTGTTGAGCGCCTCGCCACAAGGTACCGTTCAGGAACAACTAAATCGCTTGATGGCTTCGGTCAACACCTTTGCCGGTTCTGCCCGCCAGCACGATGACATCACCTGCCTGTTGCTAAGAAACCAGGAAACCTGGGAGGATACGAGCGGAAAAGAGCCCAGCCTCTCCATGCGCTGATCTCGATGGTGTTGCCGGCGGTCAAGCCGTACCCAAACCATGACGTTCACAAGGACCAAGGCTCACTCCCCACTCGACCGGTGAGTTCGTCGCTAAATCGGATTCATGGATATGCGCATGCCGTCCGTTTCCGGACAGTCCATCCCACAAATGAACAGGCGTTCGCCTTACCTGCACCCCCTTAATCCGTCTATGTAGCTGAAAAAGTGAAGCCTTATACTAGTGATGAATTGGCAGTGGATGTGCATCCTCTCTCACCGAATGTGCGGCAAGGCAGGTGTTAGGTGTCAGGTTCCTGGTGTCAGGAAAGAAGCCTTCAGCGATCAGCACTCAGCCAGTAGCAGCCAGAGAAGGCATCGGGACTAGGCGCAGCTTTTGCTGAAAGCTGATCGCTGAAGGCTTCTTCTTGTCTCTTGTCTCTCGTCTCTTGAACTGTGCTGTGACGAAGTCTTGAACCAGTGGAGGATAAGGAATGAGCACCATCATCCAAGATCTACGCTTCGGCCTGCGCATGCTGGCCAAGAATCCCGGCTTCACCGCCGTGGCAATCCTTTCGCTGGCGTTGGGGATTGGCGGCAACGCAACGGTTTTCAGTTGGATGCAAGCTGTCCTGCTACATCCTCTTTCGGGCGTCAAGGATTCCAGCCGCCTCTTCGCCGTCGAAACGGTCATGCCCGACGGGACTTACCACACCAGTTCCTATCCAGATTACAAAGACTATCGCGACCGCAATCACGTTTTTTCCGGTCTCATTGGCTGTGAATTGGTTGCCGTCGATATGAAGCTGGGGAATGAAGATCATCCGCAGCGTAATTGGGGATTGCTGGTAACCGAGAATTACTTCGACGTCCTGGGCGTTCACGCCGCGCGCGGCGCCGTGTTCCACGCAAACGAAGCTCGGGGAGAGGATTCCGATCCGTACATTGTCATCAGCGACGCATTGTGGCGCGGCCGCTTTGGAGGTGATCCGAACGTTGTGGGCAAGACGGTCCAGCTTAACCAGCATCCCTTCACCGTTATCGGCGTAGTGCCGAAGGGTTTCATGGGAACGATTGTGGGCATCGCCGCCAGTTACTGGGTGCCGATGATGATGCAGCCGCAGGTGCTGCCAGGTGAAAGCTTGACCTATCGCGCCCCCACATTCATCCATATGCTGGGAATGCTGAAGCCAGGAGTCAGTGTGGGACAGGCCCGCGCAGAGATGAATACGCTGGCGGGACGGCTTGAGCGGCAATACCCCACCACCAACCGCAATATCGGCGTTTACGTGTGTCCCCTTTGGGGGGCGCATTATGGACTGCAAGCCTTTCTTCTGCCGGTATTGATGTTCTTGATGGGCGTTGCCGTCCTGGTCCTACTGATCGCCTGCGCCAATGTGGCGAATCTCTTGCTCTCTCGCGCCACGGTGCGCGAAAAAGAAATCGCAATCCGGTCAGCCGTGGGCGCAAGCCGCGCCCGCCTGGTTCGGCAGATGCTGGCCGAAAGCCTGCTGATGGCGCTGCTGGGAGGCGCGGGAGGAATTTTCCTGGCGATGCAAGCTTCGGGCTTTTTGATGTTTTCTCTGCCTCCGGCCCATCTGCCGATTGGGTTATCACTGGGGGTGAACGAACGAGTCCTGGGATTCGTGCTGATCCTTTCCATCTTTACAACCTTCCTTTTCGGCTTGGCGCCTGCATTGCAGACATCGCTTCCACGAGTGAACGAATGTCTGAAAGAGGGTGGACGCACATCGTCCACGGGCGCGAGCAAACACCGCCTGCGGAATTTGCTCATCATCACCGAAACAGCAATGGCCTTGGTTCTCCTGGTGGGTGCGGGACTGCTGGCCCGCAGCTTGCGCAGCTCGGAGGAGGCAAGCCCGGGATTTAACGTGGACCATGTGCTCCTGACGGCGATGGATCTTCGAGGCATTGGTTATTCGGATGACCAGTCCGCCGCTTTCTACGGCCGGCTTCTGGACCGGATCAAGACGCTTTCTGGAGTGAAGGCCGCCAGCCTTGAGCGCTGGGTTCCTCTCTGGTTCACGGGCCGAGGCTACACCCGGCCTACGATTGAAGGCTACACGCCCAAGCCCAACGAGGATATCGACATCGACTATAACGTTGTCGGTCCCGGCTATTTCTCGACGATGCAGATTCCGGTCATCTCGGGGCGGGAATTTAACGATCGAGACCGTCCTGGCGCGCCCCTGGTCTGCTTGATTAACCAGACGATGGCAAGACGGTTCTGGCCGGGGGAAAATCCGATTGGCCACCGGCTGAATAGTTGGGACCAGTGGTGGACGATTGCCGGAGTCGTGAAGGACGTGAAATATCACAGCATGAATGAGAAGCGGGAGTCTTTCCTGTATTTCCCGTTCCTGCAGGACACCGGCACGGACGCAAATATTCTGGTGCGGACCGCGGGTGACCCGGATGCGCTCCTCGCCGCTGTGCAGGGGCAGGCGCATGCATTGGACCCCCAAGCCACGATTCTGGAATCCGCGAACTTAAGAAACTTGTTCAACGTGTCTCTGTTTACCTACCGCACCGCCGCCACGCTCGCCGCAGTTTTGGGCCTGCTGGGATTGCTGCTGGCATCCTCCGGCATCTATGGAGTGATGTCTTATTCGGTGAGCCAGAGAACGCACGAAATGGGAATCCGCATGGCGCTTGGGGCGCAGCGCGCGGATGTGATGCGGCTTGTGGTTGGGCAAGGGCTCCGGCTGGTCATAACCGGAGTGGGCATCGGTATCATCGGCGCGATCGGTTTGACGCGGTTGATGTCGAGCTTGCTCTACGGCGTGAAGCCTACGGACCCGGCGACGTTTGTTGCCGTTTCGCTCATCCTCATGGCAGCGGCGCTGCTTGCCAGCTATATTCCCGCCCGCCGGGCGACGAAGGTGGATCCGATGGTGGCGTTAAGAAATGAGTGACGAAGCAGGTGCTAGGTGTCAGGTTCCAGGTGTCAGGAAAAAAGCTTTCAGCCTTCAGCGCTCAGCTTTCAGCAAAAGCGGCGCCTGGTATTACCCTGTTAAGTCGTTGGGAACACCGTCAGGGCATGGCTTCAGCCATGCCGTTGGCGGTGGTCCCGAGATTCGGGCTTTAGCCTCTGAGGCCCTCAGCGGCTAAAGCCGCTTTTCCTTGTGTTCGGATGTGGCATGGCTGAAGCCATGCCCTGACGGTGCCTAGTCTTGAACCGGCGGAGGATAAGGAATGAGCACAATGATCCAAGATCTACGCTTCGGCCTGCGCATGCTGGCCAAGAATCCCGGCTTCACGGCCATTGCCATTATCACGCTGGCGCTGGGCATTGGGGCCAATACGGCAATTTTCAGCCTAGTGAATGCCATTCTCTTGCGGCCGTTGCCCTATCCCGATAGCCAGCAGCTTGTAGTGGTATGGGATACCGAGCCCAGCGGTCCAGGCGACCTTTATCCTGCGACGGGCCCGGATTTTGTGGACTGGAAAGCCCAAAACGACGTCTTTCAAGGTCTGGCGGCGGGAACCAGGAATGGCGGCGCGTTGATGGGCGCAGGCGGACCCTTACGGATTTGGGGTTACGAGGTCTCGCCCGAAATGTTTCATCTTCTCGGTTTCCAGCCGCTGAAAGGCCGGACGTTTGCCGAGGATGAAACCCAGCCCGGCCACAATCACGTGGTGGTCCTCAGCTACGGATTGTGGCAGCGAGCCTTCGGCGGGGATGGAGGTATCGTGGGACGAAAAATCACGATGGATGGTGAAGCCTACGACGTTGTTGGCATCATGCCGCGCGATTTCAAGTTCCCGTCAATTTGGGGGTGGCGAGCCGAATTCTGGGAGCCTTTGACCCTCCAACAACCGAAGTGGAGGCAGAGCCGCGGCAACCACTGGATCTTTGTAATCGGACGCCTGAAGAATGGTGTTCCTCTTGAAAAGGCTCGCGCCGATATGGAAACCCTTTCACAACGGCTCGCTCATCAGTACCCCAATACGAATACCGGGGTCATCGCCAAAGTTGTAAGTTTGCGAGAGCAGTTGGTGAAGAATGTGAAGCCGGCGCTGCTGGTGCTCTTTGCCGCCGTCGGTTTTCTGCTGCTGATTGCCTGCGTCAATGTGGCGAACCTGCTGCTGGCAAAAGCGGTGGGACGACAACGGGAAATTGCCATTCGTCTGGCCGTTGGCTCCGGGCGCGCCCGCCTCATTCGTCAGTTGTTGACGGAAAGCGTTCTGCTTTTTTTCTTCGGTGGCGTGGCCGGATTGGTGGTTGGCTCGAACGCCTTAAGGGTGCTGCTTCATGCCGCGCCCACCGGCTATGTACCACACATTCTTCAAGTCCACCTTGACGGTTGGGTCTTCCTCTTTACTTTCCTCATCGTTTTTATTGCAGGCACGCTGGCCGGGCTGGTTCCGGCCATTCATGCCTCGAATCCCGACCTGCAATCAACATTGAAAGAAAGCTCAAGGGCGGTTGCGTCGCCCCACCACCGCTCGCGCAGTGTGCTGACGGCCGCTGAGGTGGCGCTGGCCCTGATGATGTTGATTGGGGCCGGTCTTGCCATCAAGAGCTTGGTGCGGCTTCTGGGCGTGGACGCGGGATTTGATGCGAACCATGTCTTGACGGCGCACCTTTCCCTGCCGGACGCGAGATACGCGAAGCCGGAACAGATCACACCCTTTTTCGAGCAATTGTTGCAGCGCATCCAGGCGCTTCCCGGCGTCCAATCTGCCGCCGTCACGAGTGAGCTGCCGCTACAGGGTGGAAGCAACGGCGTGGTCTATATCGAGGGTCAGCCTATTCCCAAAAACATGTGGTCAAGCCCACTGGTGGAGTCGTGCGACGTCAGCCCAGGCTATTTTCACACGCTTCGCATCCCCTTGCTCAGAGGACGCGATTTCACAGAGCAGGACGTCAAGGGCAAGCTCAAAGTTGCCATCATCAATCAGACCATGGCGCGCCGCTTCTGGCCCAACCAGGATGCCGTTGGCAAGCGTTTCACCCAGGATTATCAATACCCGGACTGGATTACCGTAGCCGGTGTTGTGGGCGACGTGCGGGAGTTCGGCATGAACGAGGCGCCAATTCCGGAGGCCTACTCTCCTGAATACCAGGATGGTGATTCTTTTATGTCGCTGGTTATTCGCACCTCCACCCCGCCGCTCAGCCAGATATCGGCAGTGCGAGGTGTGGTTCGTGGCCTCGATCAGCAATTGCCGGTCTTCAGACCTCGCACTTTGGCCAGCATTGTTTCCGAGTCTTCAGGACAGCAGCGGTTTGTCGCTTTGCTGCTGGGACTTTTTGCGTTATTGGCTCTGGTTTTAGCTGCTGTGGGCATCTACGGCGTGATTGCCTATTCCGTGGCACAGCGAACGCATGAGTTCGGTATCCGCATGGCGCTGGGGGCGGCGAACGGCGACATTCTGAAAATGGTGGTGTCGGAGGGCTTGCGGCTGGCTCTGGCCGGGGTCGCAGTGGGACTGGTGGGAGCCTGGGCCTTGACCCGCTTCCTTACCAGCCTGCTTTTCGGCGTCAAGCCCACCGATCCTGGAACTTTTGCGGCAGTATCTCTCGTACTTATCAGTGTGGCGCTTTTTGCATGTTACATCCCGGCGCGGCGCGCGATGAAAGTGGATCCGATGGTGGCGTTAAGAAACGAATAGTGGTCAGTGATGAGTGATTAGTGATGCGTGCGGGTCTGGGGCGAAAGCTCATCGCCGGCCGGTGAGCACTAATCACGAACCACTAACCCCTGTTGGTTGCTGACGGCTGAAAGCTGAGTGCTAATGGCTGATCGCTTGAGGTGGAACATGAGTGCCCTTCTCCAAGACCTACGCTTCGGCCTGCGCATGTTGGCCAAGAACCCCGGCTTTACGGCCATTGCCGTTATCACGCTGGCGCTGGGCATTGGCGCGAACACGGCGATTTTCAGCGTGGTTAACACCATTCTCCTCCGCCCGCTGCCGTATCCGCAGGCGGACCGCCTGGAACAGGTCATGCGGCACTATAAGTCCGGAAATGAACCTGCGGTCTCCGCCACCAAGTTCGTTTTCTGGAGGCAACACAACCGCGTATTCTCCGGTCTTGCCGCGTATGACCTCTTGGCCGGTGGATTTAACCTTACGGGTGGCGCTCAGGCTGAACACATTACGGGCATCCGGGTGTCAGCCGACTTCTTCCGCGTGCTGGGCGTCTCCCCGGCGCTGGGGCGTGACTTTACTGGGGAAGAAGAGCGCCCCGGTGGGCCGGATGTTGTGGTCCTCAGTAACGGTCTGTGGAAGCAGCGGTTCGGCGGGGATGCATCGATCATCGGCAAGCCGGTTTCGCTGAGCGGCAAATCCTACACCGTGATCGGGGTCATGCCGGCTGGCTTTGAGTCCAATCCTGCGGCCCAAACCTGGTTTCCACTCCGTCCGGTTCTGAACCCGCAAGAGCAGTCGAACCTTTTCCTGGTCCTGGGGCGGCTGAAATCGGGCATTAGGCCCGAACGCGCCCAGACAGATATGGCGCGTGTCGGCGAGGCATTCCGGCAGCAATACCCGGACTTGATGGATAAGACGGAGAGCGTTGCTGCGGTGAATTACCAGCAAAGCCTGACCGGCGACACCCGGCCCGCTTTGCTGGTCCTGATGGGGGCCGTCGGGCTTGTCCTGCTGATCGCCTGCGCCAACGTCGCAAACCTGCTGTTGGCCCGCGCCATCGGACGCAACAAGGAGATCGCCATCCGCACCGCAGTGGGCGCCGACCGTTCCCGGCTGGTGCGGCAGTTGCTCACGGAAAGCACAATGCTGGCGTTGGCGGGAGGCGGCCTGGGTCTGTTAGTTGCCGAAGTGGGCTTGCGCAACTTGCTGACGCTAGTGCCGGAGAATCTTCCTCAGATTGCACAGGCCGGAATCGACAAACCTGCTCTCATCTTTACAGTCCTCGTTGCTCTCGCCACAGGAATCCTTTTCGGACTGGCGCCGGCATTTCAAACCTCCCGAATCAACCTCAACGATTCGTTGCGTGAGGGCGGCGGCCGCACCACTGGAGGCGCCCGCCACGGCCGATTGCGCAGCCTCTTGGTGGTGGCGGAAATCGCCCTCTCATTAGTGTTACTGGCGGGCGCGGCGCTGCTGATTGAGACCTTCATCAATCTGCGGGACGTCAGCCCCGGCTTCGACCCCCAAAACGTACTGACCATGAAACTGTCTTTGACAGATTCGAAATACAACACCACAGCCGCAGTAACCCAATTTTTCCGGCAAGTGCTGGACCGGACTGAGGCAACTCCTGGCATTCAGAAGGCGGCATTTGTGACCAGCTTGCCAATGGAGATTGGACCGGACCTGCCCTTCAAGATCGCGGGGCGCAAGGATAACTCTACCGGCGATGCGGAATGGCGGACGATTACTCCTCACTATTTCTCCGCCATGAAGATTTCTATGCTGGATGGAAGAGCCTTTAGGGATAGCGACAGCGCCCATTCGGCCGGCGTGGTCATCATCAACAAGACGCTGGCACATGATTTCTTCCCCGGCCAGAACCCCATCGGTCAGCACCTTACCATCGGGGGCGGAATGGGGCCTGAGTTTGCTGATGAATCTCGGGAAATTGTGGGCGTGGTTGGTGATACGAAGGAGCAAGGCTTGGACAACCCGGCGAGAGCGACCGTGTTTATTCCGTGGTCACAAGAGCCGGACGCCTTCACTCGTTTCGGCAATCAGCTTCTGCCCGCGTGCCTGGTGGCGCGGACTCGAGTTTCGCCCATGAGCCTTAGCGCGGGTGTTGCAAAGCAGGTTCTGGAAGCCGACAGCACGCAGCCCGTTTTCCAGATTCAGTCCTTGGCGAGCATCGTCGGCGATTCCATCGCACGGCAACATTTTGACATGATCCTGCTGGGAATCTTCGCGGTGATGGCGCTGCTGCTGGCTTCAATTGGAATCTACGGAGTGATTTCCTACTCCGTCACGCAGCGAACCCATGAAATCGGCATTCGCCTGGCCTTGGGCGCCCAAAGAGGAGATGTGCTGGCGCTGATTGTGGGCCAAGGCCTAAAGCTGACGCTGGCGGGAGTGGCCATCGGCGTTGTCGCGGCGCTCCTGGCCATGCGGTTGCTGCATAGCCTATTGTTCGGCGTGAAGCCTTCCGATCCGGTGACGCTGGTCATCGTCGCCACCTTGTTGACCGGTTCTGCGCTTCTCGCCAGCTATTTACCCGCGCGCCGGGCCACCAAGGTCGATCCGATGGTGGCGTTAAGAAATGAGTGACGAGAGACAAGAGACGAGAGCGCAGTGCCTAGCAAACGAATTGCCAGCCTTCAGCGGTCAGCGGTCAGCAAAAGCGGCGCCTGCTCCCGATACTTTCTCTGGCTTCTACTTGCTGAGGGCTGATTGCTGAAAGCATGTTTCCCGACACCTAACACCTGAATCCTGGCGCCTGAAATCTGGACTTACTTTACAACCGAGAGCCGGCAGTGGAGATTGCGCGCCGGGAAAATCCACGCCAGGTGTTTCTCATAAAAATTAGCGGAGGCCCAAGCGAAAAAGCGTCCCAGGTTATCGAGCAGCAGATTCCCGCCAAAAGTTAGGCGCCGTTCAAGAATGCGGAATCCTCCCGCATGGTAAGTGAAATCCTGGAAGCTGCCGCGTTCAAAATAGTCAAAGGTGTGAAAGCCCAAATGGAAAAGATGGGTGGGGTCCGTATAGGAGTCCGATGAGCTGTAATGCGGCGTCACAATCACCACCTCTGCTCCGGCCTTGGCGATGCGGTGAACTTCCGCCATCATGCAGAGAATATCCGGTTGATGTTCGATGAAATGGCAAAGATAGATTCGGTCGGCGCAACTGTCGTGAACGGGCCAAGGGAAATGCGTAAGCTCACACAGAACGTCCGCTGAAGAGCCGGGTTGACGGTCGAAACCGATCGCGGCCGGCTCCTGTTTTTTCTTTCCACAACCGAAATCAAGAATGACCATATGATTATCGTGCCCTTCCGTGGGCGATTACGAGCGTCGCCCCGGCGGATATCTTGAGTGAGGCTCTCGTCTTTTTTCCTCCTTCACTCCTTTTTCAATGCCACCATCGGGTCAACCTTGTGGATGTAAATCCTCAGCGTATCCCTGGACCCTGCCCTCCACGCCCGCGCAAGTTGCCTGTGAAAACCCGTTGCGCTACGAATTCCCCATCTTTGCGCTGGCCGACCGCCATCATTCCGTCTCCCACCTTACGCGAGAACTTTGTTTGGCCCGTCACCTCCACGACGGTCTGTTGACCTTGAAACGGGTTTTCAACTTTCACCTCATTCCCTTGAATCGAGACGATCCTGCCGAAGGCCCGATTCCCATTCTGCATCCGGGCCGCTTGTCCGGCTGCGCGCTTGCGGACCGCGAATGCGGTCATCTCATCCGGGCCGCTTGTCCGCCCCATCACGATAACCGTGTCATCCGGCTTGATGTCCTCAAGGTGGATTTCCTGCTGGCCGTCGCGGAAGCGGGTGTGGCCGCTCATCTTGACGGTGATCGTCTTGCCATCCGTACCTTTGATTTGGAATTGATCTACACCCACCGTGGTCACCGTACCGATCACCGGCCGCGGCCTTGCCGGCTGATCCTGCGCGCCGCCCGAACCTCCAGCGCGGGTATCCGCCTTCGCAGTACTTCCCTGCCCTGGAGACCTGCCTTGCGGCGAGGTTCGCGCTAGAACCGTTAGTCCTGTAGGGATGATGATCCCAGCTATGAATACCTTGATTTTGCGGCTCATTTCCAACCTCGCCGACTATCAACGTACCCGATCCCAACCCGCTTGCACAAACGATTTTGCTGTGGGGTATGCAACCCTCCAAATCCTTTACCCATACTTTACAATTTCGCACGTAACTTTTGTTTAGCCTGATACGTTGGTTGATGTGGGGACGATTGGCGGGCATTATAAGAGACCTTGCTGCCCTGTTATCCTGAGAAGAGCGAGAAACCCCGCCTGTTATGCGGAGCGAAGCGAAGGTTCTCAGATGCTTCGCGGCGCCATTCCGACAAAACCGGATATTCACCGTTTTGTTAAAAGCAAGCAACACAACTCATGAGAGAGACCGGCGGTTTTTCTAGAAACGTTTTGTCCGCGGCGGCCGCCTTCTGGGCGCTGGCTCTGCTTCCCTTCCCTCTTCACGCGCAGACCGGGGCGGGTGGAATCATCGCTGGACACATCCGTGGCCCGGGTGGAGTTTCGGTACCGGGCGCGAAAGTGACACTGGTTAATCCGCAGACCGGCAAAGAAAAGATGACCTGGAGCAATGAAGCCGGCGATTACTTCTTGACAGGTGTCGTTCCCGGAACGTATCGCATGACAGTGACGCTGGCCGGTTTCCGGCCGGATGTTCGGGAGCCCATCCCTGTGGTCTCAGGCCAGACTTTGCGGGTCCCGATCGCCTTAGTATTTCCACGGCCCGGCTCAACCGACGGGGCGTCCGGAAAGGGCCGTGCCGCCAGCTTCCCTGGCAACCTTCAGAACGTTCCTGGGGGTGGCCCTGGCGGCCGAGCTGGACAGAATCTCCGGTTTGAGAGCGGCGCCGGGGGCGGAGAAAGTGGTTTCTCAGGCGGCGATCAGGCGGCAAGCTCATCCAATTCATTTCTGCTCGCGGGAAATACCGTCACTGCTCCCGAACCTGGCGACCGGCGGCAGCAGTTTCAACAGCGAAGGCAGCAATTCCAGCAGTATATGGCGTCGCAAAGAGCTCCGGGATTCAACACGGGCGGGGGCTTTGACTTTGCGTCCGCCATGATGTTTTTTGCGGGCAACGGCGGTTTCCGACGCCCGCGCATCAACCGCATCCGGGGCAATCTCTTTACCGAATATTCTAATGCGTCCTTGGACGCTCGTCCTTACCCGCTGAACATCGCGCAGTCGCCGCTGATTCCTTCTCACGTTGAGCAATTTGGCCTGTCCCTGGGCGGCCCATTGGTGATTCCTAAGATTTACAACGGCAGTGATAAGACCAGCTTTTTTATTCATTACAACCGCCAGCGCAACCGCGAGCCGTTTGATAATTTTGCAACCGTTCCGACGCTGGCCGAGCGCGCCGGCGATTTTTCCCAAGCATTGATTGCTTCCGGCCCGCTCGCCGGAACCGTCCCGGTTATTTACAATCCGCAGTCGAACCCGCTGGGGCCGCGAACGCCCTTTCCGGGAAATATCATTCCATCGAGCCTCATCAATCCTGCGGCGCGAGGCCTGCTCCAATTTATTCCTGTGCCCAACCTTCCGGGACAGGAGCAGAACTATTTCCTGGAGGATTCCCTGCCCTCCAACAACGATCGGCTGATGACGCGCGTGGGCTATCAAGCCACACCCAAGGACAGCATCAGCCTGTTTTACTTCTTAAATTCCGCCCGGTCTCAATCCGTCACTAATTTCCCGGAGCTCACCCAGAATGAGTCCATACGCAGCCAGAACATCAACTTGAATGAGTCGCACACCTTCAACCCGCATTTGCTCAACATGCTGCTGGTGAACTTTAACCGCCAGCGTATGCAGTTGCTGAACCCATTTGCTTTTACGGACAACATCGCTGGCAGCCTGGGAATCACCGGGATTTCCGAGAGCCCCATGGATTGGGGAGTGCCTCTGGTTAATTTCACCAATTTCAGCTCGCTGAATGATGTGATCCCTTCGCTCACGCGTAACCAGACTTTCCGTATTTTCGACTTCATCCTGATTAACCGGGGAAAGCACAACCTGCGCATCGGCGGAGAAACCCGGCGCGTGGAAGTGAACACCCTGACCAATCCGGATGCGCGCGGCACGTTCACCTTCAGCGGTTACACCACGAGCAACTTCACCACGGCAGGCACTCCCGTGCCGAATACAGGCTTTGATTTTGCGGATTTCCTGCTGGGCCTGCCCCAGAACACCTCCGTGCGCTTTGGGACTAGCAGCAACTACTTCCGCGACACGGTTCTGGCCGCATTTGCGCAGGATGACTGGCGATTCCGATCCAAGCTGACATTTAATCTAGGCTTGCGTTACGAATACTACACGCCCTTCGCCGAGAAATACGGCCATCTCTCCGATCTGGCCATAGGACCTGGCTATACCAGTGTCTCCGTTGTGACCGGCCAGAACCCCGGCAGTCTTCCTTCTTCGCTCATTCGCGGCGATCCCAACGATTGGTCGCCGCGCTTCGGATTGGCCTACAGGCCCTGGTCGCAGCACAGCCTGGTGTTTCGCGGCGGGTTCGGGATTTTCTATGACAATTCCATTTATCAACGCCTGGTTCCGAACCTTGCCGATCAGCCACCTTTCGCTGAAGCCAGTACCCTGGTTACCTCGCCCGCGCAGGTCCTGACGCTCCAGAACGGTTTCCCGCAGATCAATCCGCAAATCGCCCGGAATACTTACGCGGTGGATCCAAACTTTCTGACTCCGTATGCAATGACTTGGAATTTCAGCCTGGAGCAACAGTTGGTCGAGGACCTGATCTTGACAGTAGGCTATGTGGGAACGAGGGGCAACCATTTGGACTTGCTCCTGGCCCCCAATAGCGCGCTTACAGGCTCAACAACAAGCGGACAAGCAAACCTGCTGTTGAATGCCTTGCCCTTTACCTATGAGACTTCGGGCGCATCCTCGCTCTACAACGCTTTGCAATTGGACTTGCGCCGCATGTATCACAGCGGACTTTCCTTTGACGTGAATTACACGTATTCGAAATCGATGGACGATGCTGCCAGTGTGGGCGGCTCTGGCCGGTTCGTGGCGCAGAACGCCTTTGACCTGGCGGCGGAGTATGCTCTTTCCACCTTCAACCGCACCAACATCCTGCATATTAACCAAACCTATGAGCTTCCTTTCGGCGAGCGCCGGAAGTACCTGAATCATGGCGGGGCCTTAAGCCGGGTCCTCGAGAACTGGCGAATTAGTGGCAATGCATCGCTCGAATCCGGCACGCCGTACACGCCAACGATCCTGGGCAACTTGAGCAACAACGTGAACGGCGCCGCGCCATTTGCCTCGCTTCGGCCCAACGCCACGGGTCTGCCGGTTACAATTGCTAATCCCACGACGCTTGGATACTTCAACACCGCAGCGTTCTCCCTACCCGCCACAGGCCAATACGGGAACGCCGGCCGCGACACCATCCCGGGCCCGCCAGTGTACGTTTTCAACATGTCGCTGGATAAATTGGTCGTCTTTTCCCGCGAGAAGGGATTGCAAGGAGACTTCCGCATCTCCGCAGATAACATTTTCAACACGCCCACTTTTGAGGGGCTGTCGACGGTGGTGAATTCTTCCACATTTGGACGGGTTACGAGCGTCGGACAAATGCGAGTCGTCGATTTGTCATTAAGGCTGAGGTTCTGATGAGACACGGTTGGATTACGCGAAGGGTCCGCTGGGGCATGATGGCGTTGGGTGTCCTGGCGTTGATGGGCGGGACCGGGTTGATGAATGCCGGAAGTGGTAGCCAATCCACCACTCCAGTCGCAACACCGCAGCGGTCCCAACCGTTTCCGCAAACGGGATTCCAGCAAGGCGGCTTCAAGCTGCGCGCCCAGCGCAATGAAGTGCTGGTGGACATTCGCGTTTACGATAAGAAAGGCTGGCCGGTTACCAACCTGAAGGAGAGCGATTTTCACGTCAGGGAGGATGGAGCACTACAAAAAATCAATTCCTTCGAAATTGAGAATGTAGACAAGCTCTTGCAGGCGGAGGGAAAATCCGGCGTACCTCCCGTCATTGACCTCAGCCACCTACCTGCCGGCACGCCGGTGAAAAGCATCATTCAGGACCATCGCATGATCGTGCTTTTCCTTGACCTCACCTCCATGCAGGTGGATGACCTGATGCGCGCCATGAATGCCGCCACGAACTTCGTCCAGAAGCAGATGACTCCCGCCGACCTGGTGGCGCTGGTGACCTACACTAGCGACTTGCGCGTGGTTCAGAACTTTACGAACAACCATAGTCTTTTGGAAAAGGCGCTGAAGGATATTGAAATTGGCAATTCCAACGATCTGAGCCAGCAGGGCGAAATCGGAACGGCTGGCGGCACGGACCTCAATGGCAATACGATTGTGACCCAGGACACTTCCGAGGCTTTTACGCCAGATGAGACCGAATTCAATATTTTCAATACCGACGAAAAGCTGGCGGCCATCCAATCCCTTTCCGAAACGTTGGGCGGCATTCCCGGCCGCAAGAACGTGATCCAATTTTCAAGCGGCATCGAACAAACCGGCATTGAAAACCAGGCGCAACTGCGCGCCACCATCGATGCGGCCAATCGCGCCAACGTTTCGCTTTACACCGTCGATGCGCGGGGATTGGTAGCCCTTCCGCCGGGCGGCGATGCCACCAGTTCAAGCCCCTCCGGTATTGGGATCTATACCAACCAGGCCGTCAGCTCGGAGGTGAACGATCTGCACAATGGCCGGGAGACGCTGGCAACGCTCTCCACGGAAACCGGCGGACGCACCTTTTACGACATGAATGATTTCAGCCAGGTCTTCAAGGATGTTCAGACGTTGAACACTTCCTACTATTTGCTCGGCTACACGCCCACCAACTCGCGCTCCGATGGGCGCTTTCGCCACATTCGCGTAACTCTGGATGTGGCCGGCGTAAAGGTGCAGGCGCGGCCCGGTTACTATGCGCCCAAGAACTTCCGCCAGTTCACCAAGGAAGATAAGGAAGCGCAGTTGGAACAGGCCATGGACCTGGAATCGCCGTTTGTAGAGTTGCCGCTGGCCGTGGAGGCTTCCTATTTCCTGCGGCCCGATAAAAAGTATGACGTGGTTCTCGCCGCCAAGATTCCAGGCTCCGCCATTTCGTTCCTTCAAAAATCAAACCTTCATCGCACCGAATTTGACTTCGCCTGGCGGGCCACGGACGCCGCCGGCCACATCACCGCGGCCTTGCGGGACACGCTTCCCGTAAAGCTCGAAAGCACAACTTATCAACAAGTGGTGAGCGGAAACATCCTTTATGAAGGCGGCTTTGTGCTGCCGCCCGGCAAATACAAACTGAAGGCTGTGGTTCGTGAAAATGAGAGTGGAAAGCTTGGAACGTTCGAAGAGCCCCTTGATTTGCCGGCGGTAGGCGGGCCAAATCTTGAGATCAGCTCGGTGATCGTCTCCAATCAGTTGCAGGATGCTTCCGCCAAGGGCGCCCGGAAAGCTCGCGAAGTGAAGAAGACTGCGGATGAACCGCTAGTGGTGGGCAACCAGTCCGTCCTTCCCAGCGTCACTCGCGTTTTCCGAACCGACCAGAATCTTTATGTTTATCTGGAATCTTACCGCGCACAACCTCAAGCGAAGAGCCAGGTCACGTCTGAGGCCAGTGGTCCCCTGGGCCAGATTGCGCGTGGTGTTCCTCCGCAGTTCGCTCTGGTTTTCTTTCGCGGCAACATCCAGGTTTCGGAAGCCGGCCCTTACCCAGGGAAGGTAGAAAAATCTGGCGATCAGACTTCAACCTACTTCACCAAAATACCTCTGGAAAAATTCCCTCCGGGCCGCTATTGGATGCAGGTAAACGTGTTGGACCCCTCCGCCGGCAAAGTGGCCTTCGCTCGGGTGCCGCTTGCCATCATGCCGCCACCTAAAACCGCAGCGGCGGCGGCCTCGACCGGCCGATGAATGGGTCCCTGCACCGCTCGCATGGCTTTTTGCGATATCGATGCGCCAGCCGTGGGTGGCGCCGACATCGATTTTCATGTCGGCGCCCCTCAGCAAGCCGGGCGCTTCCTTACCGCCAACATCTGTGTTCTGGGAGAAAAGCAAAGCCCGTAACCGCCGGGTGGCGCCTACGTCGTTTTTTTGATGTAGGCGCGCAGAACAGGCGTAGGGTTGGGGCTCCTGGGGAGCTGAGCTGTAGCGCCGCAGCCTGGATCGCGGCAGGTGGTCCCTGGCCAGTAGGGACGTATCCGGCAGATGGTAAAACCTCCAACTCGACCAGGGCCAACAAAGCAGTGGCGAGTGATGAGTGGCGAGCAAAGCAGGCGGCTACACGCCGATGCTCACCGGATTATTGTGCATGTAATTCAATTTCTCGTCTCGCTTTTTTGGACTTCAGATTTTCATGTCGTACCCGCCTCGCTGCCAGACTCGGTGGTGGGCGTGCTGATGAACCGTGGGCGGCAGTTTTAGCCCGTTGAGTATCTTTTGGCACCAAGGGAAGCTCCGGTTGCCACGTAGATTCTTCAGCCTGAATAAGGCCGTGCGATCCTCCAACCGCTTCAACACCGGAGAGGGGTTCGCGAGCTCGGAGGGCCAAAGGAGGAGATGGCAGTGGTAGCCACGGTCAATCGTTCTGTGATTGACCGTGGGCTTTCCTCGGCCCTCAAATCATCCAGAGTTCTGGGCAGTGTCTCGGTTTGTCTGCTGTAGTAGCGGTGTTGCCGGGACACCGGGACATTCCAGACCGTCACTGAGGCGCCTACATCAAAAAACCCGACGTAGGCGCCACCCGCGGGTTGTCTGCTAGGATGCCTACATGTCTAGAAAGTTGCCGATGAGCGATTTTAGGGCGAGGCGTGTTGTGCTCACCCGCCGGGATTTCGGATATGCCCCAAAGCCGGAACCGCGGCCGTCTGATCTAATCGATGAGGCCACCTGGAAGAGCATCGTGACTCTGCCAGATGACGTCGCGGTGCGAACTTCAAATCATCATGGCAGCACCCTCAGGCAAATGGACGATCTGTGGGGCGCGTGGGTTAGATGCTGCGGTGGAACTGAGGATTGTTTTCATCCGGCCAAGTTAGACGCCGGCGATGACTTCGAATCCGCCATCTACACGGCTTTAACTGGCTTTTACCGACTTTCGATCAGTGCGCTGCGATCCGCACTGGAGCTGACGACAATTGCTACATGGGCTCAGACTTCTGGAAAACTGAAGGCTTACCGGGCGTGGCGGGATGGCAAATCTACCATTTCCTTCGGACAAGCCTGCGACGGCCTCATTGCGTCAACTGCCGACCTTCAGAAGCGACTTCGCGAAGACGTCAACGACACCCTTTTCGACCGGAAGACTTCCGCCGGCGAGGGAGGCTTCGCACGCAGAATCTACGACGGCATCTCCGACTTTGCGCACGCTCGACCGGGCCACACTGATGCGGATATGCGCGAAAGTAACGGACCCATCTATGTAAGGTCAGCCTTCAATCACGTCGCCTGGATTTATTTTGAAACGATGGGTCTGGGCTTCGTGATGCTTTTACTCGCCCGACCCCGCACAGCACTTCCAGGAACTGTGATCGAACTCTTCCGTGATGTCAGTCGGGTTAAATCAAAGGTGACGCGCGCAGCGTTCAAGCTCCTTTATCG